>FLNX01001203.1_pt1 | contig 13532 bp, 9 predicted proteins | sample 1140341 | NCBI WGS metagenome assembly FLNX01 (sample SAMEA3878208, study PRJEB12797) | bioreactor metagenome | biome: Moose rumen | place: Sweden | collected 2011-10
TGGCTGCCCGCCCGGGGGATTTTTTCCAACGGGATCTGGAACATGCCCTCTCACTGCTGAAGCAGTAACCGTCGAAAAACGGCTTCATCCGGGAGATCAGGTCATCAGCGGTGGTGCCGATGCTTTGCACGTCCACCAGTTCCGGAATGAGCTTTTGCAGCTCCTTTTCCGTAAATCCCGCGTAGGCGTTAAAACATTTGTATGCCGTGACGTTGAGGGAAATGTTAAAGCCCGATGTCAGGGAGTCCAGGGACACCGAGGACACCCCGGTGATGAAGGTTTTGGCAACAGAGGTCTTTGTTCCTTCCTTGACCGCCGCATAAAAATCCTTCAGGAACCCGCCGGTGCTGGTGATGGTCCTGAACAACTCTAGATCCTGACAGAGAATGCTGTTGGCAAAATTGTCATATTCGTCAATCATCAGGTAAAGGGACTGCCGGGCAGGATATTCCTTGTAGGCGTTGAAAAAGGACTTGATGAAGTTTGCGGGCGTTGTTTCCTCAACATCTCTCGGGGCGAAACTAAAATCAGGATAGCGTGCCCTGAAATCGGCAATGCCGGTACGGATGGCAACGATGAAGCCATTCACCAGGGTCTGGAGATCATTTCCAGAAATGCCAGAAAAATCAAAATCCAGCACATGATAGGAGTTATGACTTGCCAGATGGTCACCGTAAATTGCGGTTTCAGCAAACAGTTCTTCATACCGGCCAGCATATGAAAGGTCATAGAAGCACTTGAGCATCTGGACAAAAGTGCTCTTACCGAAAAGCCGGGGACGGAGCAGCACGGGATAGGGCGTCATGTCGTTCCCTTCCAGATCCCTGATGATCCCGCTCTTGTCGGCAAAGGCGCGGCTCTGCTGACGGAAGTTGGCATAGGCAACCACGCCATATGGTGAGTTCAGGAGTTTAACTACACTTTCTGACATACCGGAAACCTTGTTCAAAATCCCGCCGGGCATCCAGCCGCTGATCATCTGTTTGGATAAGTTCAGAAATCACTTTATTCTGGGGAAAACTCTATGTCACAGCATGCTCACAGGAACATATAAAACGCTGCCCCTTTGATTATACTGCCGTGTGCTGATCAGGTTATTTCAGCTTTTTACCCACTACTGAGCATTCCTTTTTGCAGAAACAGATCCCATATGAAAAAACCGCTTTGATATCGTTTCTCTTTATGTGGGGATCTGCATATTTCTTGTGGATTATCTGCTCAACAGCATCCTGGGCAATCAGAAACTTGTCTTCATTTTCATCATCAGTCTGCTTCAGTTCCAAAATAACGATAATGCCTCTGTTCCTCTTTGACTTGATTATCAGATCTATGTAACCGTTGCCCGATTCAAAATTGGACTTCTGTTCTTGAATGAGGGTATTGCCGTTTACCAGCAATCCATTCATAAAACCGTGATAATAGTTCTCCTTCGGGGCGTTCACCGCGAAATCTCTTATGGACACATATTTGGCCAGAAGCTCATTAAGATTGTCCTCAACCCCCTGAGCATCTCCCGTGAATAATCCTTTTAGCAGATTGGTGGTGCTATCCCTCATTACGTTATCATTGGCATAGAAATCCATGATTTTCGATCTGAAGCAATCTTTGATCTCTTCATTGGGAATATACAGTCTGAATTCATTCTTGCTGGCTGCTTTGTACTGAGGATCAAAGGTGAGATAGCCGCTGTAAAGCAGCAGAGTCCAAAAGTCATTTATGTTGTGGTTTTTTAAATCGCCGTAGCACAGTGCAGCTCTCACTTCTGCGACAATGGAATTGCCATCGAGAAGATCCTGCATCAGATCCACGTCTTCGGGCTCAATGTAACCCATGAATTCTTCGATGATCTCGTTACCGCTGGTGTTTATCCAGTAGTTGCCGGCGGTGATCTCTTTATTTTCCATGCCGACTTTGTGGTAATTGTCATTGCAGAAGTTCATCACATCCCATGGACAGTACATATGCTTGCTTCCAAAGAAATAGCCGTCGTAATTCCTTTGGGCTACTTCCATATGGTTTTCAAGACCATAATATGCAAGAACCTTCGCAGACTCTTCCGGGGTAAAGCCGATCCCGGTGGATATGTCATCATCTCCGCTATCGAGGACCGAACAGATCAGAAGATTGTTCAGCCCGGTAAAAATACTTTCCTTGGCTGCTCGCAGACAGCCGGTGAGAACCGCTCTTTCAAGATGGGAATTGGTTTTCAGAGTGTCATTATAGAAGGGGCTGATAAGATTGATCATCTCATTGTAATAGCCATGATAAGCAGCTTTGGCAAGGGGCACATCGTATTCATCAATCAGCAGAATAGGTTTTACCTTATGATGTGCTTGGAGAAGAGATGAAAGTGTCTGCAGTGATCCCGTCAAAAATGATTTATCAGATCTGCCACTAAGCTTTTCATAATTAATCAGATTGGCATACTGTTCCTTTTGTCGGTCGGTCAATGCCTTGCTTGCTGCCAGATACTCAAACTGCAAGGCAAGTCTGTATATAAGAGCCGCAAACTGATTATAGGCATCATTAAAATTATCATGAACTATGGTTTTGAAAGACACAAAGATCACCGGGAACTTCCCCATGTACTTGCAGCAGAAATCTTTGTCCTTAAAAATTGATGTGTCTTTAAACCATTTTTCCTGCCGGGAAACATCTCCGGGATTTTCGGGATCCAGTGCCAGAAAATCATAGAAGGTGGACAGGGTGAGTGTTTTACCAAAACGCCTGGGTCTGGTAATAAGCATTACCTTTGAGGTGTTATCACCAAAAATAGTTTTGATAAAACCGGTTTTGTCAAGATAGAAGCTGTTGCTTTCAATTAAATTGTGAAATAATTCCGCTCCGATATTTATAGACTTCAGCATTATGTTCCACCTTTAGTCCAACATTTCACTGACGAAAAGGATCCCTGGTTCTCTGATCCGCTGTTTACCATAAGGAAAGAACCACAGAAAGATTCATTTGCTGTAATCTGGGCAGGAACTGTCCATGCATTGTGGTCAACTGCATGGCCTGGGCTGTCCTGGACCAGACCGGAACTCTGTGATCATCAGGATCCGGGTGAAGCGGCATCACTGTCATCTGCCAGGATCTCGCATCTTTTGTTCCAGAAGGCGATGCCGTACTTCCTGATGGTGTAGCCCTCCTGTCTTACGCTGAAGTCATACTGCATACTGTTTATCTGGGCAATAGCCTCCTGGCAGTCCTTTTTCATGGTGGCGATCCGGCCTTCTGTGCTCTTCTTTAACTCCAGGATCACTGCCGCCATGTCCGATTCCCGTTTAAGAGTGATGTCTGAATAGCCACAGCCGCTTTCCGTGTTAGACGTCAGCGTCAGATCGGATCCGCACACTGTTCCCAGGACACCTGACAGGAAACCGTGATAGTAGCTTTCATAATGGGCAGTGTCCCTTATCCCCACAAAGGTCATCAGCATTTGGCCGATGATCTTCCTGCTCTGGTTTACATCTCCCCGGAACAGTGCGTCTGTCAGGGCCTGGGCCTGCTCCACCCAGACCGGGTTGTCGCCACTGTAAATTTTCTCTGCCTTCTGGGCAAAGCACTTCCTTATCTCCTCATTGGGGATCCGCACCGCTATCTTGCCCATATCGGTGGTGATGCCCGGGTCTATGGTGAGGTAGCCGGTGTGGAACATCAGCAGGGCAAAGGTGTCGAAGTTACTGCTATTGCGGCTGATGTCCGGATAGGTTGTGTATTCGTTGGCGCGGATTTCCTCGGTTCCACCGTCCAGAAGGTTCTGGAGTTTTTCATGAACATCAGAGCCTGAACTTCTCAGGCAAAGATCGATGATGTCGTTTACGCTGGTGCCGGTCCAGTAGCACTTTGGCATAAAAGTGCGGGGATTGTTGGTTTCTGCCAGGGCATCTTTCATGAAATGCAGCACACTCTAGGGACACATCATCGGTTGGCCGCTGATATTGTAGCCGTCATACCACCGGGCCACATCCTCATAGCGGTCTGCCATGCCGTACTTTGCCAGAAGCGTCCTGACCTCTTCCGTGGTAAAGCCGATGAGATCCCTATATTTTGCGTCCCTGATACCATAGCAGACAAAATTGTTGGCGTCAGAGCAGATGCTCTGATAACAGATCCTGAGGCATCCGGTGACAATGGCTTTGTAGAGGTTGGAGTTGCCCTTCAGGGCTGAGAGGTGGATCCCCCGGATGATGTTAAGCATCTCATCGTAGTAGCCGTGTAATTTGGCTTTCTTCAGGGGAAATTCGTACTCGTCTATGAGGATAAACACCTGCTGGTGGTATACGTCATGCAGTAAGGAGGATAGTTTTTTAAGAAAGCCGTATATCATGAAGGTTCCTTCGTAAGACAGGGAACCATCTGAAGCAAACAGCGGGCTTAGGCTTTCCTCCAGATTAATCATTTTTCGGATGAAAGCCGTTGAGTGTGCTGGGATGGATTTATTGTTCGTCAGGAAACTGAACTTATTGGCCTGCTCAATCAAGATGCTGACAAGTTTGATAATGGCATTCGGGAAATCGGTGTCTTCCACCCCCTTGAAGGATATGCTGATCACCGGATACCGTCCCATGTGTTCATCGCAGAATAGTTTATCATTGAACACTGTCAGTTCTTGGAACAGTTCCTCAGGTCTGCTCCGATCTTCCGGGTTTTCATAGTTCATTTCCAGGAAGTTCTGAAGCATGCTCAGGGTGAGGCTTTTGCCAAACCTGCGGGGCCGGGTCAGAAGAGTTACCTTGGGACTCCTGGTTACCAACTTTCTGAGCAATCCCGTCTTGTCCACATATACTGCTTTTTGACTGATGATGTTGGCAAAATCATCCTTATCCAAGGAAAAATTGGGCTTTATATCGGTCATACTGGTTTTATGCTCTTTGCTGCTCTCCGGCTTTTCGGGGGAACGCCGTTTTTCAGCGTTTTCTTACGGCTGAATCTTTGAACAGGTGCAGTATCTTAATAACGTTTGTTTAAAATCTTTTGGATAATCAGGTCTGATTTTGATATTTAATAGTTGGCTTTATCTGAGTCCGTGGTTAAGACAGCTCTATTCTTGAACAGAACAACTTCAAATGAGCATCCCGGGGATCACTCAAATTGAATAAGGATCGTCTCAGGAAATATCCAAAATATATTCTGCCATCAGAAAAAGAAAATGCAAATTAATAGCGCAGGTTAGTATCTCTATATCTCCTAATTCCCGTGACTACGGACGCCTATCTTAACTGTGACCAGGACTCAATGTAAGCTGGCACCTGGTCGTACAGATCTTCAGCAAATCCACTGGCAACGCACACCCTTTTGAGTTCCTTGAGCGTTCCGCCGACCCAGTGCCTCCTGGTCTTCTGGCCATAGTTGATCGTGGTTCCGGCGGTGATCTCTATGATGTCGGTAACACTGTAAGCTTTTCCCGGGATTGGCTTCTTCCTCTTGTCCTCAAAGGACCGTTCTTTGGCCAGCTGTGACTTCAGTTCAGCCAGGATGCTCAGTGCCACGAAGGCCACAATGAACCGTCCTTCCATGGTATCTTGTCTGTGGGATCGGGCTGTATCCAGCTTAAAGCCCATCTTCCCAGACTCGAAGCACTTTTCGATATTGTCCCTTCTTCTGTAGATGTCGTATGCCTCGGCAGCGGTCATCTCCTTCAGAGATACGTTAGCAAAGAAGCCAAAATCCTTCGTATAGTCGTTTAGAACATCGTCATCCCGGACGAGATCACCCTTCAGATCGGGGCAATCCTTGTAGAACCGTGAGCGTTCGTCCTCCAGCAGTTTGCGCCTTTCCAGCCTTGAAGCAGTCTTCCAGCGGCTTTCGTATTTGTTCAGCATATCGTAGAAGGCACCGCTCTCCAGAGTGTTCTTCTCATCACTCCGGAACACATGAGCCCAGACATCAAATTCCTGTCCGCGGTGTTTTATCTTCACCTTGTCCGTATGGCCATGCACACGTGTTCCAGGGATGACTGAAGAGGCATCCCAGAAGTCTGCATACTTATCCCTGACCTCTCTGATGTATTTGCGCTCAAGGCTTGCTGCGGCCATGAGACATTTCTTCCGATCCTGTGAACACTGCAGCAGGTTGTCCCTGGTTTCGTACCCACGGTCAAAGACAAACAGCAGATCATTTTTCCCGGAAAGTTCCTCTATCCGCTTAATGAGATCGACGATGGTGACGCAGTCTGGTGTGTTGCCGCTGAACAATCTGTATATCAGGGGCATCCCCGTCTCCTGTTCCACCAGCAAAGACAGGTGCATCATGTACTCAATGATCCCATCCTCTGAATTGGAGAACTTCGGGCAGTAGAAGTCACTTGCTTTGACGGGGATGGAGGTTGAGTCGTAATTCACACAGGCCTGAGGATGAAGCCGTTCGCACCGCAAGGCAAACAGTTTGCTGATGCTGACATTGTCCTTCCCAAGATGACTGTAGAGTCTTGCCAGTTGTTCTTCGTCGAGATGTCCCGGAAATGGCAGGGCAAAGACTTCTGAAAACCTGAAGAATCTGCGTGCCCCGTTGTCCCGATCCTGGATCCAGTGAATGGCCAGGGAAAGGATCTCCTGAACCACAGTGCCGTCATAAACCTTGTTCAGATCTTCAACCATTCCGCAGTTTACCGCCGATCCGTAGAGGATAGGGACGGCACCAAGCATCCGCTGGTAAATCGCTCCCGATCCCTGCTCCTGTGCGGCCGGACTGACGTCAGTCTCTGGCGCCTCTTCACTGCTGGCTTCAGGCTGCTTTACCCGTACAAATCCGCGCTTGGTGTATTTGGATCGGTACTCCTGGCTGGTCATGAACTTGTCATCAATGACGACGCCAAGGGAGATTTTCTGATTGGCACTTCTCTTTTTCTCCGGATCATAAGTATAGATCCTGGTAAGGATCCTGTAACCATTGGGGATAGAGAGCAGCGGTTCAACCAGACCATTCCTGGGGTTCCCAGCAATAGCTAAAATGCGCGCTTTTTCTTCTGAACTTTGACCTTTCATGAGCTCAGTTTACTTTGGTTTGTGTTGTGTTGGTTATAAGGCATGCCAGTTGAAGACAACAATATCAGGCATACATGAGAATGGGGTTATATCAATGTTGTTACGGGAAAGTGCGGAGGGGTGATATTAGATCGCGTCAAAAGATCCTGGAAATAACAGGCGTCCCAAACCAGGAGCGTTAGGACTTCCCGGCCTCAGTACTCCAGGGGCAGATCAAACTCCGATCGGTGGAAGAAGCCGCCAGTGCTCCCCAGAAAGCAGTTGACCCCCAGGCGCTTTGTGCTGTCCCCCAGGTAGAGATCATCGCCAAAGCTGTTTTCCAGGATCCCGTGGATCATGATCTGGAGATGCTCGGTCATATAGGGCTTCATGATCCGGGCCAGACGCAGATGCAGTTCGCCCCCGGGCATGAGACTGTCAAAGGTTTCACTGTCCGGGCACAGCACATGCACCCGGATCCGGCCGTCGGCACAGGGGATGTGATCCCCAAGATAGGCATCCTCCCCCAGGGTGGTGTTGATCACCCCCAGCTCCATGATCTGATCCACCGGAATTTCGATCTCCCCGGGGACAAAGGTCTCCAGATCCACCTGGCAGCTGTCCAGCTCAGTGCGGAAGATGGCGGCCATGCCTTCGGCACTCCGGGGCATCATGGAAAAGGCCCCCAGATGAGGGAGCAGCTCATAGATGTTGCTGTTCTGCCGGCGGATCTCCGGCACCGAAAGACCGGCGAAGGTGAAGATCCGCTCCAGGAGCAGCTCCGGGGGCTGGCTGCCCTCGGCCATGAGGTTGAAGATCCGGTACTTGCCCTTGGCCTCCTGCCAGGCCTGGTAGGAAGGCTCATTGATCAGGGCCATGAAGTCCGCAGTGGAGGGATTGTCATCCCCCTCGTCCCGCATCAGGGCTTCGGTGTAATAAATGGGCAGCGGTGAAGAGGAGCCGTAAAGCCCCAGGAAGTTCACGCTGAAGATCACCTCCACCGGGGGATCATAGGCGCCTCCCCAGCGCTCCAGAAGCTCCTGGGGGGAGATCTCATGGAAACTGCGGATCTTGCCTTCATCGCTGATCTCAGGCCGGGTGAGATCCAGGATCGTAATGGACTGGATATCACTGGCGTTGAAGCTCAGGTTCAGGGCCGGCCGGGTGCGGATCTTCAGCTCCTGCCCCCAGAAGGCCCGCAGAAGTTTAACCGCCTCGGCGTAGCCGAAGCGGTGGGGCATGAGCAGCAGTTCCTCAATCAGAGGATACTGCGGCTTCCCGTCTGGAGTGTCCGGCATAGAAACATCCTTCCGTCACTGAGATCCACAAAGCTGACCTCCGTGAAGTTGTTCACCGCTGTGTAGGCCACCATCATCTTCTGGATGACCCAGGCGAAAATGTACATGTCCCCCCGGGAGGAGAAGCCCTCCCGGCTGAAATGAATGGTGATCCGCTTCCCCCGCACCGGGATCCCGCCCATAAGCCGCACCGCATCCTGCTGCTCCACCTTGACAATGCTTTCCACCTTCCGGGTGTTGGCCTGGACAGCGGCCTTGTTGTCCGTGTCCACATAGATGTAAAGCTTCAGGAGGGAGGTAAGGGACTCAGTGGTGGCAATGGTGGTCTGGTTCAGATAGACATGGGACAGAAGGCGCCACAAAAGGTTCCGGCCCAGGGGGCATTCGGCAGCGCAGGTGGGCTGGGTGATATTGCTGTAGGTGACAAACAGGGGGATGTTCTCCGAAGATCCGGAAATGTCTCCCAGGCGCAGCCGATCGGCCAGGCGCCCGTTGGTGCAGGTGATCCCCAGCACCAGGGTCTCAGGGACAAACTCCTCCTTCTCCGTGGGCACGGCAATGCTCACGAACACATCGGTGCTCTTGTCAATCCGGGACTTCCGCCGCCGGACGGAATACACCGGCACCTTCTCCGTCTGGGGATTGAAGCGCTGAAAGGGCTGGTACACCTTCTCCTTCACGCTGCCCTGGACATAGCCGGTGACCGAGTCCACGGAATAGACCCTTAGGGATCCGCCGCCCCGGGGCCGGACCATGTATTCGCTGGTGCGGTAGTCCGCCTGCATGGCGTCCGCCTCATGGCGGAACACATTCACCACCGGCACACAGAACAGCTCAAAGGAGACATCGGAATGCTCCCGGATCCGGTCCAGCCGATCCTCGCTGAAGATCAGGCGCACGGTGAAGGAGTCTGCACTGCCCTTCAGCCGATCCAGATTTTTCAGGCGGAAAAAGGTGAAGATCTCCGGCAGCTGGAAAAACTCCTGCACCGATCGGAAGGCGCTGAAGATCTTTTTGGAATAGGGGATCACCGAAAGCTCATGGGAGGAGAAGATCTCCAAAGCTTCAGCCGGGGTGAGTTCAATGCTGCCGTCCTCATCCTGGTACTCCACCCGCCGGAGGGACTCAGCCAGATCGAAGATCAGATCGCTGGTGTCCCGGAAATCCCCGGAGGCAAAGAGTTGCAGATCCTTCACCCCAAAACCCTGAAGACTACCAGTGGTGAAGCGGAAGCGGATCTCAATGGCCGTGCCCCGATCGGCAGATCCTTCCACCTTAAGGGGCAGGATGGTCACGTCCCCCACGGTGGTGAAAGTGCACACCTCGCCGTCAACGGGCACGCTTCCCAAAGCCGATCCCGCAGTCACCGTCTCGGGGCTGGAAAGCTCAGGGGCCGGGGTAAATCGGATCACGGAGGAGGAGGGAACAGGATGGAGATAGTGGGGGAACATCAGTTCCGTCAGGTTGTGCACCAGCTCTGGAAAGTCATCATCCAGACGCTCATGCACCAGCCCGGAAAGAAAGGCTGACCCTTCAATCAGGCGCTCCACATCGGGATCGGCGCTCTGCCCCGCCAGCATGGGAGCAAGGGCGGGATATTTCCGCCCGAACTCTGCCCCCAGTTCCCGGAGGAGGGCCAGCTGCTGCTGGTAATAGGTGTTGATCATCAGGCCCGCTCCACCAGGATGCGGCCGTCCATGCCCAGCACGGTCTCAAAGACCAGGGGCACTATGCGGTGTTCAATCATAACCGAAATCTCAAGCCTGAAGGCCAGGGACGCGGCAGAGCCCTTCCGCTCTTCGAAGAAGGCCCGCACCGAGGCGCACCGGGGCTCATAGCGCCGGATGCACCCTTCGATTACCTTCTCCATGCCCCGGAAGTTATCCAGGCCGTCACCGAACCGTGAGTAGTTCAGATCCGGCAGGCCCAGATCCGGCATGGCCATGGCCCCACCCTGCTGGTGGTTCAGGATGTTCTCCAGATTATGGATGATGGAGTCCGCCAGCCGCTCGGCATCAGATCCCTGTGCCTGGCGGCCAGTGAACCTGGAGCGCAGCCGCTCCAGCAGGGTTTCGGTCTGCATCAGCGTCCCTTAATGATCAGGTGACGTCATGAAGACTTGAAGATCACTTCTTGTCCAGCTTGCCCACCAGGGACAGGGTGAAGGATGCACCCATGTACTTGAAGTGGGGACGGACCTTCATGGACACCTGGTACCAGCCCGGATCGCCGGCAACGTCGGAGACCTCAATGGAGCAGGCCCTCAGGGGACGGCGGCTGCGGACGCTGGGCTCAGGGTTGTCCATTTCCGTGACATACTGGCTAGCCCACTTGTTCAGTTCGCTCTCCAGTTCACCCCGGTTCTTCCAGGAGCCGATGTTCTCCCGCTGGATCACCTTGATGTAGTGGGCCAGACGGTCAATCACCATCATGTAAGGCATCTGGGTGGACAGCCGGTAGTTCAGCTCTGCCTCCTTGCCCTCAGGGGTGTTGCCGAAGTTCTTGGGAGCCTGGCAGCTGTTGGCACTGAAGAAGGTGGCGTTGTCGGAACCCTTGCGCATGGTTAAGGCAATGAAGCCCTCCTCGGCCAGCTCATACTCACGGCGCTCGGAGATAAGCACCTGGGTAGGCACCTTGCTCTTGATCTCGCCGTTCTCCTCATAGTTGTACACCGGCAGATCCTCCACGGCGCCGCCGCTCTGGGGGCCGATGATGTTGGCACACCAGCGGTACTTGGCGAAACTGTCAGTGAGGCGGCTGGCGAAGGCGAAGGCGGTGTTGCCCCAGCAGAAATCCTGATCGCCCCGATCGGTGGACTCGGCGAAGTTGAAGCTCTTGCAGGGCTGAGTGTTCTGACCGTAGGGCAGCCGCAGCAGGAACCGGGGCAATGTCAGACCCACATAGCGGGCGTCCTCAGACTCCCGGAAGGAATGCCACTTGGCATACTGGGCGCCCTCAAAGACGCTGTGGAGATCCTTGAGCTTGGGCAGCTCGTCCCAGTTCTCCAGACCGAAGAAGGAAGGGCCGGCGGCGCTGATGAAGGGGGCATGGCTCATGGCGGCCACAGAGGCCACATTCTTCAGGAGCTTCATGTCCTGGGGCCCGCAGCCAAAGTCATAGTCGGCCACCATGGCACCGTAGGGCTGGCCGCCGAACTGGCCGTACTCAGCGGTGTAGACCGTGCGGTACAGACCGCTCTTGGTGATCTCCGGGGCGTCCTCGAAGTCATCCATGAGATCCTGCTTGCTCAGGTTCACAATCTCAATTTTGGTGTTCTCCCGGAAGTCGGTGCGGTCCACCAGGAACTTCAGTCCCCTCCAGGAGCTCTCCACCTGCTTGAAGTCGGGATGGTGGATGATCTCGTTGACCTGCCGGGACAGCTGGCCGTCCAGCTCGGCAATCATCACATCCACCAGATCACCGCTGATCTTGGCGCCCTGGTACTGGGGCTTGGCCAGCTCGGCCAGGAAGGTCTGCAGACCGGTGCGGGTGACGGCATAGGCCTCGTCGGCGGGCTTGAGCCGGGTGGATTCGACAATATCGTCCAGGAAACTCACGGAGCCCTCGGCGGCGGCTCCTGCCTGTGCTGCGCTCTGTTCTTCTGCCATTTTATACTCCTTGAATTCTGTTACCGTGCCTTACTTCTGCTCTTCGTCGCCGGACACGCCCAGCTCCCGGTAGAGGGCTTCCCTCTTCTCGGGATCGGCCACCAGGGCCTGGACCTTCTTCCGGAAGTCGGAAATGTTGCTCAGAGGGCTCTTCAGGGCCTTCAGGGCCTCCCTAAGTTCCAGGAGCTTGTTCAGCTCAGGCACCTGCTTGACGATCTCGTCAGGCTCAAAGTCCTTGATGCTCTTCACCTCCAGGTTGACACCCATGGTGGAGCCTTCCTCGGCGCCGGCCATCTTGTTGGGGACGCTGAAGCTCATCTTGATGTTCTGAGCGCCCAGGACGTCATTGAAGTTGTCCTTGTTGACGCTGATGGGGGCACGATCTTCCACGGCGCGCTCATCGGTGGCATGGGTGAAGTCACCCATCACCAGCAACTTCAGGGGGAGTTCCACCTCTTCCTTGGCATCTCCTGTGGCGGGACGATAGACAATGTTCACCCTCTCCTTGGGGGCGATTGAACCTTCCTGTGCCATATCAGCATATCTCCTTTGATCAAGCGGATGGTTGGTTGTGGTTTCAGGACTGCATTGCAGTCCGGTGAATATTAAAAAAATCTGTGCTCTCACCGGTGCCCCCGAAGTGGCGGATCCGCCCTCCACAAGGCGGTATTCCGGTGACAGGAACTGCGGCGCTCAGAAAAAACAGAAACGCCGCCCCGTCTTCAGGCAGACGGGATCAGTCCTCAGTGTATTTCCGGGTCATGGCGGTCTCGGGACTGATCTCCGAGAGTTCCACCAGGACGGCGGTGGCCTCGGGAAGCATCCCCGCCTTGCGGTAGACGTCAAAGGCGGAGCCCAGGATCTCAGCGGTGGCCTCCGGGAACCAGGAGGCCAGGGCGTCATTCCGGATCCTCTCCAGCACCCGGGCAATGAGACCGGTGCTCAGATCCTTCCGGCCGGCCCCGGCAAAGCAGTATGCCAAAGCGGCCTCATAGCGGAGCCGGTCAATGCCTGCCGAACCACGCACCGCCTCGCCCAGGATCCGTGCGGCGGCCCCCAGATCGGTGCCGGAGGCCAGCAGGGCCTCAGTAATTTTAGCCTTTGCCGGATCTTTATTTGTTGATCCGGATTCATTATTTGATCCAAAGGTTGCCATCCAGCCCCGGGTGTCCTGGCTGCACATGGGGGAGCCGTTGTCGAACTTGAGGGTATCTATTCCTGGAACCCGGGCCACCAGGAAGGCGGTGGCGTTCCTTACGGCATCGGCGGCCTCAGGATGGCCAAGTTTCGCCGCGGCATGGGCGGTGTAAAAGGAGAGATCCAGCCAGAACAGGTGCTGGGGCATCCGGTTCTCACACTGCCGGGCCAGCTTCTCATACTCCCCGCTGATATACAGCTTCTCAATGGCGGTCCTGATCTCGTCCGCCGGGGCCGGCAGGCGGGTCAGCCCCCGATCGTTGGCGGGAAGGGAGCGGATCTTAAGCCATGCTCCCATGCGGCGGTAGATCAGCCCCTCCGGTGAAAACAGATCGGCCTTGGTCAGCTCCTCCGCAGCCTCGGAGAGGAAGCGGAAGGCCACCTTCGCTTTCTGATCGGCGCCCTCGGCCTGGGGGATCTCCAGCGGGGGCGGCGGGGCCTTGGGAGCCGGTGCCGGTGCCGGA
>FLNX01002296.1_pt1 | contig 13482 bp, 13 predicted proteins | sample 1140341 | NCBI WGS metagenome assembly FLNX01 (sample SAMEA3878208, study PRJEB12797) | bioreactor metagenome | biome: Moose rumen | place: Sweden | collected 2011-10
CCAGAACCTTGAACATGGTAGCTGAATTTGCGGACGGCGATACCCGCACAATCACGGTTAATCGTCCCGATACGTCCAAAAATCTCGTGTCGCTCGTCAACGACCTCAGCACCCATTGCCAAACCTATGAAATCCTGCTCGGCGACAAGGACAGCGCGGACTTCACCAAAATCGGTTCGGCGAAACTCAACAACAAAACCATTACCAATCTCGACTTGGCTTAATCAATGAGTAATTAGTAATGAGTAATGAGTAATTAAATTTGCCTCCATTGCTAATTGCTAATTCCTAATTAAATAAGGCAGTGCGCTCTCTCATGTGTTTCAAGTTAAGAAAAGGAGAAATGACAATGAAAACGACATTGGCAGTAAAAACGACGGACACCGCCGGCAAAGCTCAGCAAAAAGCGGTAACGTACATTAATCCTGCGGCGACGAACGCGGCATTGAAGACTTTCGCGCAGAAATTGGCAGGCTTGACGACCGACAACTACGTAGACGCGGAAAGAATTAACACAATGAGTGTGAACGAGGCAGATTCAACGCCCGCCGCCGCGAGTAAAACTCAACCGACCCTTTCACTCGGTGTTTGGACGAAAAGCGGTACAACTTATTCCGCCACAATCACCTATAACGGCGACGGCACTTTATCTTCGACGCTCGGAACAATCAGCGGAACAACTCTTTCAATCACTGACGCCGACGGCATTTTCAGCGGAGTTATTTCAGCGTCCGAAGGAACAACCTACGCGGCGGGCAAATTGGCTTTCTCGTATAACACGGAAGAAGTTCAGACGGGCAAAACCGAAGGGCTTTTCACTTATGATGGCGGCGACCTTACTTACAACGGTGACGGACAAGTTTATGTATACGATAGAGCAGGAGGACTTGCAGAAGTTGTGAACGACATAAGCGAATTTAGGAATCCTGAAGAAGACCAATATTTTTTCGCCTCCGAGACCAACAACTTCACCGCCGCCTTTATTCTTATCGAAAAGGGAGAATAAGGAGGTGATAACATGGAGCCTGAATTTTTAACGAACATTTTAGGGAATATCGGAATCCCCGCCGCGCTGTGCTTTTACACGCTCTTTGAGGTCAACAAGAATCTGAAGAAATTAGCTGATTCGATAAACAATCTGTCGAACGACGTAGACAAGCGGTTGGATAAGATGGAAAGCACGGTGGCGGAATTGAATTTCAAAGTGAATGCGATGAAAGGCGGGGGACAATGAAAATATTTCTGAACGCAGGGCACGGCGGCAAAGACCCCGGGGCAATCGGGAACGGTTTAATGGAGCGGGATGTGGTTTTGAGCATCGCGCAACGCGCCGAGAAATATTTGCGCGACGTCGGCTTTGAGGTAAAAACCTTTCAATACGGCGGCTTGCAAACCATCTGCGACGACGCCAACGCCTTTAAAGCCGACATTTTCATTTCAATCCATTGCAACGCGGGCGGCGGCAAGGGTGCCGAAACTTATTATTCATCGGCGGCAGGAAAGGAATTGGCGTCGGCGATACAAAATCAGCTGATAAGAAGCCTGCCGCTTGTGGACAGGGGCATAAAGACGGGCAACCTTTACGTGCTGAAACACACGCAAATGCCGGCGGTGTTGGTCGAGACAGCATTTATCGACAACACATGGGACGCAATGCTGTTGAAGGAACAGGAAGATGAATTTGCCCGAGCAATAGCGCGGGGCGTAACGGATTATGAGATGATGGAACCTGCGCCTGACGCAGTGGACGAGGAAGAATTCAGCGAACACTTTTCAGCGAAGGAATTTGAATGTCACTGTTGCGGTGGCGGCAGAGAAAAAATAAGTCCGCGGCTGATAGCCTTATTGGAGGAATTGCGAGCAAAGGCGGGTGCTCCAATACATGTGAATTGCGGTTACAGGTGTGAGAAACACAATCGGGAAGTTGGGGGCGTGCCGAACAGCCAACACGTCAAAGGTACGGCGGCAGACATAACCATTCCGCAGATAAGTTTTGTGCGGGCAATGGATTTAGTCCGAGCCCTGCCCTTCGACGGCACGGGTTTTTATTCCCCGCTCTACGACGGCGGCGCGTGGTTCATTCACGTCGATTGTCGCGACGGCGGAGTTGGCAGTCACATTGAGTGGTTTGAATGAGATGGCAAGATGAAAAGATTTTTACTTTCAATCTTTCCATCTTTTTTTTTGCCACTTGACTTTCTTAGGTTTTTGTTATACAATGCCCCCATTGAAAGGAGGTGTTTACATGTATACCTTGATTGATTCCGTTAAAGCTACTTTTCACGCCTTCGATACCTTTCCCCTCACTCCCTCCGCGCAATTGCTCCTTTGCCATTTAATGTTCAAAGATAATTGCTTCGGTCGAACGGGGCGAATAAAGGTAACGGATATAGAGTTGAAGAGAGCGAGTGGTTTAAGCCAGACGGCAGTAACAGATTCCAAGCGGCGGCGATTAAGCCGCCATTTTTTTTGCCATTCCAAAGTTCTGTCGTGTAAAAAAAATTGCATCCAATCTTTTATGCAAAAAAATAAAAATTCATCCCAGAAAAAAATCCTCAAATAAATTGCTTAAATAAAATCATGTCAAGCCTTCGCAAAACAACAGAATTCATCTCGAAGATAAATGTAAGTGAAAATAATGACTGTAAGACTTTATATTTTAAAGTTCTGTCGTGTAACAAAAAAAATCACTTCCGATTTCTCATCAAAGGAAGCACTCATACAAAATCGTATTAAGCTCTTCGCCGAACAACGGAATTCATCGCGAAGATAAATACAAGCGAGAACAATGACAGCAAAATTGCCCATTGAAAAGCGAGGTCATAGTCGTTTGCCTGAACTGCCGCGTATATCGCCGTCGACATCGTCTGAGTTACGCCGGGCACATTTCCCGCGAACATTATCGTTGCTCCGAATTCGCCCATTGCTCGCGTGAATGATAAGACTAAGCCCGCCAAAATTCCGCTGCGCGTGTTTGGTATCAGTATATGCCAAAATATTTTCCAATTTGATACGCCCAATGTTTTTGCCGCGTAAATGATATTTCGGTCAAGCTGTTCAAAAGCTCCCCGCGTCGTTCGATACATTAACGGCAACGAGACGACTACCGCCGCGATTACTGCCGCCTTCCAAGTGAACACAAAGCTTATATCGAATTGCAATAAAAATTTTCCTATCGCACTGCGCTTGCCCAATAACAACAGCAAAAAAAATCCGACGACCGTCGGCGGCAAAACCATCGGCAACATAATTATTGCGTCGGCAAGATCTTTTCCGCGTTTGAGTTTGCAGACGAAATACGCCAGAAAAATTCCCGCGAAAAATGTTATAACCGTTGCAACCGCCGATGTTTGAAATGTTATTATAAGCGGACTTAATTCCATGTTAATCACTCGCCAAAATTATTTTATCGCTCGGAAAGTACAAATAAACTTCTTCGGCTTGAATCTTGCGCCAAAAATTTTTGTCGACTTCCCAACGAATCGACTTGCCGCCTTCAGCCCGAACCATCACGATATAAGAAAATGTGTCCTCAATAACCTGCGCGATCTCCATGCGAAAAATATTTTCACCCAAACCTGCGCGGAACTCCAAATTATGTGAACGAATCCCGACAAATTTTAAATCGTCGGGAATATTTTTTGCAGTCAATTCCAACTGCCATTCCTCAGCAAAAATTTTATCGGCGGCAATTTTCCGCGCAGGCGAAATGTTTTTGCAACCCGTCAAAATCGTTGCCGCCAATGTTTTGGGATGCTTGAAAACTTCGCGCTTGGTGTCCAACGTGCCGATAACTCCGTTGTGCATGACGGCAACTTTATCCGCCAAACGATAAACTTCGCCTCTGTCGTGACTGACCAAAATCGCCGCGCCGTAAATTTTAAAAATGTCGGCAAGCTCAAGTTCCAACTGCCACTTCAACCAACTGTCCAATGCCGAAAAAGGCTCGTCCAACAACAAAATTTCTGCGTGCGAAGTCAAAACTCTGGCGAAAGAAACTCGCTGTTGCTGACCGCCGCTTAATTCGGAAGGATAAGCATTTTCCAAGCCGTCAAGTTGAAAGCGCGACAAATTTTCCTTGAGCTTGCGATTTTTTTCCTCCGCATTTCCGACAGCCGCAAATAAAATATTTTCGGCAACAGTCATGTTCGGGAAGAGCGCGTAATTTTGAAAAAGATAACCTGCACGTCGAAGTTGAGGCGGCAGGTTAATTTTTTTTGCGCTGTCATAAAGCGTTCGCCCGTTCAGAATGATTTTTCCCTCGTCAGGCGTCTCAATCCCCGCAATACATTTCAGCGTCATGGACTTTCCACAGCCGGACGCGCCCAGTAATGCAAAAATTTCATCATGAACGGTAAAATCAACGTCAAGTACGAAATCGCGCAGATTTTTTTTTATGCAAACTTTCAGTTCCATTATTCGACAACTTTAAAGCCATATTTCTCGAAAACTGCTTTGGCGGCGTCACTGCTCGTGAAGTCAAGGAACATTTTGGCGGCGTCAAGATTTTTGGAAGATTTAATTGCGGCGGCAGGATAAATTACGGGCTTGTGAGTGCCTTCGGGAGCCGCGCAGATAACTTTTACTTTGTCGGAAATCGCCGCGTCCGTCGCGTAGACAACGCCGCAATCAACTTCGCCGCTCTCCGTCCAAGCAAGAACTTGACGAACATCCGAGCCGTAAACCGCTTTTGCTTTGACAGCGTCGAGAATATTTAATGCCGTAAAAATTTCTTCGCTGTATTGTCCGACCGGCACGCCCTTAGGTTCGCCGAGCGCAATTTTTTCAACCTTATCGGTCGCAACATCTTCATAAGACATAATTTCTTTGGTGCTGTCAATGGGAACAATCAAAACAACTTCATTGCGGAGTAAATCTTTGCGGGTGCCTTCGGCAAGTTCGCCCTTTTCCTCAAGCGCATTCATTTGCTTCTGCGCGGCGGAGTAGAATAAATCGGTTTCGCCGCCGTTTTCAATCGCCTGCTGAAGTGCGCCGCTGGAGCCGAAGTTAAAAACAATTTTGACGTTAGGATTGTCCTTGTTGTAAAGCTCGGCAAGTTCATTCATTGCGTTGGTAAGAGAAGCCGCCGCCGCAACGTGAAGTTCAACGGGCTCGGCATCAGCTTTTTTCTCTTCCTTCGGCGCAGGATTGTCACCGCCGCCGCATCCCGCAAAAATCATTGTCACGAGAAGCAATGCCGCCATAAAAATTTTTTTCATGATAAAAACCCTCCATTAAAAGAAAAATTCAACACGCCCGAACAGTTTTTCAATGTCGCGCCCGTTGGAAATTTTTTTGCCGTTTACGTATTTGGCTTGGAGCAAAACATTTTTGAAAAGAGTATAGCCCGCGCCTATCTCCAAACCTTTTTCGCCCGCATCAAGTCCGCCGTTGGCATTGTAAGTCGGATCGAGCGCAACATATTGTCCGAGACGACGATAAGCGGCGTAAAGTCCCCATGTGCCTTTTTGAGTTCTCTTCGCGCCGAAAATGTCAAGCTGAATGTTATGGGCGTGGTCGTAATTGTCCGCCTTTGTGTTTTGTGCGTAGTTTCCGCTGATTGCAATCGCCTTGTTGAAACGATAGCCCAAGCCGACAGTCCAAATGTTGGCGTCGTCGGTTGTGCCGTGATCTTTGTAATTGGCAACATTTTTAAAGCCGCTTGAATTCAAATGATGATAACTTGCATTGGCAGAAAAGCCGCCGCCTTTGTACTCAACGCCGATACTCTGCATGTTGGAGGCTTTGTCTTTGTTGAGTCCCGCACTTTTGATTGTCGAGTTTGTGCTGTCCAAGTCGTAACGTCCTGCCTGCGCGATCACTTTAAATTTTTTTCCGTAAGAAATGCTCGCGCCGGAAATTTCATCGTCAAAAAGGAATTGGGTATCAAGCGCGGTAGGAATTTTGCCGACATTGAAAGTCCAATCGCCGTATTTGCCCTGCGCCCAAGCACGAACAAGAGTTGCATTGCCGCTGGTGCCCGTGTCGTTTTTCATGTCGAAATCCATATCAATACGCGCCCTAAGCGTCCAATGATCATTAACTTCCGCGACGGGCTCAAAACGGAATTTAACGCGGTCGGTATTATTTTTATTCTTGGAGCCGTTCGCCTGTTCGGTGCGCTTGCTTTGATAAGTGTAACGCAAAAATCCATGCCATTGAACTTTATCGGCGTATTTTTCAAGCTCGGAGACGCGGACGCCCAATGCATCCAATTCATCTCTGAACTCCGCCGCCAATCTGTCGAGCTCGGCTTTGTTCGCGCCCGAAGGATTCTTCGCCATTGCCTTAGCAACCATCTGCGCCATTTCGTAACGAGTAATGTTTCTGTCGCCGCGATAAGTTCCGTCGCCGTAACCTTCGACAATGCCTTCTGCCGCAAGTTTCGCAACCGATTGATAAGCCCAATGCCCCGCAGGGACATCGCTGAAAGGATTTGCCGCCGCAAAAGTTGTTGTCGACGTGCCGATAATGAATGCTCCCGCCACAGTTGCCGCAAAAAATTTTTTGTGAAGCATCATAAGAATTCCCTCCGTAAAAAATTTTAAGGACTGCCCTCCGCTTGTTTGCAAAAGGACAGCCCAAATTTTCTACACCAAAAAAACTTGCGCACTGTGGACATCTCCTTTTCAAACAGGGAAGGCGACGCAGTTTCCCGCGCCACCCCGGCTCAGCGTCATGGCTTGCGCTTTAGACGCTTTCGCTCGAAGATTTATAAAAGTTTAGCACGCAGAAGAAATTCTGTCTGTGATAAGAATCACGGGCACTCAAAATTTTTTAGGATTGAATAAGCGTCAAAAGATTTTTGTAGTTGTTCGCGACTTTGATAACGTAATGGACGGTTTCGGAATAATTCGGAACGCCGCCGTGTTTTTCCACTGCGCCGGGACCGGCATTGTAAGCCGCAACCGCATCCGTCACGGAATAAGCTCCCCAATTTTGAAAACGTCCGAGCTGATTTTTGATGTAAATCGTGCCGCCGATAACATTTTCAAGCGGATTGTGAGGATTGACACCCAAACTCGCCGCCGTCGAAGGCATTAACTGCATAAGCCCGACCGCGCCGACGGCACTTGTCGCATGAAAATTAAATTCGCTCTCGGCTTCCATTATCGAAGTTATCAAAATCGGATCCACTTGATATTCGCTGGAGGCGTAAAGAATCGCCCGCGTTATCCAATCGCATTCAACTTCGTTGCCGTTGTAGCGATTGACTGTCTGATAAATCGCGCTGTAATAATCCGCCGCCTCGACTTCGCCGCCGAACATTAACATGAAACTTAAAATTACTGCCGCCAAAAATTTTTTCATATCATTTGCTCCCTTATCGCCAAAAATTTTTCCGATTATAACACAGATTTTCCCAAGTCAAAATTTATATTGTAAAAAATTTCCCGTTGTGGCAAAATGTTTAGCATAAAACTTTTAAGGAGCGATTAAAATGTTGATTGATAACGAGGATAAAAATTTGGTCGAGAAAAAAATTTCTTCCGAGCCCGTTTTTGACGGCGTGCTTCTTCACGTGAGAAAAGATGAAGTCGAACTGCCCAACGGTCACAAATCCGTCCGCGAGTGGATTGAACACCCCGGCGCGTCGGCTGTTATTCCTCTCCTTCCCGACAATCAGATTATTCTTGTGAGACAATTCCGCTATCCCGTCGGAAAAGTGACGCTCGAAGTTCCCGCAGGCAAGCTCGACAAACTCGGCGAAGATCCGATTGAATGCGCCAAGCGCGAACTTTCGGAAGAGACGGGTTACACGGCGGGCAAATTTTGGAAACTCACAACCATTGCCACAACCGTTGGTTTTACCAACGAATATATCCATCTCTACGCGGCAAGTGATTTGACGCCCGGCAAAATTCATCCCGACTCCGACGAATTTATTAACGTCGTAAAAATTCCTCTGACTGCCGCCCTTCAAATGGTCGAGAGCGGAAAAATTTTCGACGCAAAATCAGCCGTCTCGATTCTTCTGCTCGCCAAACAAGTTTTCCATAAGAAATAATCGGAGGCGATTTAATGAAAGCTTCGGCGATAAATTTTTTTCGCAACCATAAATCCGCGCAGATTTTCCTGACATTTGTCGGGCTCGTTGCACTCACTGCGCTTGTCGGAAAAATTTTTCCCGTGTTCGCTGGAACAATCCTCTGCTTGCTTTTAATCAGCGGCTATTACGGCGTGTTGTTTCGTTGCCTGAAGTTTTGCGACATAAATTTTCTTGACGAATTGATAAAAGATTTTCCGAGAATTTTACTTGTCGCGGCTGTCGGCACAGGTTTTATAATTTTCATGGTAAGTTCCCAACAAACGATTTATATTTGGGATTCTTTGGAGACATGGGAGCCGACGATTTACTGCGAAGAAACAACTTTCAGCGACCCGCATCAAGCATTAAAAAATCTGCGCGGGTCGATAAATCACGCCGACTACAATAATTTTTTGCCGATGTTGATGGCGTTGCCAATGCACATTTTCGGCAAAAGTTTTCTCTGCTATACACTTTATGTCTGGCTGATGTTCGGCTTGCCCGCAATTTTTTTTGCGGCGGCATTACTCAAGAATCTTTTGGAAGAAGTCGGGTTTAAAAATTTTCCGTGCTCGGCGTTCATGGCAATTTTTATGCTCCTGCCGATAATCGAAATTCCAATATTCGTCGGCTATGCAAATATCTCAATCTTGTTGCCGGGTACAATAATTTTGGCAATGCTTTTGAGTTTAAACAGAGCGGAATTGCAATCGGAGCGATTAATTCTAATCGGAGTGCTGTGTATCTTCGCGGTATTTCAAGCGCGGACGGCGGCTTACATGATTTTGGGAATTTTCTTCGGCTACACACTTTATGTGACTCTGACTAGTTTTCAAGAGAGAAATTTCCTGTTCAACTTCTTAATGCTTTGCAAAAAATTTTTAGTCATCGGATTTTCCGCATTGCTGATAATGTCGCCGCTGTTTTTTACTTTCATCAGACGATCGCTGAGTTATGACATAGGGACAGCGTATTCGGCTTATCAGCTCGGTCTCGATTTTTCTGAACGCTTTTTTGTTCACGTCGGATTTTTGGGACTGTTACTCTATGCAATTCTCCTCGTCGGAGTATTTTTGAGTTTCAGAGATAAAAAATTGTTTGCCTGTTCGACATTCTTTCTGACGTGGATTTTTGTTTCAGTCTTTTTGATTTGTCGCATTCAACTTATGGACAGACAACATTACTACATAATGATTTTGCCGTTCGCCATGCTCGTTGCGACAACCGCTGTCGTCACATTTTCTAAAAACAAATACTTGGGGGCAACGCTGATTTTTATCTTGACTTTTAACTTCTTCCAATCTTACTTGGGAAATTTCGGCGGCAAATTAAGTTCCGTATTCACGGCGGGTTATACTGTGCCCGTTCGACATGACATTGACGATTTAAAAGTTTTCGTATCCGATTTGAATGAGCTGACGGCAAGCAACGAAAAGAAAATTTATCTTTTGGCGAGCAGCGGTCTGTATAATTCCGCTACTCTGCAGGCAGTTTATCTTCCGGAGCGTCACGGAGCTTTACAGAGTTTGATGGGAACTGCAGATGTAGATTTAAGGGACGGTTTCCCGACAAGATTTTTCGACGCAGATTTTATTATCGTCTCCGAACCGATACAAACGCATCTTCGTCCGCAGGATCAATCGGTTGTCGCGGCTCTTTCGGAAGGAATTATGCATTCTCCGCCGCTTTCAAGGCATTTCAAAAAAATTAAGGAGTATTCATTCTCTCCTGACGGCATTTCAACGGTAAAGTTTAAACTATGCGAAAAAATTTCGCCTTACGAAAAGGCGGATATTGATTTTGTGGAAAATTATTTCGTCGAACTTTATCCCAATCAGCCCGAATTGTTTAAAAATCGTTTTGAGGAATATAAGCGTGAACATTTTAAGGAATGATTTCATGAATGAAGTTTTGTACGTCGTTATTCCGTGTTACAATGAGCAGGAAGTTCTGCGCGAGACTGCCAAAAGATTGAAAGAAAAATTTCAAACGCTGATTGCGGCAAAAAATATTTCGGCAAAAAGTCGCATTGTCTTTGTAAATGACGGCTCCAAAGATTCGACGTGGAAAATTATTTGCGAACTGCACGAACGGGATAAAATTTTTTCGGGCATAAATCTTTCTCGCAATCGCGGACATCAAAACGCTTTACTTGCCGGACTAATGACCGTCAAAGACTGCGCGGACATGGTAATTTCAATGGATGCCGATTTGCAAGATGACATAAACGCGATTGACGAAATGATTTGTAGATACAAAGAAGGTTTCGACATTGTTTACGGCGTGCGGAGCAAACGCGAAACAGATACTTTTTTTAAACGATTTACGGCGGAGAGTTTTTATAAGCTGATAAAATTTTTGGGAGCAGACATTGTGAACAATCACGCCGATTATCGCTTGATGAGTCGACGTGCTCTTGACGGCTTGGCGCAATTCGGCGAAGTCAATTTGTTTCTGCGCGGAATTGTCCCGATGATCGGTTATCCTTCTGCAAAAGTTTATTACGAACGGGCGGAACGTTTTGCGGGCGAAAGTAAATATCCGCTGAAAAAAATGTTGTCCTTCGCATTTCAAGGCATAACTTCCTTAACCGTCGAGCCGATTCGCATGATTACAACTTTGGGCGTCGCCATGAGTTCAATCAGTTTTTTTGTGATTCTTTGGACGCTGTATGAATATTTTTTCGGCGATACGGTTCGCGGCTGGACAAGTATGTTGGCGTCGCTGTGGTTTATCGGCGGGCTTATCCTCTTATCAATCGGCATTGTCGGCGAATACGTCGGAAAAATTTATCTGGAAAGTAAAAAACGCCCGCGCTTTATCGTGAGCGAATTTTTAAATGAGTAAATCGGAGGCGATTTAATGTTTGATGATATTGGTCAATTAATCGCCGGCGTGCCCGGCATTATCATTGCTATGGTTATTCACGAATTTTCTCATGCCCGCGTTGCCTATGCACTCGGAGACTATACACCGAAAATGCAAGGGCGGCTGACTCTCAATCCCGCCGCGCACATTGATCCCATCGGTCTTTTAATGTTGTTCTTCGTTCATTTCGGCTGGGCTAAGCCCGTTCAGATTAATCCGCTGAATTTTTCCAACCCGCGCAGAGATGATATTTTGGTTTCGCTGGCAGGTCCCGCCTCGAATTTAATCACGTCGTTTGTCGCGCTAATTTTTTTGGTTTTGCTCGTGAAACTGGATTTCCCAATGTCTGACGGCTTGCTTGTCGTTTTCAATTTGATTATCATCTACAATATCAACTTCGCGATTTTTAACATGTTGCCAATCCCGCCGCTCGACGGCTCGCACATTTTGAGAAATTTGCTTCCTTACGAATTGGCACGCGGTTATGAAAAACTCGAACGTTACAGCTTCATCTTCCTAATCATAATCCTCATGACGCCGATTTTGCATTATATTTTTGTGCCGTTGCAAAGATTTATCTTCGGAATTTTTCGAGACATCGTAAACATTTTGCTTTAAATAAAAAAAGCCCCAAATCGACTTCGGGGTTTTTTTGTTTATACGACGATATTTTTCAAACCAATTTTATCGCAAAGCTCAAGCACTTTGTCATAACAGCCGCCTTTGAAAAACTTGCAGGTATCTTACGCCGAAAAGGTCGCCTTCGCCTTCATCGAAATGCTGAAAGTTTTGAACAGGAACATCATGAAGCCGAATCGTCGGCAATATGATTTAGATTTTCATTATGCATTAAAAAATCCCTCCAAAAATCGGAGGGATAATTTTTTTATTTGCCGAAGGAAATATCCGCCTCAAACATTCTGTTCCAAGGGAAACGAACTCTGATATTGTCGTTGCCCGTGAATTTCGGAAGATTTCTCTGCGCAAACTCTTCAAGCAAAGATGCACAATTATCTTCGGCGGCAAGAATTTTATCGTTTAAAAATTCGTAACGCCCGTCGCCGGCAATCCAATTCAGTTGACTCGCGCCCACACTTCGGACATTGGCTTGATAAGCCCAATCGTCAAGGTAACGGTGCAAAAGCAATTCATCAACGGCATTATCTTTCATGCGCGCCGCCAAAATTCCCGTGCTCAATGCAAAGCCCGTTGAGTTCGTCGGCGTGTTCCAACCCGAATAAGCTTGAATTTTGAAAAGCAGTCCGCGCCGCCGCAACTGATTCATAAGCGCATTGTCCGAGCCGTTCGCAAAAGCAACGTCGGCAACGATAATTTTTTTGTTCTGCCCGACATAATTTTGAACGGTATCGACAAAAAATTTCGTGCCTTCGCGAGCCGTGCCGTCATTAATCGCGTTGTCCGCCTCGAAAGTTTCTCCGTCGGGATTCGTATTCACCGCCAAAATTAAATCTGCGCGGGATTCATCTTCAGTAAAAGTCGCGCCCGTCGCTTGAATCGCCGCTCCGATTGAATCGTCAAGTTGTTCGTCGGAATAAGCGGGGATTGTCTGCCCGCCGCGTCCGAAATTGTACTTGACAAAAATTTTCGGAGAAATATTCGCCTGCTTATTAACTGCTCGCGTCAACAAAACCAATCCTATTTCGTCAATGCCCGCCGTCGTTATGTATTTATTTTTTTCGAGCCCGCGCCCGTATTGCAAAAGCTTGCGCCCTTCGTTGTGCGTTTGAGAGTAAGGCGCATTGTCGTCACGTCCGAGCAAAAGATAATCAAAAGTTTTGTCGCGAGCATAATCAATTAATTTTTTGTTGGCATCAAAATTTTTTTCGCGCCGCCCCATCCAATCTTCAATCGCCTTTTGCGGAATAAGCCGTTGCAGAAAATTAAATTCCTTAATTTCACGCGGCGTCAAACCTTCCAATTCCTGCTTGTCCATCAATTCGGTTAAGCGAAAAATATTCGTGCCGTAATAGCGATAATAATCCGGTTCTTCGTAACCCGAAGCCAAACCCGTGCGCGGCGTCCGCATTATCGAGCCGAAAACATACAGCGGGATTTTTTTATGCTTCTTACGAAACTCCGCGAACAAATCTGCCCGCGCCAAAATTTCATCGCCGTCGTATTCATGCTTGCGAGAGCCGACCAAGCTTCCGTAAAGCAAGGCATCCGACGAAATGACGGCGGCGGTTATATCTTTCTTTGCATTTTTATTCAGCCAATCCCACAACAAATCCGGGTCGCCTAGATTTTCGCGGTTGCCCAAAAGTTCCAACGGCGGCGAAACAACTGCCCAGCCCGCCTTCTCCAAAACTTCAATCGTCTGCTTGTTGACAATCGGGCGGCTGTCGTGCGGAATGTATAAAACTTTTTCCTGAATTTTTTTCTTTTTCGCCGAGCAGTCACTTGTTCCCGCGCAGATTATCATCAAGACGAGAAAGCAAGTGACAATACGTAATGCGTAATGCGTAATGCGCAATGAATTTCTTTCTCCTTCCAAATATAGTGAGTAATGATTAATGAGACACGGGCGCACAGGACGTGCGCCCGCCGGCAACGAAAACAGGATG
>FLNX01000523.1_pt1 | contig 13445 bp, 16 predicted proteins | sample 1140341 | NCBI WGS metagenome assembly FLNX01 (sample SAMEA3878208, study PRJEB12797) | bioreactor metagenome | biome: Moose rumen | place: Sweden | collected 2011-10
TCAAAGTAAAGATAACTTGATTTTTTGCACAGGAAAACGGTACGATAAGAAATGCACAATGCCCACTACTCCCTTGCAATTTTTGACCTTGACGGCACGATTCTAAACACATTGGATGACCTTGCGGCAAGCGTCAATTATGGACTTGCTCAAAATAGCCTTTCTCCGCGAACAACTGAGGAAGTGCGTCAATTTGTAGGAAATGGCATCCGCAATCTGATTACGCGGTCTGTCTGTGCAGCAGAGGGGGTGCCTGTTGTGGAGGGGGCAACGGTTCTGCCTGCCTTTGCATCTGCGGTGACCCCCTCTGAAAAAGATGCCTTTTTTTCACTTATCAACCGAGTGTATGCATCCTTTACCGAACATTACAAAATCCACTGTGCTGATATGACCCGACCATATGAGGGCATTTCTGGACTTTTGCAGACGCTTCGTGCAGAGGGGGTACGGACGGCGGTGGTCTCCAACAAGGCGGATTACGGTGTGCAGGAATTATGTGCACGGTATTTTCCAGGACTTTTTGATTTTGCTATTGGTGAGCGCGAAGGAATCAAGCGGAAGCCTGCACCAGACAGTATTTTTGCCGTTCTAGAACAGTGCGGGGCATCAAAAGAAGAATCCGTTTACATTGGCGACAGCGATGTGGACATAGAGACGGCAAAAAATGCAGGAATTGACTGCATAAGCGTCACTTGGGGCTTTAGAAGCGTAGAATTTTTGCGTGAGCATGAAGCACGATTCATTGTAAATTCTGCGGAAGAACTGAGGAGATGTATTATTTAGCAAACGAACGATAGTTATAAAACTAACGGTAGTTTGTCATCATGCATATGATTTCACCTGATTTTTACAAGACTAAATCGCTTTCTGAAATGAATGAAGAAGAATGGGAAGCCCTCTGTGACGGTTGCGGAAACTGCTGCTACCAAAAAATCATCACGGGATATGGAAAGCGGGAAAAAGTACATTTTACGCGTATTGCCTGCAATCATCTGGACTTACGCACAGGAAAATGCAACGAGTACCGCAATCGTTTTGCCGTGGCAAAAAACTGTGTCCGCCTGACAAAAAAGAATGTGGGTCTATGTGACTGGCTCCCCGAAACCTGCGCCTACCGTCTGATTTACGAAGGAAAGCCTCTTCCCGCTTGGCATCCCCTAATCTCCGGCCGCAAAGAAAGCGTGGGTGAAGCGGGAATCTTGATACAGAACGGAATCCACGAAAGCGAAGTGGACGAATGTGACTGGGACGAATACGAGATTTGAAAAGCAAAAACACTTGAAATTTCTGCACAATCCAATATAAATTCACTTGAAAAATCTGTAACTTTTCGTGTCTAAGCACTTGAAATTTCTGCACTTTTTACTAAAATCTAATTATGAGTGCATTTTGGCGTAAGGCAGAAAACCAGCTTCTAAAATGGAAAGAAAATTACAGTTCTCAATATGCGGCAATTATTGAAGGCCCTCGTCGTGTGGGAAAGTCCACCGTGGCGGAGGAATTCGCAAAGAAATATTACCGCACCTACATCAAAATTGACTTTGCCAGCGTCAAAAAAGATGTTCTTGCTGCTTTTGATGACATTGCTGAACTCGATGTTTTTTTTCTCAGGCTTCAGGCTGCCACGGGAATCACGCTGTACGAAAAAGAATCAGTCATTATTTTTGACGAAATTCAGAGGTTTCCCCTTGCCCGTCAGGCCATAAAGTATCTTGTTGCCGACGGCCGCTATTCTTACATTGAGACGGGTTCTCTTTTAAGCATCAAAAAAAATGTAAAAGACATCGTGATTCCGTCGGAAGAATACAAAATCAAAATGTACCCCATGGACTACGAGGAATTCCTGCGTGCAATCGGAAGCGGCAACTATGAGACTGTTCAAAAATTCTACGAACTCAAAAAGCCTCTTGGGAATCAGCTGAATCAAAAACTGCTCCGGGATATGCGCCTTTATATGTGCGTGGGAGGAATGCCTCAAGCCGTTGCCGCCTATGTCGCCGGGAAAAATTTTGAGGAGATTGATTTTGTAAAACGCGCCATCATCGAACTGTACAAAGACGATTTTATGAAGATTGATGATTCGGGCAGAATCAGCGCGATGTACGAGGCGATTCCAGCCATGCTCTCCCAGAACAAAAAACGCTACACCCTCTCGAATGTGTTGGGCAAGCGGACGACCGCAAAAGACCAGGAGTTACTTTCAAATCTGCTCAATTCTAAGACCGTCCTTGCTTGCTACAACACCACTGACCCAAAAATCACTCTTTCCCAGTCAAAGGATTTTGACTCATACAAACTCTATCTCGCCGACACGGGACTTTTCACCACCATGCTTTTCAACGACAAAAGCCAAATCTACGCAGATATTTACATAAAGCTAATGGGCGATAAACTGGACGCGAATCTCGGCTACCTCTACGAAAATCTGATTGCCCAGGAAATTGCGGCCAGCGGGCATGACCTCTACTATCACACCTGGCAAAAGCCCAACAGTTCCCATTATTACGAAATCGACTTCCTGCTTTCGCAAAAAACAAAGCTCGTGCCTATTGAAGTGAAATCCTCGTCAATCCAGCATCACCAGTCAATCACCGAATTTGCAAAAAAATACTCCGACCGCACCGGCGAGCAATTCCTGCTTTCCCAAAAAGATGTTGGAAACGAAGACCAACTGCGCCTGGAGCCGATTTACATGATTCCATACATTGCGCAGGGATAAATCGGCATTACTGTCATTGCCGGGTTTGGGCAGGCAATTTTTTTCACGGTGAATTATTTTTCGTTGTTTTCTCACTTTTTTATCAAGAAAACCACGAAAAATATTGTATTTTTCGTGGTTTTCTTTTATAACTTAATTATGTCAAGAGATGTTATTATTGGTCGCGAAAAAGAGATGCATGTTCTCGAAATTTGTACCCATACGGGCGAATCACAGCTCGTGCTTGTATATGGAAGACGGCGTGTGGGAAAAAGTTTTCTTATCAATCAGTTTTTTGACGGCAAATTTGACTTCAAACTTGTTGGTGACAACAAAATGAGCAAAAACGAACAGCTGTTCAATTTTTATGATGAATTGCGCAGACAATCCGGTAAAGACACTGGCGTTCCAAAAACTTGGCGAGAGGCTTTTTTTCAGTTGAGGGATTATCTTGACACATTCACTGATTCAAAGAAGCGCATTGTTTTTTTTGATGAGATGCCCTGGCTCGACAATCAGAAATCAGGATTTTTAGAGGCGTTCGAATATTTTTGGAACAGCTATGGCGCAGCGAAAAACAATCTTATGTTCATAGTCTGCGGGTCGGCCACATCCTGGCTTGTGGAAAATTTTGACCAGAATAAAGGAGGGCTTTTCAACCGGCAGAATAGCAGAATCTATCTTGAGCCATTTACTTTGCGTGAGACTGAGCAATTTTTAGTCAGAAAGAAAAACATCAATTGGAGTCGCTACGACATCTGTGAATGTTATATGATTCTTGGCGGTATTCCGTATTACCTCAATCAACTTACTAATGAACTCACCTGCAGCGGAAACATTGACAATTTGTTTTTCAAAAAGAGAGGCGCACTCTGGGATGAATTCGACCATCTTTATAGAACGCTCTTTTCAAACAGCGAACGCTATATAAAAGTTGTTGAAACTGTCCTTTCAAAGCGTATTGGACTTTCGCGGAAAGAAATCGTCGAAAAATCGGGAATCAGCGACAATAATGAGCTGTCAAAAACACTTCGCAATCTGGTAGACTCAGGATTTTTGCGGGCTTATCCTTTTTTCGGGAAGAAAAAACAGGGAACCTTTTACCAAGTCTCAGATTATTTTACGCTTTTCTACTATAAATTTATCAAAGGAAACTATGGAAGAGATGAAAATTTATGGAGCCATTCCGTGGACAATACTGCGCGCCGGGTATGGGCAGGCCTGACCTTTGAGCAGCTTTGCAAAGACCACACTGCGCAGATAAAAAAGAAACTCGGCATTGGCGGAATCGCATCTGAAACTTCATCTTGGTTTACAAAAGCCACGGATGAGCATGAAGGCGCACAAATTGACATGCTGATTGACCGGCGAGACCGTATCATCAATGTCTGTGAAATGAAATTTTCCGAACATCCTTTTGCCATCGACAAAGACTGCGACCTTTCACTGCGAAACAAAATCGGGACATTCAAAACCGCAACGAAAACAAGGAAAGCCTGCCAGCTTGTCATGGTAACCACTTACGGCGTAAAGCAAAACATGTATTCCGGCATAGTCCAAGGCGAAGTCACGATAGATGATTTGTTTGAGAGTTAGAGGGGGAATCAATAAGGATTTTCCGTTTTCTATGCGGCTGAGATGATTGGGGATTATGTCTAATTTTTCAGCCAGTTCTTCCTGTGTCAGTTTTCTTAGTTTTCTGCTGGCTTTTGATATGAAGGTTGATTTTTGGGTAAAAAAATTTGTGCTTAGAATAAGAGCATGGTATAATATTTATTATGGATACAATTAAGACACAAAAAAAGGTCTCATTGGCAGCGCAGATTTTTATAGCTTTGGTGCTGGCCTTAATTGCTGGTTTGCTTATGCAAAAAATTCCTGATGCAGCTAATACCTACATCAAGCCTTTCGGAACAATTTTCTTAAATCTTGTCAAATTCATCGTAGGACCGCTTGTACTCTTCTCGATTATGGCAGGTATCGTCTCTATGAGGGATTTAAAGAAACTTGGAGCCATAGGCGGTACTACTTTGGTCTACTATTTCTGTACTACAGCAGTTGCCGTTTCCATTGGTCTTGCAGTCGCCTCGCTTTTTAAAGGTTTTTTTCCGGCTCTTTCTACTGCAAGCCTTACCTATACCCCGCCGCAGACTGCTTCAGTTCTTGATGTGCTGGTAAATATTTTCCCCTCAAACTTCCTTGTCCCAATTAGCAGTGCGAATATGCTTCAGGTGATTGTCATGGCTGTTCTTATAGGCTTTGCAGTCATCCTGCTTGGCGAGAAAGCGGAAGCGGCAATCAGCACGATAAACCGCTGGAATGACATTTTCATGAAATGTATGGAGATGATTCTTAAACTTTCTCCTGTTGGCGTGTTCTGTCTCTTGACTCCTGTCATTGCGACAAACGGAACTGCCGTTATCGGCTCTCTGGCTAAGGTCTTGCTGTGCGCTTACATTTGCTACATCCTTCATGCAGTTATCGTGTATTCACTTACTGTGTCTGCGCTGGGAGGTGTCTCTCCGATTCGTTTCTTTAAGGAAATGGCACCGGCAATTACTTTTGCCTTCTCAAGTGCTTCGTCAGTGGGAACATTGCCTCTTAACATGGAGTGTACTAGAAAGCTTGGTGTTTCAAAGGAAGTATCTTCCTTTGTTCTTCCGTTGGGTGCAACAATAAATATGGACGGAACGGCAATTTATCAGGGAGTCTGTGCAATTTTTATCGCGGCTTGTTATGGCATTGACTTAACTTTTGCCCAGATGGTTTCCATTGTTCTGACGGCAACGCTTGCTTCAATAGGTACTGCAGGTGTTCCAGGTGCTGGTATGGTCATGCTTGCTATGGTATTAACTTCGGTGGGGCTTCCTGTAGACGGCATAGCCCTTGTCGCAGGGGTTGACCGTATTTTTGATATGGGGCGTACCACCCTTAACATTACCGGCGATGCTTCCTGCACCGTTATTGTTTCGAATCTTCTTAAAAAGCGGGAAGCAAAACAGACTCTTAAAACCCAACAATAATTTTTACAAGCAGCAAGGCAAGAACGATGACGATGACGGGCTTTACAATTACAGCCCCCTTCGTCATCACCAGTCCTGAGCCTATGTAGTTACCAAGCATATTGCTCAGAGCCGCTGCAATTCCTAATGGAATCAGAACCTGTCCGTGTAGTAAAAAGACGACTAGAGCCGCTATATTGGTGGAAAGGTTAATAACCTTAGTGTGTGCGTTTGCCCGGGCAATGGGCATATGACCAGCCACCGTAAAAGCAATAATCAAAAAAGTTCCGGTTCCAGGTCCATAAAGACCGTCGTACGCTCCGATAATAAAGGCTGAAAGCAAAACTACAATGAATGTCCGTTTCGTGATAGAAAATTCTTCGCCGAAATTACTTTTAAAAAGCCTTTTATTCAATACACAGAAAGCCGCAAGGGGAAGTACGAGCAGAAGCAGATATGTAAGTATCTGCTCTGAAATCAGCAGGGAAAGACGGGCTCCGATGAAGGAGCCAAGGAAACCAAATGCGATGGAAGGTAGGGCGAGAGGAATATAAACAAGTTTTTCCTTTATGAATCGTATGGTTGCAACGGCTGTTCCAAAAGTAGATGAAAATTTATTCGTAGCGATTGCTGTATGGACAGGGAGACCGGCAAAAAGGTAGGCAGGCAGAGAAACAAGCCCGCCGCCTCCTGCTATGGAATCAACGAAGCCTGCAAGAAAAAGCAGAGGACAGACAATAAGAAAAGCCGTAATATTCATAGTCAGATATTCTAAGGAATTCTTCTGTTTACAGCAATCCATGTATCTATAATACTCTTGTTTCCTCTGTGTACTCACTCCCTCTTTTCTGCTAAAATCTTCCTGCCCTTGTGGGGGAGCGGGATGGAGATATGTGATTTCCCGGAAAACTTTGTTCAATCGGCATTCTTGAACGATTTGCCGCCGTGCTTGGGAAATCGATCTTGCAAATTTCAAGAATTTTGCTTGCGTAAGATTCGACTTCCTTTTGCATTTCTTCTAGTGTTATAGTGCTTGGCTCTCCATATTTTCTGAACTTTCTTCTTGAGACGTCACAGTTTCAATCTTTGTTAGGATATTTGAAACATAGTTTTTAACGAACAGTTTTTTTCCATCGTCAGAAAGCCGGGCAAAAGATTTGTAGCCACTATCAGAAATATCAATAAAATTTATTGGCGGGTCTTTTTGATTGAGTGCATCGTAGCGTTTTTCAAATTCTGTATGCTCATTTTTCAGTGTGAAATCTATAAAAAATTTTACATTTATCCAACCCATTGGGTCAAACACAAAGGCAAGTGTCATGTTATCCGAGAGAGAAACTTTTATTTGTGCCCATCTGTCTGTTTTAAAAGCAAGATAGTTTCTTGCTATCCAATTTGAATCATTTTTATCTTCAAGTCTGTAACATTGAGAAACTTGTTTTTGGGAAGCCTCTTGAAGACAAATCGTTAAATTCTCCAAAACCTTCGTCAATGTATCTACTCTTCCATTTTCAGAAAGCAGTTCATCGTCAAATGCTCCCGTTGCACGAATAGCAGAGTTGAATTCCGATTTTGAGACAGGCTCAAATATATCATCTGTAACCTTACCTTTCTTTTGAGAATTGTACAAATCATCTTTTAAAAGCGAAACAATTTTAAACACATATTCCGCCAACTGAGAATACAGTTCATTTCTTTTTTGATCAATACCATTTTGCATCAAAGAAAGTGTAGACAATAAATCGCCAACGGATCTTGTTATTTCTTCCGCCAAACTCTTGCTTGCATGCATCTGAACGAATCCAAGCTGATAAATCAGATGTTGCAGTTCATCGTTCGTATCAGGATTTTCTGCGCTCGGAATGTTCACTTTTCCGTCCTGCGTGATTGATTCCAACGCTTCAATAAATTTGTGGTACACTTCCTGCTTTTTCTCAAACACGCCCACATCTCGGTCGTGGCTGATTTCCTTGTTTGTCTGAACGCCCAGCAGAAGGACGGTGACAATAGCCGTGATGATTGTACCAAGCAAAGTTCCCGTAAGTTGCGCCCAAATGTCTGTTATGCCGAATACTTTAAAAAGCACCGAAGTAACCAGAAACACTACGGCAAATACGATTATCAGAATGATGCCTGTTTTGTTTTTCATGAAAATACTCCTTACCTTTGAAACTTGTACTTTAGAAAAATTATGCGTGTCTTTCGCTTATTTTTTTTAGATTTTTATCGTAGGTGCCAATCCAACCGTTTTTGTTGAAATTAATATAATTTCCTGCGGCACTTTTAAATACGCCCAAAGAAAGTACTGATTTTTCTGCAATCTTCTTGAAATCTTCGTCATAAATTGCTGTCCAACTGCCTTTTGTGAAAACTGCAAAATCATTACCAAAACCATTCAGTTCGCCAACAGAACTTGCTGATTTTTCATAGGCCTTTTTTCCGTTTTCATCAAAAATTTGATACCAACTACCTTTTAGTCTTACATCTGAAATCGCCATAGCTTTTGCTCCTGTTTTCTCTACTTCTCTGTTCGTTCAAAAAACAAATCAAAGAAATAATTCAAATCGTCTGCCATCTTTTTATAACTTTCTCGCGAAGGATGCGGAGCCGGACAGAAAAGCACATTGTCATATACTTTTGCCTCCATTTCATCACCCCAAACGAGATTCAATTCCGGGTAAATTTTATTGATTGTTTTTACCCCTGTTTCACCTGTGATGATAAGCATATCCAGCTCCGCTGCATTTACAAATTCTCGGAAATATTCCGCGTAGAACGGGTCTTTGTAAAAATCTTCGATTCCTTTTTTGTCTTCCTGCACCTGATTTCCCGTTGTCAAACGAAGATTAAAATAAAGCCCTAAGCCCATGTCTTCAATGGCTTTTTCCCAGGCAGTATTGTCAAACGACTTTATAATATCTTCGGTGATGTAGTCGCTTTCGTTCTCAAGTTTCCAGGTGATTGCCTGAAACATCTTGAGTGATTTCTGAATTGTCTGACTGTTATACCAGTAATCCAGAATAAGATTTGCCGTGACTTTATGTATTCCTGTCATGCTTTTATCATAGGATTCCAAGTTGCAGAGACCGATTTTTTCCCCTAACTGCCAATAGTACTCAAAAAGCGGTTCATAATAATATGCATTTTCGACACCAGTTTCTTTAAAATGCTGAAGAAGTTTATTGTTCAGTTTTTCCAAGTTCTCTTTACTCATAATTTTACTCCTTTTTGTAAAGTGTATTTATTTTCTCTGCATAGGCAGGGAATTGCTTTGTTTGTGTGCGGGATTTTACTCCGCCGTGTAGTTCTCGTTGTAGAAATAATAGTAAGAATAAGGTTCACTGCGAAGAATATTTGCATTAGCTTGTACATCGGTAGCAGACATTGAACCTATGCTTTCCCCGTAACCACCAAAATCATGAACACTTCTGAACCATTCACTTTCCGTATCCTCAAAAATTACACTGACAAGTGATGTACAATGGTTTAAAGCTTTACTGTATATTCTTGTTACGCTACGCGGGAGAATTAAACCGACAAGCGATGTATTATCATCCGCAGCTGGGCTTGCTAAAACCATTAAGCCTACAAGGCCTTCACTTTCGCTAAAATCGATGGTAACATAAATTCCTGCCTCTAAACTATTTAAAGCCTTCCGAATATTAAAAAAAACATCATCGTATTCTGAATTGGGAGCTTCTCCCGTTATTTTTACTGTACCGCTTTGCGTCATTCCGCTTATTTTTTCGGCTGCATTGTCAAAAGTAGCATTTATTGCATTTGTAATATAACATCGTGTCAGTTTTCCATTACTTACATTTCCCAGTTTATCTACCGTATATACAGTGATAAGATAACATTCTTTTGTTGCATCAATCCCGTTTATGGCGGCGGCACATACGCCTTTTGCAACGGTTTTAGGTACGGTGGTTACTTCCGTTCCGCCGTCTATCGTGTAAGAGATAACCACATGGTCAAACGGACTGTCATAGGGGTCTGCCGTCGCTGCGGGGTCGTTCCATCGCAATTCAATGAAATTTCCCGTTTCTGAATAATAAGATGTCAGATTTCTTACTTCCGCTGGCGGCACTTTGTCGATTGTGTTTATAAAAATCTGTGCTGTTTCCTCTCGTCCACTCTCGTCAATGGCTGCCACCGTATATGTTGTCTTTTCATCGGCGTCAAAAATCCATTCACTGTCATCACTCGCTTCTTTTTTTGTCGCCTCATATGCTTCAGAATCTGCAATCAGTTCAGCCGCATTCATGCTTCCATTTTTCTTGTATACAACTTTTTTGATTTTTGACGCGCTTGTAATTTTTGCCGTAACGGGAGTACTTGTATTGCTCAATGCTTCTGGTGCAGAAAGCTCAATTTTCATTGTGTCACCAGCATCAATCGCAACTGGCGTTTCTTTCATCGTTACTCCCTCGCTCTTGTTTCCGCTTGTGTCCACGCTTTTTACCGTGAAGGTGTATTCAGTGCCGTTGGTAAGGTTTGTGACGTAGCAGTAGTTCGTGCCTTTTGAGACGGTAATTGCAACGCTTTCATAGGTCACTTCGTAGCACAAAAAGGTCGCCCTCCGTGTCGCTTGCTTCTTCCCATGTAAGCAGAACCGCACCGCCTTTGTTAGTCGCCCTCAGATTTGACACGATGTGTGGCGGAGTATGGTCGCCGGTGTCGCAAACTGTTACTGTCTTGCTGCTACCGCTTGCAAAATTAAGGCTCTGGTCATAGGCTTTTACCATGAACTCGTAACTTTCTCCCACCGTCAGGCCTGACACGGAAAGGGTGTTTGCTTCCTTTCGCAACAGCAGGGGATAGGAAAGCGTACCGGCGGAAGGATTTGCGCTCACCTCCACACCGGCAAAATCTGTTTCGGTTGGATTTTTCCATGATATGACCGCATTTCCGTCATTCGCTACAACAGTAAGTTCCGTAACATTCTCTGGTGGCGTTTTATCAGCAGAATCAACTGGCGTTCCGCTTGCCGTTGCCGCTCCACTCTCGTTCAGCGCCTTGTCAAGTGCGATTACGCTGAACTCATAAGCCGTGCCGTTCGCAAGTTCGCTAACGGTAAAAGTATTGGCGGGGTTTTGCAGAAAGACAGAGTTTGAGAGCGTTCCTCCGTTTGACTTTTCTGAAATCCGCACGCCAAAGAAATCCTCGTCAGCGGGGTTTGCCCATGCGAGAATGATTTTGCCGTTTCCCGCTGTGGCAACAAGTTCCGTAACCTTTGCAGGCGCCGTGTTGCCCTTTACGATAATCGGCTGCGTTACTCCGCTTGATTCGGGAGCAAAACTGATTTCCGTTCCGTAAAAATCTTCATCGCTGGGATTCGTCCAACTAAGAAGCACTGTATTGTTGCCGGCAGTAGCCGTTGCCGTCTCGGCATTGATTTGGGCAGGTGGCGTGGTATCGGAAGGCTTTTCAACTTCTTTCTCCACGATTCTGTCCACATATTCGGTTTAGCCTTCACATGAAAAAAATCCGAATACTGCCATTCCAACAAGAACACATGAGACTGATTTGACAAGATTTTTCATATAACGCATCTCCTTTTAATCCGTAAAATGTAGTGATTTAAGATTGTAAATGAACTACAATTCGCGTATATAATAGATAATTTTATGCGTTATTTATAGTAAAAGCAAGTGAATTATACGCAAAATGAAGTAATTTAATGAATTATATGGATTCTATATTCAAACAAACTTTGCGTGCCGAAATGGATTTTCAGGATATAAAAGTAAAGGAACTTTCTCTTCGGACAGGCATTTCCCAAAGAACGCTTGAAGGCTATCTAGGCTCTCGTGCCTCAATTCCTCCGGCAGATGTCGCCGTAAAAATCGCAGATGTTCTTGATGTTTCTGTGGAATACCTTGTAACCGGTAAAAACGACAACAAAAATCATCACCAAAATGAAAATTTAAAAAATTCTATAAGAAACCTTTCTGATGACAAAAAGATTATGGTCAAAGATTTTATTGAAGTGTTAAAGAAATTTGATGTCAATGTAGTGTAATGTGGGGAGTTGGTCATACTGTACCCACGCTTTCCCTGGTAGAGAGCGTGGTTTTTTCTTTTCGTAACAATGTGTACTTAATCTGCCCGACAGTGTAATCTTTGTCAGTTTTGGGAAAGAACGAGCGACAGAAATAATTTTCTGCATGTTCCTTTTTGTCGAGAAAGATGTACACATCATTGCCTTGAAAATCAGCAGACAAAAGAAATTCCGCAATTATCGTTGAAGTCGGATTATTTTGTGGGCGGTAACGGAATGTCAGATAATTGCTGTCGAGTAGCACTTCAAAAGTTTTTGCACATGCAAGAAGTTTATCCATCAACTCTCCGACAAAAAAACCCGTCGCAAGGACGGGCTTAATGGGCATTTTCTTTCGGTCTGCACCTACTCCAGGTTGAGGTTATTGCACAACCCCTACTGAAAGTTCTGCACAGCAAGGCTTCCTGGTACGCTGCTATGCTTCATCGCTTGGACGGACACACGAGTTGCCCGCCACTAGGTACAATATAAGTTACGCTTGTTCAAAGTAATCATACGGCTTTGAAAACTGTGTTAGGCTAGAATCTACCTTCTGTAACCGCTTCCCTAAGGCACTTGTTCATCCTTGTCTGATAACCTTTTCCTGTTGCTTTCATCATGGCAAGAATATCCGCATCGATTTTAAATGAAATCAATACTTTCTTAGGAGTTATATCAAAATACTCTTTATGATACGGAACAAATTCCTGCAATTCTTCTTTTGTAAACTTAGGAGAATCTTCATCATAAGTAATTGGAACTTTTTCAATTTCTGCAATTCGCTCAGCTGTTAATTTTTTTGATGTAATCATAATAGACCTCCTTCAAATCATTATCTGCTCTTTGTGCTGAAATAATTCTAGTTCGTTCTCGTCCCGTAAAAGTTGTTACAAGAACCAACATTCCGTTTATACAACCGATACCATTCCATCGTTCTTCATCAATGGAATGATTCTTATCATAGCGGACAAGAAAATACGGATCATCAAAAACATCCGTTATTTCTTCAAAACCAAATCCGTGTTTTTTACGGTTGATTTCGTTCTTTTCTTCATCCCACTCAAAGCGACCGTCATCGCTTATAACAGTTTTCCCCATAAAACCTCTTATAAAGAGTATATACCCGAAAGAATATACTGTCAAATATTTATTTTGGATAGACGAAAATATAGGATTGTTTCATTGTTTTTGCCGTAATTATATTACCCATGCTATAAACCAAATGTTAATATAGCACAAAAAAAGGCGAGGAAGTTTTCCGATTTTGGGCGTTCCCCGACCTCCATGTCGTAACGACAACTCTTCGAGTTGTCGCGGATTTTTCTCGCTCATTAGGCAACGCGGCATCCGTGCCGCGCTGTGGTGAACAATTTTCGGTCTTTTGGTCGGGTCAGGCTTTCCGCACTTCCGCGCTAACCGCGCTCCATTCGCCGCAACCTACGGTTGCTTCCCGAGTTTGCTTTGCAAACTCGCTCGATAATTTTTCGCGAGTTTTCGTAGAAAACTCGGTAAGGTCGGCTTGCCGACCGACGAACGCCTGCAGCGGTGCTCCAATCCCTCCTATGTTTTTTGTCAAGAGATATTGCAATTTTTTTGTCTCCAGCCCTCTAGTTTAAGCTCCTGCGGCTTGTTCTACCAGTTCTGAAATTTGAATCTCTGGATTTATGAATTTCTTAGGTTCATAAATCTGATTATTTTTCAG
>FLNX01000524.1_pt1 | contig 13441 bp, 20 predicted proteins | sample 1140341 | NCBI WGS metagenome assembly FLNX01 (sample SAMEA3878208, study PRJEB12797) | bioreactor metagenome | biome: Moose rumen | place: Sweden | collected 2011-10
AAGGAAGAACTTATTGCGGAAATCGGCAGCGCAATGCTTTCAAGTGTTGCCGGGCTGAACACCGAAAAGACCTTCAACAATTCAGTTGCTTACTTGCAGAGCTGGCTTAGAGTTCTTAAAAACGATCCGCGCATGATTGTAAGCGCGGCAAGCAAGGCTGAAAAAGCTGTTGATTATATTCTGTACGGAACAAAAGAAGCGGCCTAAAAAAAAGGCAGGGCGGATGCCCTGCCGTGCGGCTTTGTGAAAAAAATCAAAGGTGTTACCAGATTGTTTAACTGTTAAAAAGTTTTATTTATCGGTATAGCGATAGTTTAGCCGTAATAATAACATTTATGCAGAGGTTCAAAACATGAAGACAGAATTATCTTATATTCCGAATGTTCACACGATGGAATATGCAATGGCGAAAGAGCGCGCTGATTTTATCGAAAAGCAATCGGACAAAATAGCTTTAAGGGCAATAGACAGAAACGGCTTGATGGTCGGCAGGGAATTTGACGATTATAAATCTGCCGTTGACATGGCGCGTAATTACTGGATTAAGGGCTTTTTGTATGTAGAAGCATTCAGCTTGGACGACAAAAAGTTTGTGCTGCATTATCACGGGGTAAGGACATACTGAATAAATGAAAAATGATTGACACTTTTCTAGTTATGGATAGAATAAAGGCATGACAAAGACAGATGGCGAAAAGACTAAGAAGAGCGGGCGCGGCGGGGCGAGACCTGGAGCGGGAAGAAAACCAACGGGGTCGCTTAAAATTCAAATCCGGGTAAGTTCGGAAGAAATGGAGCTGATTAAAAAGGCGGCAAGCGAAAGCGGAATTGCCACGGCAAAGTTCTGTAAAAACGCGGTCATGGGAAATATAAAACACTCTTTTTGATTGTTGATTATTTGTTGAAAACTTAACTAAACGGCGGTATTCAGATGTTTTAAGCCGTGGACAAATCAAACTTTTTGAAGGGCTATTACTCACGTGAGTAGTAGCCCTTTTTCTTTTTCGGTATAGCGAGTTTGAGCGGGTGGCGGTTATTCTTGAACTATGTTATTACCGGGTGCAGAAAAATACCTTAACAAAGACAGCCGTGATTTATGGACTGAACAGCTTGCAAACGACAGGCTGATTCTGGGCGAGATTGACGCGGCCATTGCTTATTTTAATTCGCCGGAAGGCGCGGACGGAATCGCCGAATACACGATTGACACCGGGCAGGACAGGCAGACGGTGAAAAGAACTGATATTAGCAATTTAATGAGCTGGCGGTCAAAGCTGATTGCAGAGATTGCGCAGCTTGAACGGTCGCTGGGCATGAACGGATGCGCGGCACGGCGTATTGTTCCGGGGTTTTAAATGATTGAAAAGACACTTGATAATTACAACCTGTATTTAATGGATTTAGCGCAGGATGCCTGGAACGGTTCAAAGTTTGAAGGAAGTTTCGGGCCAATCACTGATTTTGCTTTTGTTGATTACTGGACGCTGCGCAAGCGTTCCTTGCGTTTATTTAAAGAAAACCTGTACGCAAAAGGTATTATCCGCCGTTTACTTTGGAATGAGATTCACACAGGGCTTGTTGCGGCCCCTATGCCTGTTGGCTCTGTTATCTGGTCAAAAAAGAGCGAAGACGAACAGGAAGAAAAAGCTACTGATTACGCAGAAAAATTTTCCACAGAGTTTGATTTATACGCTTCTACCCCGGCGGTTTTTGACTGGGGGAAAAAGCAGAATTTCGGAGCATTCCAAGAACAAGTTCGCTTTGAAAGCCTTGTATGCGGCGACGGTATTATTATTTCACGCATTGACAATAAAACAGGTTTACCGCGCTGGCAGTGGGTAAACGGCGATAACATAAGAACGCCGGATAATTACACACCAAAGGGCGGCAACTGGATTAAGCACGGCGTAGAGTTTGACAAATACGGAAAGAAGGTTGCTTTTCATATTCGTACTGAAATTAACGGCGATGTTCATTTTGAGCGTGTGCCGACAAGGGGCGAAAAATCGGGGCGGCTTATAAGCTGGATGGTTTACGGAAGCGAAACACTTTTGGACGACACCAGGGGCGAACCGTTTTTGGCTGATACACTTTATATGCTTAAAGAGCTTGACCGATACCGCGACGCTGAAACACGCGCTGCGGTTATTAACGCTATGCTTGCCTTCTTTGTGGAGCGTTCGCAGGAAAGCGCAAAAGGCGCAAGACCTAGCGACGGCCTGGCACGGTTACGCCCTACGGTTGGAACCACCCCTGCTGAACCAAAAGACTATAACCCATTTCCAGATAAAAAAATTGGCGATGATTTGCGGGAAATGAAGCCGGGAACATTCTTTGACGATTTGGATCCGGGCCAGAAGATTGTAAGTCCTGCAACAAACCGCCCTAATGTGAATTACCGCATTTTTGAAGAAGCTATTATTTCCGGGCTTGCATGGACGCATGGAATACCGCCAGAAATCTTGATGCTGAAATTCGGCAACAACTATTCAGCTTCAAGGCAGGCTAACAACGAATTTGAAGTCTACCTTAGCCGTCAGATTAAAAAGAACGCAGACGCTTTTTGCCAAAATATCTACAACGCTTTTATCACACAGGCAATTTTGCAGGGGCAGCTTGACGCGCCGGGATTCTTACAGGCTTACGGCGATGTTACAAAATGGCGGGTCGTTTCTGCATGGCTTCAATGCACATGGCTTGGACTTAGCCGCCCTAGCGTTGACCGTGAAAAAGAAATCAGAGCTAGCCAGCTTGCCGTTGATAACGGATTTTCCACTTTTGACAAGGAAGCGTTACGCAATAGCGGCATGACGTTAAAACAGGTTTTGCAACAGCAGAAAAAAGAGCGGGCTTTGATGAAGCGCACGGGCTTTATTCCGCATGTGGACGAAAACAACAACGGAGAGCCAGCTTATACGGACATTGACGCGGAATCAATTAACGATGAAAGCGAGTTGAACGGAAGTTCAAGTCCTTCTTCTAGCAGTGACACAGGGGCCAAAGAATGAACGGCATGGAAGATTTGATTGTAAAAGAGCCGGAAGACAAGGCACTTGAACAGATGGAAAAACAGCAGCTTGTAAGCGTGATTATTGACCAGCAAAAAGAGCTTAACAGGATGCGCGGACTTCTGGAGCTGGAAAAGAAAAACAGTGAGCGATTCAGAAGCGGTTATTACACGCTTGCACACTTTGACTGGATGATTACAAACGAGCGGCTACAAAAAGAATGGCGGGATGCGAAAGTTACGCCGCCAAATGACAGCTCTATGAAGTGGGTTTGTTCCGAAGGCGGCGTTGAAGTTCCGGCTTTTTATGACGGTGAAAACTGGTGGACTGAAAAGCATGAAAAAGTTAATGCGATGGTGTGGCAGCATTTGCCGCATTACGTGAAGAAAATTTTAGACAAAGAGGTTAAGCAATGTGGGAAGCAATAAGCACAGTTTTGACAAGTAAAAATACATGGATGGTACTTGTGTTTTTAGCCGTGCTTATTGCGTTGATTGCTTTTCTTGCAAAAGTCGGACTGATAACAATTCACACTAAAGCTGTAAAGATTGGTGAGGATCAAAAAGAGCGGGAAATTATAAGGCAACAAGTGGAATGGGCGCATTTGTTCATTATGAGCTTGCGGTCAAAAATCATAACAGATGAAAGCGAGTACAACGGATATTTTACAAAATATATTCTTGAACGGTGTTATGACAAGGTTGTGGAATGGATAACCTTTAACCATTTGAACACAAAAAACGCCTACATCGAAATTAAACAGGAAGAAATTTGTTCCCTGGTTTATGGGCTGGGCGTGAAAGAAGAGTTCAAGACGGCGGAATTTAAACACAGGATGCAAAACTGGACGCAGGAACTTATAGAACATCTTGTAAAAATACGCGAGGTGTACAAGTGAATCTCAACTACTCACGTGAGTAGTTTAAATCTTTTAAAAGCGAGGTGCAAAAATGAGCGAAGAAAAAGAAAGCGGAACAGATGGAAAAGAGAAAGCAAGCAAATTTCAAAGCAGAAAATTTCTTGTCTGGATTGTCTGGGGTGTGATTACTTTTGTTGTTGCTGTCGTTGTTATTATTTGCTGCATAAAAAACATTTTGGAAGCAAAGACTGCGATTGAGCTTTTAACGGCTGTAATACGAGATTTTTTCTACATTTCGCTTTTATATCTTGGTGTAAATGCCGGGCAAAAAATCGGTTTTGCAGTGAGTGATGCCATTGCAAACAAACCTTCAAGCAATGAAGAACGATGATTGGAACTATTCTAGGAATTATTCTTTGTGTTTTTTGTGGCCTCTTTGCGATTGGCGCAATGGTGCTAAATTACGAAGAACACGAAAGAAGAAGGAAAAAGAAAAATGATTAAGTTTTTTTTGATTTTAACGGCGGCGCTTTTCGTTGGGATTTTGTTACTTTTCTTTTTGTGGCGGTCTGAAAAGACAAAGCGAAAAGAAACACAGGGCAAACTTGAAAGCACAAACAAGGAACTTGCAAGGGCGATTGCTGAACAGGCAAAACTTGAAAGCACTATTCAGATTTTAAGAAAAAACAGGAAGGAAGCGGATGAAAAAATCAATAATTTGCATGACGGCGATGCTCTTGGCAATGCTCTTAATGGGCTGCACAAGCACAAAAATTGAGTATATCGAAAAACCTTATTTGCCGGAACTGAACTTTCCTTTTTTCCCCGAATTGTACGGCGATGTAAGAAACCCGGATGATACAGTTACCGTGCCGGGCGAATGGATTATACAGCTTAGGGAATTTCAGATTCATTATGAAGAAACAGAAAACGATTACAACGATTTGAAAGCGTTGTATGAAGGCAATTCTGAAGAAAAGCAAAATAAAGTGAGGTGAAAAATGGCTATCAGTTTGACGCAGTTTATTAAAAAGTATCTTGGAACAAAAGTTGATTTTGACGGAAAATTCGGGCCACAGTGCGTAGATCTACCCCGGAAGTATTGCGACGAGGTTCTGGAAGTTCCGTAATTTCCGCCTGTTGAGGGTGCAAAAGACATTATCAAAAACCCTGGCAAGCTGAAAGTCATAAAAGAAGATGCGCTTGCGGATTATTCCAGCGGAGATATTCTAGTCTGGGGCGCAAGCAAAACAAACAAATACGGGCATACCGCCATTCTTGTTTCAATCTACAACACAAAATATTTTATTGTTCTGGAACAAGACGGATTCAAACAGGATGGCTGCAAGCTGGCATTCAGAAGCCGTGAAAATCTTTTGGGCGGTTTGTACAAGTAAATTGCGGGCGTTGCCTGTAAATAATAAAAAATGCCCTAAATGGGCAGGGGGTAAAAATGAAAAAGAATATTTTTCTTATCATTGGTTTACTGATGGTTGTTGCAGGTGTCGCTATTGCGTACTTTGCAAAGTTTGAGCTTGCCGACATGACAGGTTTTGCGCTTACAATGTTTGGCGCAGGAATTGCCACTTCACAGCTTTGGCAGAAACGCGACAAGACACAGAAAACATGGCTTGCAGTTCTTGCGGTCAGTTTGGTGGGCGTTGGTGCATACCTGCTTGGATTCGGCGGATTCAGCAAGGAAACAATGACAACTGTAATTACTATGGTTTTTGGACTTGTGGGAATCATTGCCGGACTTATTATTGCTGCCATTCAGTCAAAGAACGCAAAGCAGATTGAATAGTTTTACTTTATGCAAAGCTGTTCCTTTTTAGGGGCGGCTTTTTGCGTTTAACAAGCATAAAAAAATATTTTTTCGGTATAGCGAGTTTATTTAAACACAAGGAAAATTAAACTATGTTTGAACTGTTGATAGACAAGCAGATTGGTGAAGGATTTTTCACAAGTGGCATTACTCCAGATTATGTAAGAAGCGAGCTTGCAAAAGCTGGGGCTGGCGAGGATGTACGCATTACAATCAATTCGCCGGGCGGTGATTTGTGGGATTGTATCGCCATCTATAATGTTATCCGCGACTTTGCAAGAAACCACAGCGACATTCAAATTACAACCTACATACAGGGGATGGTAGCAAGCGCAGCAAGCGTTATTGCACTGGCCGCCCATTCCGTTTCTTCTAAGAACAAAATCATTGTTGAAGACAACTCAATTTATATGATTCACAACGGCTGGAGCGTTGTAATTGGCGACAGAAACGATTTGCGTACCAGCGCAGACGCTATGGAGCGTACAGACGATTTGATGGCGGCTGTTTACAGCGGTAGAACAGGAAAGAAAGTTTCTGAAATGAAAAATCTGATGGACGCTGAAAGCTGGTATTTTGGCAAAGAAATTGTTGAAGCCGGGTTTGCGGACGAAGTGATTGAAAACAAGAGCGAAGAAAAGCCAGAAGATTTTATTGCGGCAAAAAACAGCTTTATCGTAAAAGCGCAGGCTTATGTTTTGGAAACCCAAAACGCAATGAAAAAAAATGCGGATAAAATGCAGGGAGCAAACGCAAAGATTGCTGTCTGTTTGAAATTGGAAAGCGCGGGCGGCGCAAATAGCAGGCCCGACAAAAATAATATGGGGGGCTGCAAAATGACAGCTGAAGAACTTAAAAAGAGCAATCCCGATGTTTATGCGGCGATTGTTGCAGAAGGCGAAGCTAAAGGCGCAAGCGATGAACGCGAACGCGCAAGCCGTCTTTTAGCTATGGGTGAAAAATGCGGTTGCACTGATTATGCCATTTTTGTGAGTTACAAGGATTTTTTTAGAAAAATTTTTTATGGTATAGCGAGTTTAACTGGTGACAGATAAAATTATGTCAGAAACTCTGACAGGTTGCTAAGACCAAATCAAAAAAATAAGGGTAAAATAATGGAGGTGAAAGATATGTCCAAGGAATATCAAGAACTGCAAGAACGGAAAAGGAAATGGATTCCTCTCGCTTGTGAAGGTAAATGTTCCATCAAGGAAGCTGCAATAAAAATTGGTATTACAGAAAGCAGTGTATCTGTTTTAAAACGCCGATATCGTCTTCATGGTGACTCGATTTTTATTAACGGGCACAAAGGAAAGGATTACCAACAGAAAAAGTTCAGTAATGAGAAAAGGGCTGAAATCTGCAAAATTTATAAAGAAGATTATCAGGGAGTAAGTTTTAACACTTTCAGAGACATTTTAGCCAGTAATCATGATATAAAAATCAGTATTGTACCTCTTACAAAGATTCTTAATGATGCTGGTATATTCTCCCAAAAACAATATGACACAAAATATATACGACTTGAAAAAGAACGAATCTTTGAATTTGAAAAAGCATTCAAAGATTTTGCAGATTTTGTTTGTACAGTAGGCGAAAGCAAAGATGGTACGGAGCATATCGGCATAAATAATGACGGTTTATCCGATGCTTCCATGAGTTTTTTACGAAAAGTATACTGTCAAAAACTAAGTGACTTTTCCAAAGAAAATTTCATCCGAACAAAACGCGATACAAAAGTTAATTTGGACTCCGTAAAATATGTTTTGGAAGAAATCTATGCATTCTTGAAAGAAAATAAGGACTTCACAAAGTACGGAAGAGCTGTAGAAATTTGTGTTTCAGAGGTTCTTAATCAATACCATTTTGGAACTTTGCTTAACTTTCAGGATAAGAATATCTCTTGTTATGAAGGAATTCAGCGAAATATAAAAGACTTGCTGATAAGACTTGGCGAATTATAGGGATAAACTATATGTATGAGCAGAAAAGAATCCGCAAAAGAATTCCGCCGCTGGGTAACAAATGAGGTTCTTCCGCAAATCAGAAAAACAGGGAACTATCCTTTTTTTTGATACGAATCATTTTACAAATGAGCGATAATTTTTTGGAACTACAATTTAATGGAGATGATATTATGAAAGAATCATTTTATACTTGGCTGTTACAATTCAAATCTGATGCTACACCTGTTGGTGACCTTGCAAGAGACGCAGAACAGGATGAGCATTTTCCTCATCGTTCAAAATCCTACAAATATTTGAGGAAATATCTTGAATCGAAAGATATTTTGGAACGAGCGTTGAAAACCTTTGATGATGCTTTTTTCCATTATCAAAAAAACTAACTATCTAATAATCCTCACTATGCGGAAACAAGATTGCGCCAGTCTTAAAAGACCACAGAACAGGCGGCGTTATTGTTGACGACGACATTTTTACAGAAAAGCGGTTTAAGCCGCCTTATTCTTGTTTGAAGCAGCCTATTCCGCTTATTGACCTTATGCAGCGTCAGCCGGGCGAAAGAGACGATGACGCAACTATTGGTTCATGGTTTGCCCGCCTTGTTGCAAAAATCAAGAAGGCACTTTCTAAATTCCATCGTATGTTCAAAGAACAGATTGAATTGCAGTGCGCACAGATTATGCAGACGGGTGTTGTTCAGCTTTCAGACGAAAACGGAAATATCGTTTATGACCTTGACTTCAAGATGAAGTCAAGCCACAAGCCTACAGTTTCTGTTGCCTGGAGTTCTTCAAGTGCTACCCCTCTTGCGGATTTGGAAGCACTTTGCGACGCTATCAACGACGATGGAAAAAGCGACCCTGCTATTGCAATTTTTGGACGCAACGCCTGGAACAATGCGCTTAAAAACGCAGACTTCAAAGATGCTGTTAAAAAAGACGGCATGAATCTTGGTCAGCTTTCACCAGCTTTGAAAAATCGCGGTGGCCGTTACATGGGTTATGTTGACATCGGTTCTTACCGCCTTGAACTTTGGGTTTATAACGACAGTTACGAATCTTTCAAGGGTTCAACTCTTACAAAGTTTATGAATGCAGACAAGGTTATTGTTACTGCCGCTGTTGAAGATTTGGACTTTAGAATTGTATTCGGCGGAGTGCCAACAGCTGGCATGAAAGAACCTTTTGCGGCTATTGTTCCGGCAGAAGTTACTTATGACGGTTTTGCACGCATTCACAACCGTGTCTGGTATGACGAAAACGGCGATACATACACAGGCGAAAGCAAGATGCGCGCTTTGGCAATTCCAGTTTCCATTGATAAATTCGGTTGTTTGACAACCACACTTTAAGAGGTAAAACATGGCAGCGACTAAAGTTTATGAAATTGCTGATGGCACAGCCATTACATCAAAGGGCGTAATTCTTGTTGAAGGACAGGAAGTTACAAAAGACAATTTTCTTTCTGAAGAAGTTTTTAACGAGCTTGTAAAGGCTAAGAAAATCGTACAGGTTACAAGCACTGGCAAGAAACCTGCAAGCACTGGCAAAACAGCTTCAAACCCTACTTCTTCTACAGGTGCTGTAGATGCTGAAGCAGAGGACACAAACCCTAAATCTGATTCCAAAGACGATTCAGACAAAGGCGGCGACGCAGGCGACGATGCCGGAGACGCACAGTAAAAATGGGTTTAAGAGAACTTGCACAGAAGGATGCGGCCCACACGATTGAGGGCAAGCAAGCCGGAAACACTGTTTTTACCCTTAGCGACAAAGCCGGGCATTCGTGGGAGATAATCGGGTTTGTGGGAGACATTGGCTATTCTGTTGATACAGAGGGAAACCGCGTTGCAGGGCGGACAGTGTGCGCAAGTTTTCTTGCAAGCCGTGTAAAAATAAACGGCAAAACTGTAACACCTGCGCCCGGCTGGAAACTTGTTTACAGGAATCTTGACGGGGAAACGCAGGAAAGCAATGTTGTTTTTGCAGAGCCGGACAGAACGATTGGAGTTGTCTGGGTTTATCTTAGCTTGGATATGAGCGGAACGGAACAGGCGGTAAATGATGATTGAATGCGAGTGCAAAGAGCTTTTAAGTGAGCCGGATAATATCGAATATATCCGCGACCAGATAGGGGCGATTTTGAGCGCAGAACTTGCCAATCAGTTTGCGCTTGCACAGGAAGCAGCCAACCCTGCCGCCCGTGACTACAACATTGCCGTTTACATTGAAAATGACGACCCCTTGCAGCTTGTTGACGCGGGGGCAAACCCTTTTCCGCTTGTAAACCTTTCTTTGGCAAGCACGGAAAAGGACAGCGGAAGCACAAGCATAAACAAGCACAACATGAGCGCAACTTTTTTGCTTGATGTTTATGCTACAGGCAACACGGAAAGCGGAGAGAACGCGGCCATGCGGGCAAGCCTTAAAGCCTGGAAAGCGGCGCGGATTGTCCGCAATATTTTGTGTGCTGAAAACTACGCATATTTTAAGATGCGCGGAATTGTAAGCGGGCGCGACATTGTGAAGTTTGAAGCCGGAACCCCGACAAACGCAAGCGCAGCTTTGAAAGTGAAAATTGTACGCATTACTTCGAATGTGGATTACATAGAGGGTGTGGCAATCAGCGAGGGTGAGGAACTTGAACTGTTTGACGCAAAAATAAGCGACAAAGACGGCAGAGTGCTTGTCGAATCTAATATAAAAGGAGCAAAGAAAATGGGTGTAAGTCCTAGCACGGTTTCAAGAATTACAGGTCTTGAGACACATTACAAAAACTTTAACACTGGAAACGCTGCAATGCTGCCACAGCAGCTTGCAATCATTGGGCAGGGAAATGACGATGCCGTCTATTCTCTTGACAAGTACGAAATTGAGGGAAGCGCAGATGCAGTCGCACAGAAGTACGGCTACGGAAGCCCTCTTCACCTTGCGGCTTTACAGCTTTTTCCGAAAGCCGGAGCAATGGCCATATTCCCTGTTTACATTTTGCCTGTCGCAAAAGGTGCGCAGTGGACTAAGGCACAGGGCGAAATTCTTATTACTGGAGACGCTGCAACAAAAGCCGGAAGCGGTACTGTTAGCGTTGGCGGTGTAGACGCTGAATTCAGCGTTGCAAAAGGCGCAACAGCTTCTGAAACTATGGCTGCCATTGTTGCCGCTATTAACGCCGTGCTTGAAATGCCAGCGGCTGCTGCTGTTACGGCAGCTTCTGGAGATGTGCCGGAGCATATCACTTTGACTGCAAAATGGAGCGGCGCACTTGGAAACAGTATTACTATTGTTATGGATGCCGACTTGCCAGGCTTAACCGTGGCAATTACTGCATTTGCAGACGGAGCAGGAACACCCGATGTTACAAGCGCACTTGAAAAAATCGGTCAGAAATGGATTACATTTGTGCTTTCTACTTTTGATTACAAGGCAGGAAGCATTCTTGATACATACCAGGCATGGGGTGAAGGACGCTGGAGCGTTTTGCAGAAAATGCCTTGTATTGTTGCGCATGGTTGCACAGACAATTACACAACACGCACGGCAATTTCAGACGAGCGCAAAAACGATTACATCAACTTCTTGGTTCCTAGTGTTGGTTCGCCAGAATTGCCTTTTGTTGTTGCCGCAAAAGGTTTGCTTGACGACATTATCACAACAGCAGATTCAAACCCGCCGCAGAATTACAAAGGCCAGCTTAAAGGGCTTAAAGCCGGAAGCGACGATGCGCAGGAAACACCGCAGATCCGCAATCAGTCCATTCTTAAAGGTGCGTCAAACAACATTAAGAGCGGAGATGTTGCAGAGTTGAACGACATTGTAACTTTTTATCATCCGGATTCAGAAGGCAAATATCCTGGCCGCCGTTATGTTGTGGATGCGGTTAAGCTTATGAACATTGTTTATAACTGCCGCCTTATCACAGAAAGCGACGATGTTAAGGGTGCGCCACTTGTGCCAGACGCACAGGTTACAACTAACCCGAAGGCAATCAAGCCAAAGACTGTAAAAGGCTGGCTCGCAAACCTTGCGCATTCTTTGGCACTGAATGCGATTATCAGCGATGAAGATTTTACAAAAGAAAATCTTACAGTCGGAATCAACAGCGAAAATCCTAAGCGCGTTGATTACGTGTTCCCGTGCAAACTTTCCGGCAACGTGGAAGTTATCAGCGGCGATATTTATTTTGGCTTTTATTTAGGCTAAGGAGTTGAAGGATGGCAAAAGCAGGAAGCGCATTTGAAAGCATAACTTTGAATGGAAGGAACTTCACTTGTGACAGCGAGAGTGAGCCAGAAGTTGACCTTACAACATATTCAAACGAAACCGCCGCAAATACGGACGGAACTTTCCGCATCAAGAAAACGCGCAAAGTCCAGTCCATTAGTGGCGTAGAAATTGCCGTTGACCCCGGACTGGGGGATTTGAGTTTTATAAACGACTTACAAAACAAACTTGAGCCTTTTTCTTTTATGGCTACAAGGGTGGATGGTGGCGTTTATTCTGGCGAAGTTACTCTTGTTGATGACGTGAAGTACAAAGAAAAAGACGGAACAATGGAGCTTTCCATTGAGGGCAGAATTGAAATGCTGTAACAAAAGCCGACTACTCACGTGAGTAGTCGGAGATTTTTATTTTTGAGGATAGCAAAATGGCAGAAGAAAAAGCAACGATGAGCGCAGAACTTGCAGAACAGGAATTCAACGACTGGGCAGAAAACATGGGCCTTGAAGTGGAAGCGGACGAAAGCAGAAGCGAAATGAACGAAACACTGCTTTCCAGCGGAAAGAAACTTTTTATCCGTGCGCTTACAAAAGGAAGTGCCGTTATAAATGACAGCGGAAACCTTGTTTACACAGTTTCAAGATTCAGCCCGGAAGGTTACAAAGATACAGAGGTGGAAATCAACATTCCTTCACCTAGAGCCTTTGCAGCCGTGGGAAAAAAAGGAAATGACGGAACACAGAAGGCCCTTTCCATTGCAAGCAGCATGACTGGAAAAGATACAGGCTGGTTCTTAAATCTTGGTTTGCCGGACTTCAAATTCTTTATGGGGATTGTCGGACTTTTTTTGATGGATTAACCGTAACGGTTGCGGTTGAGGGCAGGGAAAAAAAAGTTAAGGCTGCCGTTGGCGTTCCTGTAATGATTAGGGAAATATATCAGAATTACCACCTTCCAATGAAGCCGGATGAACTTTCATTGGAAGATTTGTTGTTTTGGTACGAACCGTTAATTCCTAGTTTGATTCAGATGCAGAAGGAGTTGAAAAAGAATAAGAATCGAAACTCTTGATTCGGTTTTTGCTGTTTGTCGGTTCTTTCAATTCTAATAAGATGCCAACAAAGCCGATAAAAACACAGATTGCAGGGATAAACCAAAGTTTTTCAAATCCATGCCCAATGAAGAAGCAAAGAGCTGTAAGCGTAAGAAAAAAGACGGTGAATATAATCCCTGCAATAAATACAGTTTTTTTGCGACCTTCCAAAAGAGATTTCTGCATATTTTGCGGTAATTCGTTAAACTTCATACTTCGATAATAAGGCGGTTTTTGAAAAATGTCAACTACTTATCAAATAAAAACCGAATTTTCCATTTTAGACAAGGCATCGCCGAGGGCAAACGCATTTTAAAGACGTTAAAAACGTATACTATTTAAAGAATTCAAATAACATTATAATCCTTTCTGGTGGTAAAAAATGACACTGAAAGAATCGCTAATGACAATCAAAGATTTCAGAATTGACAGATGCAAGAAGCATAACCTCTGTGATATTTTGATGATTGTGCTG
>FLNX01000227.1_pt1 | contig 13423 bp, 8 predicted proteins | sample 1140341 | NCBI WGS metagenome assembly FLNX01 (sample SAMEA3878208, study PRJEB12797) | bioreactor metagenome | biome: Moose rumen | place: Sweden | collected 2011-10
GGTCCCGTATGTGGCTGTGGCACAGCAACAAACAAGACCGCCATTGAATGGTTTGAGGCTAAACTGCGCCAGACGAACGCTGAGGTCGATGACCTCTTCAAGAAGTATCGTATCAGCGAGGCCCTGATGGCAGTCTACAAACTGTTTTGGGACGAGTTCTCCAGTTGGTACCTCGAGATGGTGAAGCCCGCCTACATCGACGGCGAGGCCCAGCCCATTGACCGCGAGACCTACGACAAGACCCTCGAGTTCTTCGAGATCTTGCTGAAGATGCTCCATCCGTTTATGCCATTCATCACCGAGGAACTATGGCAGCACATCTACGACCGCAAGGACGGCGAGTCGATTATGCGCGACAAACTCGAACTGCCTGCACCCACAGAGGCCGACAACCAGGTGACTGCCGACTTCGAACAGGTAAAGCAGATCGTGTCGAACGTACGCACCGTCCGCTCTTCGAAGAACATCGCACCGAAGGAGAAACTGGCCCTGCAGGCCATCGGCAAAAACGCTTTCGAGCCGTTCAATGCCGCCATCATCAAGATGGCCAACCTCAGCGACATCAGCATCGTGGCAGAGAAGGATGCCACTGCCTCTGCCTTTATGATCGGTACTGACGAGTTCGCCGTTCCCGTTGGCGATATGATCGACGTAGAGGCCGAGATCCAGAAGATGGAGGCTCAACTGCAGCACCTCGAGGGCTTCCTGGCTGGCGTGATGAAGAAACTCTCGAACGAGCGCTTCGTGCAGAACGCCCCTGAGGCCGTGGTTGCCCTGGAGCGCAAGAAGCAGAGCGACTCTGAAGAGAAGATCGCCGCCCTCAAGGAGAGCATCGCTGCGCTGAAAGGCAAGTAAGATTGATCGATCGTCTACAAAACAAATAAGGTGTGGCTCCATCGTGGGTCACACCTTATTATATATTATATATCGTACTTGTTCTTACGCTTATCAGCCTTTCGCGGTTGGCTGGGGTGGAAGCCAAGATGAGGCGTCTTCACTCCCATATAGCCCTGATGACGCTGACGAATCTTGGCCACGTAGTCGACAGTCTCGGAGCCACGCATATAGCCGTGCTTGACAATCGGATCGTTATAGTATTTGGGATTAGTCAGTTTCAGCACATACTCTGACACTTCGCGCCAGACGTGCGGATTCTTGCCGTCGCGCTTAGCCAGAGCCATCGCATCACGGATATGATGGATGCCACCATTATAACTGGCAAGTACGAAATTGGTGCGCTCCACCCGTCCAGGAATATCAGAGAACTTAGCCTCCAACTGTCCCAGATACTTGGCGGCAGCAGCGACATTCTGCTCAGGATCATACATCTGGTCACGAGGCAATCCCAGCAAGTCAGCCGTTCCCGGCATAATCTGCATCAGGCCCTTGGCACCAGCAAAGGAAACTGCCTTGGGGTCGAAGGTAGACTCCTGATAACACTGAGCCGCCATCAGGCGCCAGTCCCAGCGGATGGGCTGTGAGTATTGCTGGAAGAGATGGTCGTAATGGGAGATAATGCCGCCATTCTTGTCGAGCATCGGTGAGAAGACACGCCGCTTGACACGAGGACGGGTCAGCAGTTCGTTTTCCTCTTTCTGCACCTCTTCCACCAACTCGGGCTTATACCAAGAAGTCAATTCCTCAGAGAGCAAGGGTTTCTCACTGTTGACATCGAATCGTCCAGGTGTTGGCCACGCTACGATATCAACGACACCCTCCGTCAACTGGGCAGCCAACTCCGCAGAATCACGACACACCTCCACACGCACACTGACCCCCAACTTGTCAGCCAGTCGCTGGACAAGCAGATACTGCGTACCCAATTGGCGACCGTGATAGTCATAATAGGTCTGAGGCCCTGTAACAGTGGCCATAATCAGTTCTCCATAAGCCTGAATCTCGTGCAGGTCGAATCCCTCAGAAGTCTCTACGGAATCAAGCACTTCGCCCCAGGGCGTCACCACCCTTTCCTGCTTCTTGGGAGAGCAGGACACCAGCACCAGGAGTGCCAATAAAACCGCATATTTATCTACTATCTGTGTCAATCAGTGAAATCTGTGACTGAAAATATATCCATCTATGGCTAAAAACGGTGCAAAGGTACAAAATAAATGTGAATTGTGCATTGAGAATTATGAATTATTTAGTAACTTTGCAGCCGAATTACGAGATTATTAGACTTAAACGTATAGTATGTTAAGAATTGCAGTACAGTCAAAAGGACGACTTTTCGAAGATACGATGAACCTGCTCTCTGAGGCAGACATCAAAGTTGGAGCCAGCAAGCGGACACTGCTGGTGCAGTCATCCAATTTCCCATTGGAAGTATTATATCTGCGTGACGACGATATTCCCCAGAGCGTTGCCTCTGGTGTGGCCGACATCGGTGTGGTGGGTGAGAACGAATTTGTGGAGCGTGGCGAAGATGCCGACATCATCTCTCGTCTGGGTTTCTCCAAGTGCCGTCTCTCGCTGGCCATCCCCAAGGAGATCAACTATCAGGGTGTGGAGTGGTTCAACGGCAAGAAGATTGCCACCTCCTACCCCGCCATCCTGCGCCAGTTCCTCGACAAGAACGGCATTCAGGCAGAGATACATGTCATTACGGGCAGTGTGGAGATCAGCCCGGGTATTGGGTTGGCCGATGCCATCTTCGACATCGTCAGCAGCGGTTCCACACTCGTAAGCAATAATCTGCGCGAGGTAGAAGTGGTGATGAAGAGTGAGGCCCTGCTCATCGGCAACAAGCAACTCTCACAGGAGAAACGCGAGATTCTGGATCAGATGCTGTTCCGCTTTAAGGCCGTGAAGGACGCAGAGGATAAGAAGTATGTGCGTATGAACGCCCCCAAGGCCCGTCTTCAGGAGATCATCGACGTGCTGCCAGGCCTGAAGAGTCCGACCATCATTCCCCTGGCAGACGAGGAATGGTGCTCCGTTCACACCGTGCTCGACCAGAAGCAGTTCTGGGAGATTATCGGCAAACTGAAAGAGATGGGTGCCCAAGGCATCCTGGTAACGCCTATTGAGAAGATGATATTATGAATATAATAAGGTATCCTGAAAAGAGCGAATGGCAGAAGATCGTAGAGCGTCCACATCTGGATGTCTCGACACTGAATGAGACGGTAGCCTCAGTACTAGCCGATGTGCGCCAGCGAGGCGACGAGGCCGTCAAGGGCTACGAACTGAAGTTCGACCACGTTGACCTGCCGACACTCGAAGTAACAAAGGAAGAGATCGAAGAAGCAGAGACACTTGTCAGTGGAGAACTGAAGGAAGCCATCCGACTGGCTCACGCGAATATCAAGGCTTTTCACGAGGCTCAGCGCTTCCGTTCGAAGAAGGTAGAGACACAGCCTGGCGTGACCTGCTGGCAGAAAAGTGTGGCTATCGAAAAGGTGGGTCTCTATATCCCTGGCGGTACCGCCCCACTCTTCTCTACCGTTCTGATGCTGGCGACTCCTGCCAAGATAGCCGGATGTCAGGAAATCGTGCTCTGCACACCGCCCGACAGACAAGGCAAGGTGAATCCCGCCATCCTGATGGCAGCCCGCATCGCAGGTGTCAGCAAGATCTTCAAAGCAGGGGGTGTACAGGCTATCGGCGCTATGGCATACGGTACAGAGACGGTTCCCAAGGTCTATAAGATCTTCGGCCCTGGCAACCAGTACGTGATGGCAGCCAAGCAACAGGTCAGCCTGCACGACGTAGCCATCGATATGCCCGCAGGTCCTTCAGAAGTTTGCGTCATCGCCGATGATACTGCGAATGCAGAGTTCGTGGCAGCCGACCTGCTCTCTCAGGCTGAGCACGGCGTTGACTCACAGGTATTCCTAATCACAACTTCCAACAAAGTGATTGACGATGTTCAGAAAGAAGTATCTGTTCAACTTGACCAACTGCCACGTAAGGAGATTGCCCAGAAAGCCCTGGAGAACAGTGTGCTGGTACTCGTCAGCGATATCCACGAGGCCATCGACCTGTCGAATACCTACGCACCGGAGCATTTGGTGATACAGACGGAAGACTACGAGAAAGTGGCATCCAAGATTGTCAATGCAGGTAGTGTGTTCCTTGGAAAATATGCTTGTGAGAGTGCCGGCGACTACGCCAGCGGCACCAATCACACACTGCCGACTCACGGCTATGCAACGGCTTATAACGGTGTGAATCTGGACAGTTATTGTCGCAAGATCACCTTTCAGCATCTCACGGAAGAAGGTGTCAGGCATATCGGACGCGCCGTAGAACTGATGGCGGAAGCAGAGCAACTGGATGCGCACAAGAATGCGATGACGGTAAGACTGAAAGAGATTGAGAAATTGAGAAATTGAGAGATTATGAAGAGTCTGCAAGAGTTAACAAGACCCAACATCTGGAACCTAGCGCCCTACAGCAGTGCCCGTAATGAGTATGCGGGCAGGGAAGCCCGTGTATTTCTCGATGCCAATGAGAATCCGTATAATGCACCTTATAACCGCTACCCAGATCCCCTGCAACTGGAACTGAAGGCAGCCATCTCGAAGGTGAAGGGAGTGCCTGTTGAGAATATTTTCCTCGGCAATGGCAGCGACGAGCCCATCGATCTCGTGTACCGATGCTTTTGCCAGCCTGGCGTAGACAATGTGGTGGCAATTGAGCCTACTTACGGAATGTATAAGGTGTGTGCCGACATCAACGACACGGAATATCGCCCTGTCCTACTCGATGAGTACTATCAGATTACTGCCGGGAAGTTGCTGGCTGCAAAAGACAGTCATACGAAACTCATCTGGATCTGTTCGCCCAACAACCCGACGGGCAACAATATCGTTCGCGAAGAGATTGTGAAGACGATTGAGGGCTTTGAGGGTATCGTGATCGTCGACGAGGCCTATAGCGATTTCTCTGCCCAAAAGACACTACGCTCAGAACTGGCAAAATACCCTAACCTCATCGTACTGAACACAATGTCGAAGGCTTGGGGATGCGCCGCCATTCGTCTGGGTATGGCTTTTGCCTCACAGGAGATTGTGGAGATCTTTAATAAGGTGAAGTATCCCTACAACGTCAATCTGCTGACCCAGCAGCAAGCCCTTGAGGCTCTGAAGGATCCTTTCGAGGTGGATAAGTGGGTGAAGTTGCTGTTGGAGGAACGCAGCCGGATGATGGATGCCTTCAAGGTGTTGCCCATCTGTCAGGAGGTGTTCCCGACTGATGCCAACTTCTTCCTGGCTCGGATGACGGATGCCAAGCGTATCTACGACTATCTGGTGGATCGGGGCATCATCGTTCGAAACCGCAACAAGGTGCAACTCTGTCAGAACTGCCTGCGTATCACCATCGGCACTAAAACGGAGAACGGCGAATTAATAGCCGCCCTACGGCAATACCAATAAGCAAAAAGAATCCTCAGCCCTGTCAGGTTGAGGATTCTTTTTTAATAGTCAAAAGCCAGATACTTATTTTGCTTTCTTGGCCAGTTTCTCAGCCTTCAACTGTGCGCTTGAAGCCTTGGCCTTAGCCTTGTCGGCAGCAGCCTGCAACTTCAGGTCGCCAGGAGCGGCAGCGGCCTTCTCAGCAGCCTTCTGAGCCTTCTCGGCAGCCTTTTCAGCAGCCTTCTGGGCGTTGTTGGCCTTCTTCACTGCATCATTGTGCTTCTTAATCTCCTTTTCCTTCTTCTTAGCAGCCTTTTCCTTCTTCTCGATAGCCTTCTGCTGCTTCTTGGCTTCCTTCTCAGCAGCCTTCTGAGCCTTGATGGCTGCTTCCTGTTGAGCGGGGTCTGTAATCACGTCCTGAGCCTGAGCCGTACCTACTGAGGCAAGGCTGGCGATGATGGCGACTGCCATCGATAATACAATCTTTTTCATTTTTGTTTTGGTTTTGTTTAACGATTAAATATTACTTGGGTTTTACCATTATTTCGTTTGAGAATCTGTACCCCACGATGGGTGGCGTCTACACGACGACCTTGTAGGTCATAGCGCTTAACGGTATCATCACCATCAGTAGCGATGCTGTCAATGGCTGTGATATCGGCCTCAACAGATGTCTGTAACTGTGAAGCAGAGCGTGCGACGATGGAGACGTTGTCTGTCAGGATATTCAGATTGTAGACAATGACATTGAGGTTGCTGCCAATCGTATTAGCCACATTGGTACCATTGGAAGAGAGTTGCTGGCGCACATCCTCAAGTTGTATTGTCAACTGGTCTACGGCATCAGCAGTGGTTGCAGCCTCTGCCTCATTACCTAATCGCGTGGCCTCTGTTTCTGCCTGAGACACTATGTCCTCCAACTGCGAGTTCTGGCTATTCACGGTTTCTATCTGGCTGAGCAACTTGTCACATTGCTCTTCGAGCGTGGCAATGTTGTCATTAAGTTGCTTCAATGTCTCCTGATGGTTTGTCAAGTCTTCCGTAGTAACAGTGCGTGTACGGGTCGCCTGTGCTGATAGTTGTGCAGACAATTCTTCAATCTTCTGACTGATCTCGGCAATCTGGCCTTGAAGTTTGACTATCGTCTCATTCAAATCGGCGAGCATTTCATTATAGTTGGTAAGGGCAGCAGCGTATTCTGCATAATATCCGGCAATCGTCGAGAGCGTACCATCAAATGTATCAGCCGCCTGTTTAAAGGACTCTTTGGCATTGGCCAGTTTTAATGCTGCATCAGCGGCTTCAGCAGCAGCCTTGGCCTCATCAATAGCCGCATCGATGGCAGAGGAAAGGGCTTCAACATCTGAATAGAGAGTTGTCAGGGAGAAATCACCCAGCGCACTCTCCAAGGCCGAGAGACTCTGGTCGTCTGAAGTCACACTGATATCCGCCTGCTCCTTGTCAAGTTCATCAGCCTTTGCAGTCGACGTTTCAAGGGCTTCCTTGGTGGTGATGGTGGCAACGGCAGTTGCTGCAGACACGATATCTTCAGATAACTTATCAAGTTTTGAAGAACGCGTGTTGTTGTTTTTCTCCAAACTATCTTTCTCCTTTGCCAGTTCTGACAATTGATCGCTTAGTGCCGCCAACTGCGTCCTCAGTGTCGACAATTGTGATTGATAGTTTTCTTTCTGAGTATCTGTCAGATATTCGTTCGCCAGTTTGGCCTCCACCGCTGTAATGACATCAGTCAACGACTTCACCTCAGCATCCAGTTTCTCAAGGCTACTTTCAATACTGCTAAGCCTTGAATTGATGGCACTGACTGCAGTTATCTTATCGCTGACACTTTTCTTCAAAGCATCGTAGCGTGCTGCCAGCGTCTCGCGATCGGCATCAAAGACTTCTGGTGTGGGAGTTGGTTCTGGTTCTTCAGGCTCAATCGCAGGATCGCCCACATAAAGAGTCAGTTTATCATTGGCATCGATGACGGCAGTCAGATACCATTTGTCACTGCCGAAGTTCTCATACCATTCTGTATCACCGTGTTTCCGACTCACTGGAATCAGTTTCCAGGTTCCTGTCTCTTTCAGCAGGTTCATATTGTTACCGTCAGGCAGGTAAAGACTGAATATATCCTCTCTCTCTACATCTGGCGTATATGGGAAGTAATAGCCGGGTCCCATCCCCTTCACCCAATTTTGGCCATTATACAGATAACCCTTCAGTTCACCGTCTTTCGTCACTTTGAAATCATAGTCGAAGTCATAGGCGTTCGACAGTTTATTGAAGAAGCAGGCATACGTGTTCACATAATACTGCCCATTCGCATCACGAGTGTATTCTGTGCCTTCATCGACCTCCATATAATCTGTGGCAAGTGCTATCACTTCATCTACTACCTGATAGGGTGTGACGTCTTCTGTGGAAATGCCCACGGTCGCATCCTGATCAAAGTTATAGCCTGCACCTGAACTATCATTTCCACCCACACCTGAAGATGTGGGCGTTAGGGCATCCAGCAGATAATTGCCATCCTGGAATCCCCCCCAGCCCCAGTTCACAATATAGTAGCCGTCATTAGTATAACCATGAACGACAAACGTATGACCACCGTCGCTTGCCTGTCCTCCATAGATTACGGGACGACCAGCCTCCAGTTCCCTATAGATCAGTTCGTCCCAATCAGCATCGGAGTAGGCATTTCTCATCACATATTGCACACCACTCCCATAGCCAAAATAATCCTTGAGTACATAGGCAGGCCTGTCATTATAAGTACTTGTGTTATCCAAAGTAAAGTCGGCCTGAGAAGCATAGCCGCAATACTTCATCAACTTAGCCACCGCAGTCTTGGCAGCCTCACTCGATGTGTTATCATAAGTAGTGGTCATACTGCCCCAGTCAAAAGTTGTGGCAGGCAGCGATTCACATGCAATACCAAGCGTACCAGTTGTATATCCAGGGATTTCTTTGGATACCCCAGAGGGTGCCTGATAATAATACATTACCTGTGCCAGTGCTGTATTGACACAACCTGTCACACACTTACTTCCTTTATATTCAGGACATTCATCATTATAAGGCGACGTCTGATCCCACTTTGTCTTAATCAGACCTGGAATGGCAGCACGAGCAGCCCTTCGCACCCTGAACTTAGGCGAATGAGTAGACGCTATGACAGAGCGCTCCTGTATATAGCGAATCTGATCAGCATACCCCTGCAGCCAAGCAGCCATATTCGAAGGAATCTTATCAACATCGAATGTGCCGTGAGTGGAATAGCCCAACACAGCCGGTGTACTATCATCACCACTGACAATCACATATCCCTGATCCTGTCCGACATTAAACACATAATAATAGTCGGTAGTCCCCAAACGGAAGCTACGTTTTCTTGCTGACGGTGACAAGGTCTGCTGCAGTGTCCCCACCATGCCCTTTGTGTTCATAAACTGCAGTGCCTTCTGACGAGCCTGCTCACTGGTTATACTGGCCGCCCACACTTGCGTGCAGAGGCAAAGTACAAAAGCCAAGAGTAATGATTTCTTCATAATCAACTATCAGTAAGTTACGTTAAAGAGGCACCACACCGATGTGTGGCACCTCTTGATATATAAAATAGGGAGGATTATTCCTCAACAGCGGCCTGCGCGGCAGCCAAGCGTGCGATGGGCACGCGGAACGGAGAGCAACTTGCGTAGTTCATACCGATCTTGGCGCAGAACTTCACAGAACTGGGCTCACCACCATGCTCACCGCAGATACCGCAACGGAGGTCAGGACGAACGGCACGACCTTCCTTCACAGCGTACTTGATGAGTTTGCCGACACCCTTCTGGTCGAGTACCTGGAACGGGTCAACCTTCAGGATCTTCTTGTCGAGGTAAACAGGCAGGAACGAAGCGATGTCGTCGCGGCTGTAACCGAAGGTCATCTGTGTCAGGTCGTTGGTACCGAATGAGAAGTACTGAGCCTCTGTAGCGATGCGGTCGGCAGTCAGGGCAGCACGAGGAATCTCGATCATCGTACCAATCTCGAACTCAACCTCAACGCCATACTCAGCGAATACTTCCTTGGCGGCATACTGGATAACCTCCTTCTGCTGCTTCAACTCGTAGAGCGTACCAATCAGCGGAACCATGATCTCCGGCATCGGGTTCTTGCCTTCCTTCTTCAGTTCGCAGGCAGCACCCAGGATAGCCTTGGTCTGCATAGCGGTGATCTCGGGGAAGGTGATACCCAGACGGCAACCACGGTGACCCAGCATCGGGTTGTTCTCAGCCAGAGAGTCTACACGGCGCTTGATGTCCTCTACAGAGACGCCCATCTCCTTGGCCATCGTCTCCTGACCAGCCAGATCGTGGGGAACGAACTCGTGGAGAGGAGGATCGAGCAGACGAATATTCACGGGCAGACCGTCCATAGCCTCGAGGATGCCCTTGAAGTCAGCCTTCTGGTAAGGCAGCAGTTTCTCAAGAGCCTTCTCACGTCCGGCCACGCTGTCAGCGAGGATCATCTCACGCATAGCGATGATCTTCTTGTCCTCGAAGAACATGTGCTCCGTACGAGTCAGACCAATACCCTTGGCACCGAAGTCGCGAGCCAGTTTGGCATCGTGCGGTGTATCGGCATTGGTGCGAACCTGCAACTTGGTGTACTTGTCACAGAGATCCATCAACTCCTTGAAGTCGCCACTCAGTTCAGCAGCCTTCGTGGGAACCTCACCAGCATAAACCTGACCAGTTGTACCATTCAGAGAGATGTAGTCACCCTCCTTATAGGTGATGCCGTCGATCTCAACCGTCTTGTCCTTATAACTTACGTTCAGCGAACCTACACCAGAGACGCAGCACTTACCCATACCACGGGCCACCACAGCAGCATGAGAGGTCATACCACCGCGTGCGGTAAGGATACCCTCAGCGGCAGACATACCGGCAAGGTCCTCAGGAGAAGTCTCGATACGAACGAGGACTACCTTATGACCATCCTTGTGCCACTCCTGAGCATCATCAGCGTGGAACACAATCTGACCACAGGCAGCACCCGGAGAAGCGGGCAGCCCCTGAGCGATGACCTTGGCCTGAGTCAGGGCCTTCTTATCGAATACAGGGTGCAGCAACTCGTCGAGTTTCTGAGGCTCGCAGCGCAGGATGGCCGTCTTCTCGTCAATCATACCCTCGTGGAGCAGGTCGATGGCAATCTTCACCATGGCAGCACCTGTACGCTTACCATTACGGGTCTGGAGGAACCAGAGTTTACCCTCCTGAACGGTGAACTCCATATCCTGCATATCGTGGTAGTGGTGCTCCAGTTTGTCCTGGATACCATTCAGTTCAGCATAGATCTCAGGCATAGCCTCCTCCATAGAGGGATACTTGGCCACGCGCTCCTCCTCAGAGATGCCAGCGCGCTCAGCCCAGCGCTGAGAACCAATCTTCGTGATCTGCTGCGGCGTACGGATACCGGCCACGACGTCCTCACCCTGAGCGTTCACCAGATACTCACCGTTGAACAGGTTCTCACCGTTGGCAGCATCACGGCTGAAGCATACACCCGTAGCAGAGGTGTCACCCATGTTACCGAATACCATAGCCATCACCGACACGGCTGTACCCCACTCGTCGGGGATACCTTCCATCTTACGATAGAGGATGGCACGCTCGTTCATCCAACTGCGGAACACAGCGCAAATAGCGCCCCAGAGTTGCTCGATAGGATCGTTGGGGAACTCCTTGCCGGTACGCTCCTTGATGGCGGCCTTGAACAACTGAACCAGTTTCTTCAGTTCGTCGACGCTCAGGTCCTTGTCCAGTTTCACGCCACGCTCAGCCTTCACCTTCTCGATGATTTCCTCGAACGGATCAATGTCAGTCTTGTTGACGGGCTTCATCTCGAGCACCACGTCACCGTACATCTGCACGAAACGGCGATAAGAGTCGTAGACGAAGTGAGGATTGTTGGTCTTCTTCACCATACCCTCGGCCACCTCGTCGTTCAGGCCCAGATTCAGGATGGTGTCCATCATGCCAGGCATGGAAGCACGGGCACCAGAACGGACAGATACCAACAGGGGATTCTCCTTGTCGCCGAACTTCGAATTCATCAGCACCTCGATATGCTTCACGGCGGCCATCACGTCGTCGTTCAGCAGTTCCATAATCTTCTGCTGACCCACCTGATAGTACTCATTGCAGCAGTCAGTTGTGATTGTAAAACCCGGAGGAACGGGCACACCGATCAGGTTCATCTCAGCAAGGTTAGCACCCTTGCCACCCAGTTCCTCACGCATCTTTGCATTACCCTCGGCCTTACCATTACCGAAAAGGTAAACTCTTTTTTGGCTCATAAGTCTTTACTTAAAAAATTTATTTGAACGTTTATAAATTGTTTTTTGTTTTAATTCCGCAAAGTTAGGCAATTTTTGGGAGAAAACAAAGAAAAACAGCGAAAAATTGCAAAGCCGACGTGACATTTTAATATTTTTGGCACGGATTACGCGGATTAACACGGATTTTTAATAATTATTTCGTAACTTTGCGGCCAAAATCAAGGAATACATGGCAAGAAAGAAGAAATCATTACCGCTCTTGGAGAGCGTCGAGATAGAAGCAGTAGCGGCCGAAGGCAAGTGTCTGTTCCACTGGGACGACCTGGTGGTGTTTGTGCCCTTCTGTGTGCCGGGCGACGTCTGCGATGTGCAGATCCGCCGTAAGAAGCATTCCTTCGCCGAGGGTGAGGTGGTGCGCTTTTTAAAATATAATAATGTACGCGCGACACCATTCTGCGAACACTTCGGGGTCTGCGGCGGCTGCAAGTGGCAGAACCTGCCCTACGCTGAGCAACTGAAGTTCAAGCAGCAACAGGTTTTCGACCAACTCACGCGCATCGGCAAGATCCAGTTGCCAGAGTTCCGTCCCATCCTCGGCAGCGTGAAGACACAGGAGTACCGAAACAAACTCGACTTCGGCTGCGCCAACAAACGGTATCTCACGAAGGAGCAATTTCGGGAGTATGAAGGCGCGGGAGTACGGGAGTTCGATAAAAGTCTGAAGGACTACCCAGCCATCGGATTCCACATTACAGGTGCCTTCGACAAGATCCTGCCGATAGAAAAGTGCTGGCTGATGGACGACCTGCACAATCAGATTCGCAACGAGATATGCGACTATGCCATCCAAAACGGTCTCAGTTTCTTCGACCTGCGCGCACAGACGGGACTGCTGCGTGATGTGATTATCCGCAACTCCAATACGGGTGAGTGGATGGTCATCATCCAGTTCCATTTCGATGAGCCTTCTGATGAAGAGAAAGCCAAGGCGCTGTTGCAGCACATTGCCGACAAGTTCCCGCAGATCAGTTCGCTGCTCTATCTTGACAATCAGAAATGTAACGATACGATCGGCGATCAGGAGATTCTCGTATTCAAGGGCAATGACCATATCTTTGAGACGATGGAAGACCTCCGTTTCAAGGTCGGCCCCAAGAGTTTCTATCAGACGAATACCGAACAGGCCTACCATCTCTACAGCGTTGCCCGCGAATTTGCAGGCCTAACGGGTTCTGAGTTAGTCTACGATTTGTACACAGGGACAGGCACCATTGCCAATTTCGTGGCCCAAAAAGCCCGCAAGGTGATTGGAATCGAATACGTGCCTGAGGCCATTGAAGACGCAAAGGTGAACTCGGAAATCAACCAGATCGGCAACACACTCTTCTTCGCAGGCGATATGAAGGACATCCTTAATGCGGAATTCATCGAGAAATACGGTCGGCCGGATGTCATCATCACCGACCCGCCACGTGCAGGTATGCATCCGGACGTAGTTCAAACCATCCTTCGTGCAGCCCCAGAACGCATCGTCTACGTCAGTTGCAATCCTGCCACTCAGGCACGCGACTTGCAAATGATGGATGAAGCCTATGAAGTGGCGGAGGTTCAGCCTGTTGACATGTTCCCCCACACACCGCATGTAGAGAATGTCGTGCTGCTCCGTCGGAGACAATGAGACAAATTTCGGCTCATCCGTTAAATGCGTACACGCTTGTCGTGAAGAGCG
>FLNX01004446.1_pt1 | contig 13414 bp, 6 predicted proteins | sample 1140341 | NCBI WGS metagenome assembly FLNX01 (sample SAMEA3878208, study PRJEB12797) | bioreactor metagenome | biome: Moose rumen | place: Sweden | collected 2011-10
CAGAAGGCTCAGTTGACGGAGCAGAAGGCTCAGTTGACGGAGCAGAAGGCTCAGTTGACGGAGCAGAAGGCTCAGTTGACGGAGCAGAAGGCTCAGTTGCAGTCATTTGTTAAATTGCTGACAGAATCAGGGTGGAGTATAGAGGATATCTCTTCAAAGATTGATATGCCGGAGGAGGAAGTCCGCAAACTTTTGGTAAGATAAACATATAATGCTCAAAAAATGAAGAAAAGACTACTATTATCCTTTACTTTGTTGTTGACAGCACTCGCCATACAGGCAGTGCCTGCCAAACCTGTTAAGAAGACTGTGCAACTACAGGACGGTACCGTTGTGGAACTGACCCTTCGTGGTGATGAGCATTTCTCGTATCTGACAGATGCCACAGGAACTCCATTCCTGATGCGTGCAAATGGGAAGGCGGAGCGTACGACAGCGTCCTTTATCGAAGAGAAATGGACGGAGCAACGTGAGAAGCGACTGGAGAAGATGCATGCCACAGGTGGCTCCTCAAGAGCATCCCGCAGGGTTGGAACATCCGGGACGACGACAGGAAAGCACCGTGGACTGGTCATCCTTGTGCAGTTTACTGACGTGCCTTTTGTCACCAATAATGCCCAAGCAGTATTTAAGCGCTTCTTCAATGAGACAGGTTATTCTGAGAATGGGATGGCTGGCTCTGTCAAGGACTATTTCTATGCGCAGAGTTATAAGCAGTTGGATATAGACTTTGACGTGGTGGGACCTTTTACCACGACCCGTGAGATGGCATATTATGGGAAACACTCCAAGAAGGGGACGACAGAGGAGAACGACCAGCATCCGGCAGAGATGGTGGCGGAGGCTGTGGATGCCGCTGCCGCAGCAGGTGTGGATTTCACGAAATATGACTGGAACGGTGATAATGAGGTAGACCAGGTGTTTGTCATCTATGCCGGCTATGCGGAGGCACAGGGTGCCGGTGCGAATACCATCTGGCCCCATGAGTGGACGATAGAGGCAGGAACAGGAAGCAAGAAGGTTTACAATGGAATAACCGTCAATACTTATGGATGCTCATCTGAACTACGTGGTGATGGAATTAATGATACGGGTATTATGGATGGGATTGGTACGGCATGTCATGAGTTCTCACATTGCCTTGGTATTCCTGATATGTATGACACCAGTGGTGACAACTTTGCTATGGGATCCTGGGATATCATGTGTTATGGTAGTTATAACGGTGACTCGAATACCCCTTCCGCCTATACCAGTTATGAGCGTTGGTTCGCAGGATGGATGGAGCCGACGGAGATCAAAACGATGACCCGTATCAAGGATATGGAGCCGATCACGGAAAAGCCAGAGGCTTATATATTATATAATGAGAAGGACAAGAATGAGTATTACCTGTTAGAGAACCGTCAGAAGATAGGGTTCGATGCCGCCCAATACGGGCATGGATTGCTGATCTTACATGTTGACTATCGGCAAAGTGCATGGGAGTATAATACGGTGAATGTAGACCCCAATCATCAGCGTATGACCATTATTCCCGCTGACGGAGAGTTAATAGCGTATTCTGCCAAAAGTCTTGCGGGTGACCCGTGGCCAGGTACAAGTGGTAATACCGAACTGACCAATTACACGACTCCCGCCGCCACACTGTATAATGTCAATAGTGACGGTACGAAGTTCATGAACAAGGCAATAGACAATATCACAGAGGATACTGAAAACCAGACAGTCTCCTTTGTCGTCTGCCGTCCAGAGTTGGGTGTTCCCTCTCCTGACGGTGGAACGGCACAGGAGGGAGATGGCGCATTCAAAGTTGTCTGGGAGAAGGTAAGCGGAGCCGTGGGATATGAGTTGGAACTGACAGAGATAGGTGCGGCAAGCACTGACCCGAAAGAGGCATTGCAGAGTGAGTTTGATTTCAGTCAATGTGTCACCAAGACGAACGGGTATACAGATATCGGTACTAAACTCTCTAACTATGGGCTGGCAGGATGGTCAGGCAGTAAACTCTATACCAGTCCGAATAAACTGAAGATAGGAACATCATCATCGTCTGGTAACGTGAGAACGGCGACATGGAAGGTTCCCGCGTCACAGGACATCACCATTGTGATGGGCGCTGATGTGGTGACAGCAGGTAAGAACGTAGACGGTACACTGAGGATCACCTATGGTAATGAGGGAGAGTCAGGCACTAATGAGAGTGTGAACTTCCAGGTGACTGGCAGTGGTAAACAATTATTCCATTTCACAGTGCGTAAAGACCTCTTTTATCTGACTATCATCCCTTCCTCACAGATGTATCTGAACTACCTTGCCATTTATGATGGGGAATGGACGGCAGACCAGTTGGGCATCTCTTCTGCTGCGGAGGCATCGCATCGTGCGAGTGCACCACAGATTTTCACGACGACGGCTAATAGTTATACCTTTACAGGACTGAATACCGACAACCGCTACCTTTATCGGGTTCGTGCCGTTGGTGAGGAGGATACCTACTCTCAGTGGAGTGAGCAGAAGACCTTCACATTCTCAAGTACGGGTATCAATGTGGTTAAGACCGCCAACCCTTCTGTCGTCCGCTATTATGACCTGAACGGCCGTGAGGTGAATGGCACTGCGAAGGGACTTCTTATCCGCAAAGAGGGTGATGAGGTGAGGAAAGTAATAGTGAAGTGATGAAGATAATATCATGCATTAATTAAATGAGAAAACTATTAACCTTCACAATGCTTGCAGTGCTGATGGCGGCAGGCAGTATGGCGAAAGCCAAGACAGAGAACCGTAGTAACGGCTATCCCATCAGCCAAGTACCTTTCACTGCGGTGAAAGTCACCCCTAACACCTTCTGGGGCGACCGTATCAAGGCGGCTCGTGAGGTGACAATCCCGCTTGCTTTCTCGAAATGCGAGAGCGAGCATCGCTATAAGAACTTCGAGATGGCGGCATATACGCTGCAGCACCCTCATCATCCAGGTTTGCAGACCAAGGAGTGGGACGTGTCGCAGTTCATGGGTTTTTCTTTCGATGATACCGATGTCTATAAGACGATCGAGGGTGCCAGTTATGTGCTGCAGACTTATCCTGACCAGAAACTGAAGGCTTATATCGACTCTGTGCTGGACGTGGTGGGTGCCGCTCAGGAGCCTGACGGCTATCTGTATACGGCACGTACCATCAACCCGGCTCACCCGCATCAGTGGTCAGGAGAGAAGCGTTGGGAGGTGGAGGAGATCCTGAGTCATGAACTCTATAACCTCGGACACATGGTGGATGCCGCCTGTGCTCACTATCAGGCAACGGGGAGCGATAAATTCCTGAATATCGCCAAGCGGTATGCTGACTGTGTGATTCGTGAGGTGGGACCTAACCCAGGTCAGGCTTGTGTCGTACCCGGACACCAGATTGCGGAGATGGCATTGGCTCGTCTGTATGTGCTGACAGGTGAGAAGAAGTATTTGGATGAGGCGAAATACCTGTTGGACTATCGTGGCAAGACCCAGCGGCATGATGTCTACTCCCAGAGTGACAAGCCTGTGGTGGAGCAGACGGAGGCATGGGGACATGCCGTCCGTGCCGGCTATATGTATGCCGGTATGGCTGATGTCGCGGCACTGACGGGTGACAAGGACTATCTGAAGGCGATAGACCTTATTTATAATAATATAGTATCGAAGAAATACTATATCACTGGTGGGGTAGGGGCCCGTCATGAGGGAGAGGCATTCGGTGCCGACTATGAGTTGCCCAACCTGACAGCCTATAACGAGACCTGCGCCGCTATCTCGATGGTCTACCTCTTCCACCGTATGTTCCTCCTGCATGGTGACGCGAAGTATATCGACTGCATGGAGCGCACCTTGTATAATGGGGTCATCAGTGGCATGTCAGTAGACGGTGGACGCTTCTTCTATCCCAATCCGTTAAGCAGTGATGGCAAGTATGCCTTCAATGCCGACAATACCGTGGAGCGTCAGCCTTGGTTCGGTTGTGCCTGCTGTCCCTCGAACCTCAGCCGTTTCATTCCCTCATTCCCCGGCTATATGTATGCTGTGAAAGACCGTAAACTCTATGTCAACCTCTTCGCAGGTAACACCGCTACGGTGCAGATTGAGGGAAAGGACGTGGTGTTGGAACAACAGACCAACTACCCCTGGGACGGTGACATCACCTTGAGGATACAGAAAAATCAGGCAAAGGCTTTCAGTCTTGCTGTCCGTATTCCTGGTTGGGCAATTGCAGGACCAGTACCCAGTGACCTCTATCGCTTTAATGACGACGTGCTGAGCGGTTTCATCGTGAAGGTCAATGGACAATCAGTTAATGGCATGTTGGAGAAAGGCTACTGTGTCATCAACCGCACTTGGAAGAAGGGGGATGTGGTGACCATCCATTTCGACATGCCGGTACGTACCGTCAAGGCTAATGATAAGGTCGTTGACGACCGAGGCAAGATTGCTGTAGAGCGTGGTCCGTTAGTATATTGTGCGGAGGGTGCCGACAACCAAGACTTTAGTATTTTCAACTTCCTGATGCCACAGCAGCCTCAGTTTACGCTAACTGATAGTCAGATACATGGTAAGCGTGGCGTAACCTTCTCCGTGAAGTCTATCTCGGTAAAGGGAAATGCCGTGGATCAAGATGCACAAGGTACACCTGTCGTTAAGGCTGCGACGCTGACAATGATACCTTATTATGCATGGAACCATCGTGGACCTGGTTTGATGGAGGTTTGGATGCCACAGTCCATTAAGGCATTGGGTAACTATTAATGGAACTTACCGCTCAGAAATTGCGAGAATGGTTCGGACAGTTCAACACCCGTTATTTCGGTGGTGAACTGCCCGAACCCCGTTTTATGGTCAACAAGGCTCGCCGTTTGATGGGGCAATTCTCTTGCCGTCGGGTACGGAAAGGACTTTTCCGTGGCTATGAGACGGTGGGCTATACCATCAAGATCAGTGAATATTACGACTTGTCGGAGCATGAATACCAATCAACTTTGCTCCACGAGATGATACACTATTACATAATGTACAAGCATGCGAAGGATTCCTCTGCTCATGGAAAACTCTTTCGGCAATGGATGCAACGGTTGAATCAGGACGGATGGGATATTACCATCAGTGCCAAGACGGACAGGCTTACCATACGGGAACAGACTGCGGATGCCCAGTATCTGCTGTTGCTTTTAGAAACAAGAGATGATAAGTACTTTCTGGCGGTGGTCAATCCCTCCTATCGGAAGTATATAGAGCGACAATTAACACTTGCTCCTACTATTGTCGCCCATCATTGGCGGGTCAGTCGGGATGCACAATATGCCAGTTGGTCAAAGGTTCGCTCATTAAGAGGAAAAAGAATCAATAAAAGCGAATTTTCAAACATTCTTACCCTATAAGAGCCTCTTAATGAGGCAAAAAATAAGAAAAACATCACTTTTCTTGCAAATTTTATATAATTTTCATTGTTGATTTAAAAAAAGTTATTATCTTTGCATCAGAGTTAATAAACATTATTCACTATAAAGAATACAATTATGAAGAAATTAATGATGATCGCTGCTATGATGATCGCAGCAATTAGCGCAAACGCACAGAATGAGGTTGGTCAGATTACATTGCAGCCAAAGGTAGGTATCAACATCTCTAAGATTACAGGAGATGGTGCAAAGACTACAGTAGGTCTTGCCGCTGGTGTTGAGGCTGAGTATGGTGTAGCAGAGAACTTTGGTATTACTGCTGGTGTGCTCTATTCTATGCAGGGTTACAAGGAAGAAGGTGCTGATAAGAAGAGCGGCATGGATTACATCAACATCCCCATCTTGGCTCAGTATTATGTTGTTAAGGGTCTTGCCATCAAGGCAGGTGTACAGCCAGGTTTCTTGGTACGTGCAAAGGAAGATGGTGACAGCTTCTCAGATGAGTGCAAGAAGTTTGACTTCTCTATTCCAGTAGGTCTGTCTTATGAGTATCAGAATTTCGTGCTGGACGCTCGTTACAACATCGGTCTGACAAAGACTTTCAAGGAAGCTACAGAGAAGACAAAGAACAGCGTATTCCAGATTACTCTTGGTTACAAGTTCGCTCTCTAATACGACAATCGTTATGAAGAAAGTTGCGCTCCTCCAAAGGGAGCGCATTTTTTGTGTCTCGTAAGCGAGTGTTAGTCAGAGAAAAGATCATCTAATGTGATTTCGCATGGTATCATGTCAGAATATTTTCCAATGATGGTCTCCATTGACATATGATTTTGGTGCAAATTTACGTAAAATAGTTCAAATGACCAAAGCATTTGGGCGAAATCGATAAGTTTTTGTTGTGATTTCGCCCAAAATACATGGCTCTTGGGCGAAATCGGTCTGTTTCCTTATGGATTTCGCCCGAATGGACCCGTTAACTCCAATCTTTTGGAAAAAATCAAGATACGTTTCGAAAATACCAAATTTATTTGGCATTTTACTTTCTTATTTGTACCTTTGCTATCGTTATGTGGAAGAAATGCCTTTTCCTTGTGATATTGATGATGGCCGTTGGGCGGCTATCAGCACAGAATGTGTTGACGGAGCATTATCAGATGACTACGCTCGACTTGTCGGCAGGTCTTCCTCACAATCATGTCAACCAGTTCTTTGTCGACAGTAAGGGTTTTGTCTGGATCTCTACCTATGGTGGCGGTGCCGTGCGTTATGATGGCTTCTCGTTTATGACCACAGCCTTGGCAAATCCGAAAGGGTGGAGCAGTAATTCCTGTAAGAGCATAGCGGAAGACAGTCATCACCGTTTATGGATAGCCTACGATGAGCGTACTGACATCATTGATATGCGTACGATGAGCCGTACGACACCAAAATGTCAGGGTGGTGACATCAGTCACATGCTGGACAGATTATCTGTCAAGGTCTATAGCGACAGTAAAGGTGCTCTCTGGCAAGTTACTGGTGACACTATTTTCCGCTATACCTTTGATGATAGCGGAGACGTAGTGCATATAGGGAGTTTACATTATATTGGCAATATTCCTGACATCTGTGTGAAGGATATTGATGACAACGGAACGGTATGGGCATGTGTGGACGGTGGGCTCTATCGCCTTGCTGAGCGTGGCGGAAAACTGGTACGAGAGGACATTGCCCCTGTGATGAGCCAGTTACGAGGACTTTATGTGACCGATATCCTGAAACGGGGTAGTAAAGTGTGGATCACCACCAACCAAGGGCTCTATGCCTACGATTTATATGCCCGTACTTTGCAAAGTTTTCACCATACTGCTGATGCCACTTCTATAGCACATGACTTTACGACGGCGCTTGCAGAAACGCCGGATGGCAGACTGATGGTGGGTAGTTTGCGTGGGGTCAATATTTTGGATGAGCAGCACGGTATCTTTATACATTGGGATAACTCTTCTGCTTCCATGCCCTTGCCCAGTGATTTTGTGCAGTGTCTGATGGTGCGTGACGGACAGATATGGATAGGGACGGAGACAGCAGGTGTCGTGAAGTTGTCGCCCCGTCCATTGTTACTTCATAACTATGTCCATAGTCCTACGAATCCTGGTTCCTTATCGCCCAGACCCGTGAATGCGATGTATGTGGAACCTGACGGTACTTTGTGGGCTGGTACGGTGGAAGGTGGACTGAACCGTCGACCTGCCGGAAGTGATGAGTTTGAGCATTGGACTACCCAGAACTCCCCTTTGTCGCATAACTCCATCTCCGTCTTGGAGGCGGATGCCCATGGACAGTTATGGATAGGCACATGGGGTGGAGGCATCTGTAAGATTTCCCTGAAAGACAAGGTGTTGACACATGTGGATATGCCTGCCGACATGGTTCCTGTCACCAATTATATAGGCTCGTTAGCCTATGATAAGTATCATGATGCCCTGTGGATAGGTTCTAACGATGGAGTCTTTTACTATGATTTAAAGACCGGCAGATTAGAGGATCCCTTTGAGGATAATCGTACTGTCCGCGGCTGTATCGGTACGCTGATTGACAAACAGGGACAACTATGGATGGGGTGTATCACAGGGGTCAGGGTCATAGACCTGCATGCTCGTCAATCTGGGGGGGGTATATTCCGTTGCAGGAGCCTGATTGCCAAACTCGACCAGCCCACATCGAACATTGTCGATAAGATCAGTTGTATCTGTGAGACGAAAGACGGGACGCTATGGTTAGGCTCCAACGGTTACGGACTCTATCGGCGCATCATCGATAAAAAGACTGGAAAGGAGACGTTTGAGGTGCTGACCACTGATGACGGACTTGCCAATAACTCCGTGAAAGGAATCGTGGAGGACGCTCAAGGGCGTTTGTGGGTCACCACCGCAAACGGTCTCTCCGTCTTTGCCCCTCGCGCGCATACCTTTATTAATTATAGTGAGCATGACGGACTGCTCTGTGAACGGTTCTACTGGAACTCAGCCGTCAAAGGCGCCGACGGGACCATCTATTTAGGGAGTATGAACGGTCTGATAGAGGTGGTGGACGAAAATAAGGACGCTGTTTATCCTGTCCACCTTACTTTTACCCGTCTGATGGTCGACAATCAGGTGGTGACCCCCTTGAATGGCAGTTTCATTGACGCTGATGTCTCTCAGGTAGATGTCATCCATTTACATGAGTCTACCAAGTCGTTTGCCATAGAGTTCTCTGCGTTGACATACGCAGGAGAGGCGACAGGGCACTACAGTTATCGTTTGAAAGGTTTTGAAGACGATTGGATTAGTCTGAAACCTGGTGAGCATTCTGTCCGCTATACCAGTCTGAAGCCTGGTAACTATACCCTTGAAGTGAAATATAGCACAGATATCAACAGTGATGAAGAGCATAAAATCTATGTGCAGGTGCATGTTGCCCCCTATTTCTGGAAGAGTTGGTGGTTTACATTGTTGGTCATCATTGCTTTGATAGGCTTTGTCGTGTGGTTCTACCGCTATAAAGAGCAGGAGTGGAAACGCCAGGAGGCAGAGAAACTGTTAACCCCCATCCGTAAGGTGTTGGAAGAGGCAGAAGAGCCCCGGCAGTTGCAGTCGCGTATTCAGAATATCCTTGATAACCATGAGAAACTCAAACAAAGTTACCATAAGAGCGTAGAGGCTGATAAGCAAGAGATGATGCTGCATAATAAGCCATTTATGGATCATGCGACGGAGATCTTGGAGCAGCACTATACCAATAGTGAGTTTGGTGTGACAGAATTTGCGCAGGCAATGAATATGAGCAAGCCCCTCCTTTCCAAACGTCTCAATGCAGAGGCGGGTATGAGTACAGGACAATTTATTCGTAACTATCGTCTGACAATCGCCAAACGCTTGCTTAAGGAGAATTATGCTAATCGGAATATCACCGAGATTGCCTATAAGGTAGGTTTTAACGACCCCAAATACTTCACTCGTTGCTTCACCCACCAGTATGGCTGTAGTCCTACTGCCTTTGTTGGTGAAGATGATGGTGAAAAAGAGTAGGTTTTGCGTTATTATTTCGTTTTATCCACCTTAAATATCGTTTTGTCCACCTCTCGTGCGTGTTATTGTGTTAATTTTGCGGTTAAATAATTTTAATATTAACAAATTTTCTAACCTAAAAACAATTAGCAATGAGAAAAGAAGTATTATTCTCTTTGATGCTGACTTTGGGTATCACGGGTGGACTTACCGTCTGTCCTGTGTCAGCCAATGCGGCAGTGACTCAGCAGACCATCAAGGTCAAGGGTCAGGTTGTGGACCAGGACGGGGAACCCCTGATTGGTGCAACAGTGAAAGTGAAGGGTGCTCAGACGGGAAGTATTACCGACATTGACGGTAACTTCCAGATTGACGCAGCCTCTAACGCAACACTCGTGATTAGTTATGTGGGCTACAAGGACCGTGAGATTGCAGTCCGTGGTCGTGCCGTTATCGACGCTATCCAGATGGAGTCTGACTCTCAGATTCTCGACCAAGTGGTCGTTGTAGGTTACGGTACACAGAAAAAGGCAGACTTGACGGGTGCCGTATCCATCGTGAACGCTGAGGAGTTGAAGCGAGTATCTAACTCCAACATCTCCACGATGCTGGAAGGTAAGGTCGCAGGTGTGCAGATTACCTCCGATGGACAGCCTGGTGCCGACCCTTCCGTGCGTATTCGTGGTTTGGGTACTTTCGGCGACACCTCTCCTCTTTACGTTATTGATGGTGTGCCTATGGGTACTACTATCCGTGATTTCTCACCAAACGATATTGAGACCATTCAGGTGTTGAAGGACGCATCCGCAGGTGCTATCTACGGATCACGTGCTGCCAATGGTGTGGTAATTATTACGACCAAGGGAGGTAAGAAAGATCAACCTCTGAAGGTGGACTATAAGGGCTATTTCGGTGTTGACTGGATACCCAGCAGCACATACGATGTGATGAACGCTGACCAATATAGTGACTATTTAGGTCAGGCATGCGCTAACTCTAACAGTCCGTTGGCAGGTGGCTATAGTCTGAATCCTGAGACTGGTAAGTATCAGTTTTTCGATAATACCAATACCAACTGGTTTGACGAGGTGTTCAAGACTGGTATTCGTCAGAACCACAACATCAACATGAGCGGTGGCGGTGCGCATAATACTTATAATGTAGGACTTGACTACTTCCAGCAGAAAGGAACTTTGGAGGGCGCAGGTCCTAATTACCAGCGTTTCACCGCTCGTGTGAACAATACGATGGAGACCAAGTTCATCCAGTTCCGTACCAGTTTGGTTTACTCTCATTCAAATCAGGACGGTATGGGTCTTTCTAATGCCTCTGAGTATGTACAGGGTCTGTATGGTGACGTGACCAACGTTCTGCGTGGTACGCTGTTGATGCAGCCCACCATCAAAGCCTACGACGAATCGACATGGTATTTGGACGACGATGTGTCCTCCGCTAAGAACTATAACTATGACGCATACGGCTATGGTGTTTATTACGATGCACTTCATGGTGATATCTCCGCCTCTAACCCTTTGCTGGTTAACAACAAGTTGACTCGTAACACCATCGTTGACCGCGTTGTTGCTACAGGATCTGCTGATGTGGATCTGCTGAAGATGATTGGTCTGGATACTAAGAGCCATAAGTTGAACTACAAACTCAACCTTTCTTATAGTAAGACACACGCACAGGACAAGACATGGATTGGTGCTTGGATTCAGAGCCGTCGTGTTTACCTCGACAAGAGTAACGAGACACTGACCGAGAACAAGCGTACCTATTCAGACTTCCTGGTGGAGAATACGCTGACATGGGATGGCAATTTCGGATTGCATCATATTAACCTCTTAGGCGGTATCACTTACGAGGAGGAGAATACCCATCTGTTGAATGCCTGGGGTAAGAACTTCCCAGAGCCATACTATCTGCAGATTGGTAACGCTGAGACTCGTGATGCAGAATCATTTGAGTACAAGCATGCACTGACCTCTTTCATCGGTCGTCTGAACTATGACTACGATGGCAAGTACCTGCTCTCCTTCATTCTCCGTCGTGATGGTAGTTCGCGTCTGACCAAGGATATCCGCTGGGGTACGTTCCCCTCCATCTCTGTCGGTTGGCGTTTCGATAAGGAGAAGTTCTTCCCCATCGACCGTAATATCGTTAATATGTTCAAGATCCGTGCAAGTTATGGTGAACTTGGTAATGAGAATATCGGTGAGTACGCTTATCAGGCTACGATGCGTCGTGGTTACATGACTTATAGTTTTGGTAACAATGCAGTTTCTGGTTCTTCTATTGAGACCTTCGTCAATGGTAATCTCGCATGGGAGAAGAAGAAGACCACCAACATCGGTCTGGATCTCGCTATGTTCAATAACCGCATCGAGTTCACCGCTGAGTGGTATAAGAACAAGTCTACAGACCTGTTGTATAGTGTTCCTGTTCCTGCCAATGCCGGTGTGCAGAATGGATCTGTCACCATGAACGCCGCTGAGATGGAGAACAGTGGTTTCGAGTTCTCAATTACCTATCGTAACAACGATCATCCTCTGAAGCATCAGATTAGTGCCAACCTGAGCACACTGAAGAACAAGGTGACCTCTCTGGGCTTTGGTAACGAGTCCTATATCACTGGCGCATACGCTACTTTCGTAGGTCAGGAAGTAGGTCAGTTCTATGGCTATGTATATGAGGGTATTGCTCGCACACAGGCAGACCTTGACGACCATGCCACACAGATTGGTGCTCAGGTGGGTGACTGCCTTTATAAGGACGTTAACGAGGATGGCATCATCGATGCTAACGACCGTGTAGTGCTTGGCAGTGGTCTGCCCAGTGTGAATTTTGGTCTAAGTGCCCATTTGGAGTATAAGAATTTCGACCTGAGCATCTCCACCTTTGGTGCTTTGGGATATCATGTATCTGACGATATCTGGAACAGTCTGAACTCCAGTTACGGACCTGCCAATAAAGACGTTGCTTTGGCAGATGCCAACCGTTGGTCGGAAGACGGTTTGACCTATATCTCTTCTGTTCCCCGTACTTACTATCAGGCTGATGGTGAGCATTGGAATGACTATTTCAGCGAGCGTCATATTCAGAATGCCGCTTATTGGAAGATTGCCAATATCGAGTTGGGTTACAACTTCCCCGATAAGTGGTTCAAGGGTGTTGTAACAGGTGCACGTATCTATGTATCTGCTCAGAACCTCTATACATTTACTAAATATAAGGGATACAATGTGGACTATGCTGGTGGAACGTTCACTCCGGGTTATAACTTCTGTTCTTACCCAAGTGCACGCAGTTTCATGGCAGGTGTTCTCTTCTCGTTCTAAGGAATTGATAATTAAGAATAGAAAAATAGAAGTTTGATTATGAAACTATATAGAATTGCACTTGCCCTGATGCTGGGCATCGGAACGCTGACTTCTTGTAGCGACAAGTTGGAGTTGACCAACCCCAACGAGCCGACAACAGGAACTTTCGGCAATACAGTCGATGATTTGGAGGAGGCTGTGATAGCATGTTACCACCATATCCGAATGGAGGGTACATACGCCCGTGTAGGTTATACGATTGACGTGTGCCGTGGTGATGAGGTATGGAACTCCTCCCAGGTATGGTATCTGCCTTTCGACAACTTGAACGAGCCTACAACTGACGAAATCGGTCAGTGGTCTTGGCGCGACTGGTATTACGTGATTAATATCTGTAACTATGTGATTACTAAGAGTGGAGAAGACGACTCTGTTCTTTCTGACAAAATGCAACGTATCAAGGGGCAGGCTCTCTTCATTCGTGGTCTCGCCTACTATAACTTGGCAGTTTATTACCAGAATCCAGCACTGATTCTGAGTTATGACCAGTATTCTACGCTGGATGGTCTTTATGCCTCAAACAAGGAAGAAGGTGATGAAGACGGATGGGCTCAGTTCGACCGTGTGATGGATCAGGT
>FLNX01003188.1_pt1 | contig 13413 bp, 10 predicted proteins | sample 1140341 | NCBI WGS metagenome assembly FLNX01 (sample SAMEA3878208, study PRJEB12797) | bioreactor metagenome | biome: Moose rumen | place: Sweden | collected 2011-10
ATAAACGAGTTTTAGTGTAGGTTATATACACTAAATAAACTATTGAGAATGAGTGACTTACACGAATTAGTGTAGGTGTGTATATGATTTTGCGATTTTCGTTTTCAGTAATTAGGAGGTCACGTGTCCTCACGTGACACCAGTGCCGGGTGCAACGTGAGGACACGTCGCCTCCTACTCAGCCAAGAACAAAACGTACCAACTTATTTTTTTACGACTACTAAAAAATCAATGTCATTGCCAACAGTTCATTGGCAATGACATTGAATGAATGGAGAACGGTTGTTCTGGAAAATGCGCTTGTGTTAGAAAGGCAGGTCGTCGGCGGGAGCCTCTTCTGTGGCGGGCTGAGCCGGCGGGAATGGTGCTGCCTGCGGTTGTGACTGCTGGACAGGAGCGCCTGGAGCTGGTGGCGGCGGGAATGCTGTTGCGCCAGCCTGCGGCTGCATACCCGTAGCGGCTGCCTGTGCGGCAGCTGGGTCAATGCGGTCGACTCTCCAAGCCGTGATGTTGTTAAACCAGCGTCCGTTGTACTCATGCGCATCCATGTCGAAGCTGACGCGAAGTTCTTCACCCACCTGAATGTTCATGGCAGAAATTTTCTCGGCTCCGAATACTCGGAAGCAGCACTTGCGTGGATACTGATCGTGAGTCTCGATAACGTATTCCTGACTCTTCCATGCGTTGCCTGTGCGGTTGGAAACACCGCCCTGCTCTGGCAATACGGCTATGATTTTTCCTTCTATTTCCATATTTGATAATTTGATGTTAATTGAAATTTGGTTGCAAAGGTACTTCTTTTCGCTCTAATTCACGACTTGTAATTCATAATTATTGTAAAAATAACAAATAAAAACAAAATCAATTCATAAAATGTTCTTAAACGCGAGTTGATTTTGCCGTTATTATTTGTGATAGTGGTATTATTTTTGTATTTTTGTTGCCCAATTAGCAACCTAATATATATAAAGAATAGAATCAATCAATAATAAAAGGAATCAAACACATGAGATTTACATTATCAAGTTCGGCTTTCAGTAGCCGACTGTCAACCTTGTCGAAGGTGATTAATAGCAAGAATTCGTTGGCCATCCTTGACTGTTTTCTTTTTGATGTAAGAAACAACCAGCTGACCATCACCGCCTCTGACAGCGAGAACGTTCTGTTAACGATTATGGCCCTGAACGAGAGCGACGGAGAAGGGCGTTTTGCCGTGAACAACAAGACGATACTGGATGCCGTGAAAGAACTGCCCGAGCAGCCGCTGACCATCGACGTAGACACCGACAGCTTTATGGTGAAGGTGATGTATCAGAACGGTATCTATAACTTCACGGCTCAGAATGCCGACGAGTATCCCAACGTGCCTGCGATGGGCGAGCAATGCACGTCGCTCCTGATGCCTTCGGGTGTGCTTGCCGACAACATCGGCCGTTCGCTCTTTGCCACCGCTACAGAGGAACTGCGCCCCGTGATGAATGGTATCTATTTCGATCTGACCCCTGATTGCCTGGCCATCGTTGCCAGCGACGGTCATAAGCTGGTGCGCAATCGCAACTACAGCATCAAGACCGAGCAGCCCACATCGTTTATCCTGCCGAAGAAGCCCGCCACGCTGCTGAAGAACGTGCTGGTGAAGGACGAGAGCGACGTGAGCATCCGCTTCGACGAGCGTAATGCCGAGATTCGCTTTGGCGACAATACGCTGATGTGCCGACTGATAGAAGGACGCTATCCCAACTACAACAGCGTGATTCCTCAGGACAATCCCAACCAGCTGAGCATCGACCGCAAGGTGCTGATGGGCGCGCTGCGCCGCGTGATGCCCTTCGCCAGCGAGAGCAGTCAGCTGGTGCGTCTGCACTTGGAGCCGGGACTCTTAGAGGTATCGTCAGAGGACATCGACTTCTCCACCAGCGCTAAGGAGCAAATCACCTGCGACTATGCAGGCGGCAGCATGAATATCGGTTTCAAAGGCCCGTCGCTCAACGATATTCTGAACAATCTGGCAAGCGATGAGATCGAGCTGCAACTGGCCGATCCCAGTCGTCCCTGCCTCGTGGTTCCCGTTCAGCAGCCTGAGAACGAAGATGTGCTGATGCTCATCATGCCGATGCTGTTGAGCGATTAAGCATAGCAAATTGAAGATTTAGCATTACAATGAAACTCAATCTTACAAAGCCCCTCGTTGTCTTCGATCTGGAGACAACGGGGCTTGACCTTGTTAAGGACAGAATTATCCAGATTTCGTATATCAAAGTGATGCCCAACGGCGATGAGGTGAGGAAGAATCTGCTGGTGAACCCCACCATACCCATCCCCGCCGAAGTGGAGAAACTCACGGGCATCAGCAACGACGACGTGAAGGACCAGCCCTCGTTCAAGGAGCTGGCGGCCCGCTTGGCCGACGATTTCCACGGATGCGACTTTGCCGGATTCAACTCCAACCATTTCGATGTGCCGTTGCTGGCCGAGGAGTTCCTGCGGGCAGGCATCGACTTCGACTTCTCCAAGTGTCGGCTGATTGATGCACAGACCATCTTCCACAAGATGGAGCGCCGCAATCTGGCAGCCGCCTACAAGTTCTATTGTGGGCGGAAGATGGAAGAAGACTTCGAGGCACACCGCGCCGACCAGGATGCTGAGGCTACTTATCGGGTGCTGCAGGGAGAGCTCGACATGTATGCCCCTGGCCGGCAGGAGGAAGAAGAGCGACAGCTGACCAACGATATGGAGCAATTGGCACAGTTCTCGAAGGTGAACGACAACGTAGACTTTGCTGGAAGAATCGTGTGGAAAGAGCTGACCGACGGCAAAGGCAATGTGCTGCTCGACGAAGCTGGCAATCCGCTGCGTCATGAAGTTTTCAACTTTGGCAAGTACAAAGGCTGGGATGTGGCAGAAGTGCTGCACCGCGACCCAGGGTTCTTCAGTTGGATTCTGGCCAGCGACTTCACTTACAACACCAAGCAGGTGCTCACGAGAATCCGCCTGAGAGAATTCAATCGTCAAAAGAAATGATTATGTTGAAGGGAAAGAAAATCGTTTTGGGTATCACGGGCAGTATCGCAGCCTATAAGGCCTGCCAGATTATTCGTGGACTGATTAAGCAAGGTGCCGAGGTGCAGGTGGTGATCACCCCTGCCGGAAAGGAGTTTATCACCCCCATCACCCTGTCGGCGCTGACGCATAAACCCGTGGTGAGCGAGTTCTTCAGTCAGCGCAACGGCACGTGGAACTCGCATGTAGACCTGGGCCTGTGGGCCGATGCGATGCTCATTGCCCCTGCTACCGCCAGTACGATTGGCAAGATGGCCAACGGCATTGCCGACAACATGCTCATTACGACTTATCTTTCGATGAAGGCACCTGTGTTTGTGGCTCCCGCAATGGACCTCGACATGTATGCCCATCCTTCCACCCAGCAGAATCTTGAGAGGCTCCGCTCGTTCGGCAATCACATCATTGAACCCCAGAGCGGTTTTCTGGCCAGCGGACTGGAAGGAAAAGGCCGTATGGAGGAACCCGAGAAAATCGTGGAACTGCTTGATGACTTCTTTGCTTCTGGCTCTCCGATGTTCGATTCCCGAAGTCTGCAGGGCAAACGCATCATGATAACAGCCGGTCCTACCTACGAGAAGATAGACCCCGTGAGGTTTATCGGCAACTACAGCAGCGGGAAGATGGGATTTGCCTTAGCTGAGGAATGTGCGCGCAGAGGTGCCGATGTCACGCTGCTGGCCGGGCCGGTCAGTCTGACCTGTTCCGCCGGCATCCATCGCATCGATGTGGAGAGCTGCGAAGAGATGTACCAGGCTTCTGTGAAAGCCTTTGCCGACAGCGATGCGGCCATCCTTTGTGCAGCCGTAGCCGACTTCCGTCCGGTGGATGTGGCCGACAAGAAAATCAAGCGTGAGAAAGACGACCTCGTGGTGCGTCTGGCTCCCACCCACGACATTGCCGCCGAATTGGGACGGATGAAGAGTCCGCATCAGTTGCTGGTGGGCTTTGCCTTAGAGACCAACGACGAGCAGCAGAATGCGGAACGCAAACTGGAAAAGAAGAATCTCGACTTCATCGTGCTGAACTCCCTGCGCAACAAGGGAACCTGTTTCCGCAGCGATGAAAACCAGATAACCATTATCTCTCGTGAAGGAAAGCGCGACTACGAGCGTAAACCTAAAAACGAAGTGGCCTGCGACATCGTCGACGAACTTGTCAGCAGGCTGGCTTAGTATTTCATCCATACAGAACTATTTGATGAGGATATGCACATGAAGAATTTTTTGAAACTGACGTTTGCTACGCTCTTTGTGGCTCTGTTGCCTGCTTCGGCAATGGCTCAGGAACTGCAAGCCAAGATCACCATCAATCATAATCAGGTTCAGGGAACCGATGCCAGCGTATTCGACAACTTGAAGGAGACGCTCGAGCAGTTTGTCAACGAAACCCAGTGGACGTCGCTTCAGTTTCAGAAGAATGAGCGAATCGTCTGCAACTTCAACATCACCGTGACCAAGTACGATGCCAGCGAAAACCTCTTCACCTGCAAAGCACTCATACAGGCCAACCGACCCGTCTTCAACTCGTCGTACACCACAACGCTGTATAACAATACCGACAACGACTTCAATTTCGAGTTCGCCCAGTTTGACCAATTGAACTTCAATGAGGAGCAGATCGACCATCAGCTGACGGCACTCATCGCCTATTATGCCTATCTGATTATCGGGCTCGACCTCGACTCCTTCTCCCCGATGGGTGGAGAAGATATCCTGCAACGCTGCCTGAACCTGGCCAACAATGCCCAGAACCTGGGGTTCACGGGGTGGAAGGCATTCGACAACGACCGCAATCGCTTTGCCATCATCAACGACTATATGGAGGGAGCCATGAAGCCCTTCCGACAGTTGCAGTACGACTATTATCGCAACGGACTCGACGAGATGGCAAACAATGCGGAGCGCGGTAGAACCAACGTGACGACAGCCTTAGAGGAGAATCTGAAGAAAGCCCATGAGGACCGTCCGCAGAGCATGTTGCCCCAGATATGGACCGACTACAAGAAGGACGAACTGGCCAATATCTATAAAGGAAAAGGCACACAGAAAGAGAAAGAAACCGTCTACGACATACTCTTCTCCATCAACGCCTCGCAAAACAACTATTGGGAGAAGATTAAAGAGTAAGCAACGGTGGATTCACGAATCCAGAGTTATCATAATAACCGTAAATAGATAAGGGTGTTAAAGCATTTATATATCAAGAACTTCGCGCTCATCGACAGTCTCGACATGGACTTCATGCCGGGGTTCTCTGTGATGACTGGTGAGACGGGAGCCGGCAAGAGTATCATCCTGGGGGCTATCTCGCTGCTGTTGGGGCAGCGAGCCGACTCGAAGACCATCAAGCCCGGGGCTGCCAAATGCACCATCGAGGCACGCTTTGACCTGTCGAAGTATGCGATGAGCGAATTCTTTTCCAGTAACGACATCGACTATGATGAAAGCGACTGCATCCTGCGACGCGAACTGACGGCAGCCGGCAAGAGTCGTTCGTTCATCAATGACACACCTGTTCCGCTGACGCTGATGCGCGAACTGGGAAGCCGACTGGTCGACATCCACTCGCAGCATCAGAATTTGTTGCTTCAGAAAGAAGACTTCCAGATGGGCGTGCTAGATATCATCGGCAACAATGCCCAGCTGCTTGAGACATACAAGCAGGCCTATGCCAGTTGGCAGCAAGCCAAGCAGGCCTTAGAGCAGATGCAGGCCAGTCTGGAGAAAGCCCGTGAGAATGAGGACTTTATGCGTTTCCAACAGAAAGAATTGGTTGATGCGATGCTTACCGAAGGCATGCAGGCCGAACTGGAACAGGAAAGCGAGACGCTGAGTCATGTGGAAGACATCAAGAATGCGCTCTTCTCCGCCGATGGCCTGTTGAGCAATGGCGATCAGAATGGAGTCCTGGAGCGGATGCGCAATGCACAGCGACAGTTGGAAGGCATCGTAGATGTCTATCCTGTTGTGGCTGAACTGGCCGAACGGTTGGAGAGTTGCTACATCGAAATGAAGGACATCGCTGGGGAGATAGATGCGAAAACCCAGCAGGTGGACTTTGATCCGGGCCGTCAGCAGGAGGTCGACGAGACGCTGAGCCGTATCTATGGTTTACAGAAAAAGCACCATGTGGATAGCGTGGAAGCCCTGATAGCCATCCGCGAAGAGTTGGAACTGCAACTCAGTAGACTCGACAACAACAACGATGAGATGGGGGCACTGGAAGTCCGTCAGCAGCAGGCACTCGCGAAATGCCGGGAGATTGCCAATAAGCTGACCACCCAACGCCAGAAAGCTGCCAAGAAGGTGGAGAGCGAACTCACCCAGCGACTTGTGCCACTTGGCATCCCCAAGGTGCGCTTCGAAGTGAGCATCAAAGAAAAGACCCTCTCTGGCGACGGTCAGGACATGGTGAATTTCCTTTTCAGCGCCAATACCAGTATGCCGCTCCAGCCCATCAGCGAAGTGGCTTCGGGCGGTGAGATAGCCCGCGTCATGCTCTCACTCAAGGCGATGATTAGCGGACAAGTGAAATTGCCTACCATCATCTTCGATGAAATAGACACCGGAGTGAGTGGAAAGATTGCTGAGATGATGGCCAAAATCATGATGGAGATGGGGCAGAACGACCGACAAGTAGTGAGCATCACCCATCTTCCCCAGATTGCCGCACGCGGGCGCGTACATTATAAAGTATATAAAGAAGAGACCGATAGTGGCACGCGCTCAACCATGCAGCGGCTTACCGATGAAGAGCGCGTGATGGAAATAGCGCAGATGCTGAGTGGAAGCGAAGTGACCGAGGCCGCTATTGCCAATGCCAGAGAGTTGTTAAGCATAGAACATTGATAGAAATAGATAAATGAACAAGAGATTATTGTTGTGTTTATGTATGGTTGTATGGGCGAGCCTTCGCTTGTCGGCACAGCCAGCAGCTGTAAAGAATGCGGCTAAGAGCGTCTTCACACTCACTACTTTTCGTGCCGATGGTTCCTTGTTGGAATCGTCGCATGGTGTGTTCGTGGGTGAGCAGGGTGAGGCCGTGAGCCAACTGAAACCTTTCTTAGGTGCCGCCCGAGCTGTCGTTATCGACCAGAAAGGCAAGCAGATGGAAGTGACGCGCATGCTTGGTGTGAATGAACTCTACGATGTGGCTCGTTTCCGCGTGGATGGAAAGACCACAGCATTGCCTGTCGCACAGAGTCATTTGGCAACAGGCAGCAAGGCGTGGCTCGTGGGTTATCATCCGAAGACGCCAGAGATTATAGAGACCACCGTGAAGGACGCAGAGACTTTCATGGAGCAATATGCCTACTATATTTTCAGCATGAATGCGCCCGATCAGGCTGTGGCTTGTCCGTTTGTCAACGAGCTGGGCGAGGCTTTGGGCATCATGCAAGTGAGTACCACAACCTTCGACACGCATGCCACCGATGTGCGATTCATCCAGAGTCTTTCGCTCAGCGGATTGGCGTATACCGATGCCAATATGCAGAAGATTGGCATTCCGATGGCACTTCCCGCTGATGAGACGCAGGCACAGTTGGCTCTGATGATGGCCGGACAGAGTGGCGACTCCATCAAATATGAAGCGGCTATTACAGATTTCATGCAGCAGTTCCCCTCGCGAGTGGACGGCTACGAAGCTCGCGCCCGTTGGCAGATGGTGCAAGGACAGTTGAAAGAAGCCGCTGCCACCATGGAACAGGCTATCAAGCAGACTGCTAATAAGGATGATGCCCACTATCAGTATGCCAAACTGGTGTATGATGCCGCGACGCAAACGGGAGTCGATACCGACGGCTGGACACTCGATAAGGCTGAAAGCGAGATTGGTCAGGCCATCGAGCAGCAGAACCTGCCCGCCTATCATCTGCTGTTGGGACAGATACAGTTTGCCAAAGGTGATTATCAGAAGGCTTACGACCTGTTTACGAAAATGCACAACGAGTCGGAAACGCCGAATGGCGAACTGCTCTACGAGGCGGCGCGCTGCCAGCAGATGCTGGGCGCACAGCCCATGGACGTGATAGCCATGCTGAACCAAGCCATCAGCGAAACCGACACCCTTCGGATGGCAGAGACCGCTCCCTATTTCTTGTTGCGTGCCGAGATGTACGAGCAGGCAGATAGTTTCAGACAAGCAGCCTTCGACTATACCCGCTATGAAATCCTGCAGCAGGGACGCGTGGGAGCAGCTTTCTATTATATCCGTGAACAGGTGGAAGTGAAAGGACGTCTCTATCAGCAGGCTCTCTCCGACATTGCCCGTGCCGTCGTCATGGCACCCGAAGAACCCACCTATCTGGCAGAGATGGCTTCGCTACAACTCAGGGTGAATATGGTGGAGCAAGCCATCAAGGCGGCTGAGCGTTGCATCGAGCTGAGTCCAGACTATAGCGATGGCTATCTGTTGCTCGGCGTGGCACAGGCTCGAAGTGGAATGAAAGAAGAGGGATTGTCTAACTTACAGAAAGCAAAGGAGTTGGGAAATGAGCAGGCTGAGGCCTTAATTGAAAAATATTCGAGGTAAATTTGCAAAAAAATCCCAATAAATTTCCGTATCCCAAGGAAAACTCGTATATTTGCATCCCGATTTCGCGTTCTCGCAGAAAACCAATTGAATTTATATTAATAAAAAATCATATCAGAGATGACCAAAGCAGAAATTGTAGAAAAAATCGTTACGATGACAGGAGTCTCCAGAAAGGAGTCTTCAGCCGTAGTAGAAGCGTTCATGGATGTTGTGAAGAGCAGCCTGATAGAGAAGAAGAATGTCTATCTCAGAGGCTTTGGAACCTTCACCGTGAAGCACCGCGCAGCTAAGACTGCCCGCAATATTCAGAAGAATACCACCGTTGTGATCGATCCTCATGACTATCCGGGCTTCAAGCCTGCCAAGAGCTTCGTCGAGAAGATGAAGGAAGCATAGTTTTTCGGTAGCAATTGCATCTTATTCATTAAAAGTTTAACATATTAATTTAGTAAAATCATGCCAAACGGAAAAAAGAAAAAGGGCCACAAGATGGCTACTCACAAGCGTAAGAAGAGACTGAGAAAGAATCGTCATAAGAGCAAGTAAACGCTTTCCTCTTGTGATGGGTTGAGTGTTTGTTGGCCTGCGTGCGGTATTTGCCGGACTAAGGCTGTCAAACACTCAATTGTAAACTAAAAAAAGCAGAAATGACAAGCGAAGTTGTAATTGACGTCAGGCAGAACGAAGTGTCTATAGCGCTGCTCGAAGACAAAAATCTGGTGGAATACCAGACAGAGCCCCGCTCAGCATCGTTTGCCGTCGGAAACATTTACATTGCCAAGGTGAGGAAACTCATGGCAGGGCTGAATGCCAGTTTCGTGGACGTAGGTTATGAGCGCGACGCTTTTCTGCACTATCTTGACTTAGGAAATCAATTCAGTTCCTATGAGAAGTACCTCAAGCAGGTACAGAGCGACAGAAAGAAACTTTATCCCTTCGCAAAGGCATCACGCCTGCCCGACCTGAAGAAAGACGGCAGTGTGGCCACGACCTTGAAGAAAGATCAGGAAGTGCTCGTTCAGATTGTGAAAGAGCCTATCTCTACCAAGGGACCTCGACTGACATGTGAACTCAGTTTTGCCGGGCGATACCTGGTGCTGATGCCATTCTATGATAAGGTTTCTGTTTCTACTAAGATTAAAAGTGGCGAGGAAAGGGCACGACTCAAACAGCTTATCCAGAGCATCAAACCGAAGAATGTAGGCGTTATCGTCAGAACGGTGGCAGAAGGAAAGCGAGTGGCTGAACTCGACTCTGAACTGAAAATCCTGCTGAAGCGTTGGGAGGATGCCATTGCCAAAGTACAGAAAACAACCAGCAGACCTCAGCTCGTGTATGAGGAAGAGAGTAGGGTGGTGGCGCTGTTGCGCGACCTTTTCAACCCCTCATACGAGAACATCTACGTCAACGACGAGCAAGTCTATCAGGAAGTGAAAGAGTATGTCACTCTGATAGCCCCCGAGAAAGCTGGCATCGTAAAGCACTACACAGGCAATGTGCCCATCTTTGACAACTTTAACATCACCAAGCAGATCAAGTCAAGCTTCGGAAAGATTGTCAACTACAAACACGGAGCTTATCTCATCATTGAGCACACAGAGGCTATGCACGTCGTTGACGTGAACAGCGGCAACCGGACCAAGGCAGAGAAAGGACAGGAGGGAAATGCCCTGGAAGTGAACCTCGGAGCCGCCGACGAACTGGCTCGCCAACTCAGGCTCAGGGATATGGGAGGCATCATCATCGTGGACTTCATCGACATGAATCTGGCAGAAGACCGCCAGATGCTCTACGAGCGCATGTGCAAGAACATGCAGAAGGACCGCGCCCGCCACAATATCCTGCCTTTGAGCAAGTTCGGGCTGATGCAAATCACTCGTCAGCGAGTGCGTCCGGCGATGGATGTCAATGTGGATGAGGATTGTCCAACATGCTTTGGCAGCGGAAAAATTAGGTCCAGCATACTCTTTACCGATCAGCTGGAAGGAAAGATTGATCAACTGGTCAACAAGATAGGCGTGAAGCGTTTCTATCTACACGTCCACCCGTATGTGGCTGCTTACATCAATCAGGGATTTGTTTCCCTGAAGCGCAGATGGCAGATGAAGTACGGACTGGGAGTGCGCGTCATCCCCTCACAGAAGATGGGTTTCTTGCAATACGAATTCTATGACGACAAGAAACAGTTCATCGACATGAAGGAAGAGGTGGAGACGAAATGAACCATCAAGGCGGGTCGCAGCAACAGATGATGTGCTGCGACCCGCTTTCGTTTCATCCTTCATCCCTCATCAATCCAGTGGTCGATGAGCTGGCGGGCGATGGAGAGTTTCTCGGGAATCTTGGGCAGATGGTCGCGTCGGAACCAAGATGCTCGGCTCAGTTCAGAGCGCTGCACATGAATCTCACCCCCTGCATAGTCGGCTTCAAACCCCACCATCAGTCCGCAAGGGTAGGGCCAGGGCTGGCTTCCGAAGTATCGGATGTTCTTGATGTCGAGACCCGTTTCCTCCTTCGTCTCCCGTACAACGGACTCTTCCAGGGTCTCCCCTGTTTCCACGAAACCTGCCACCAGGCCATAGAAATCGTGCACGAAGTTGTGCGCTTTCACCAAGAGAGCCTCATCGCCACGATGTATCAGAACGATGACGGCAGTAGCCAACTGCGGCCATACCTCCTTGCCACAGTGTTCGCATCGCTTAGAAATCTCGGTGTGGAGCTTCATGGGACCACCGCAAACGCCGCAGTACTTGGTGTTCTGGTCCCAATAGAGAATCTCCTGACACTTACCCGCCATCAGATACAGCTGTCGGGGCAGCTTTTGATAGGAAGAACGCAAGCTGCACATCTCGCCCTCGTTACACTCCTGCAGAGGAGCGTCCACTCGGAGAGTCTTTACGACCGTTCCGTCGGTCATTGTGACGTTATGAACCGTTGTCCAAGGATGGGTCTTCACGGGTGGTTCTTCTCTGTAAGGCACAGAGTAAGAACCATCTTCTTGTTGCTCAATGAGCAAGTCAGTCTTGCAAAAAATAAACCAGTAGTGGGGCATGATGGGTGGTGGGATGAAGGATGAATGATGAAGGATGGGGGATGATGATTACTGTCCGAAGAGCAACTTTTTGTCGCGTTCGATGGCAGGCTTAGCCCATTCTTCAGGCACGAACTGCCAGTTGTGATTAGGCTGCGGGTTGATGCGTCCGGCCTTCTCAATCTCCTGCGTCAGGTAATAACGCTGATCCCGCTCGCTGCGAAACACGATGCGGCTGTTGAGCTCGTCGTGTGGGATGCCTGCCCCCTTGGTCAGCAGTTCGCCGCCGCCATTACCGCGATAGCTGTTCAGTGCCACGCGATAAGTCTTCTGAGGGTCGAAAGGCTCGCCGTTGCTCATCTGCAAGATGCGCACCTTCTGTCCGTTAGGCTTCGTCACGTCAACCTCGTAGTCGATACCGGCCGCGCTGTCGAAGTTGAAAGCCAGGTTCTTGAACATAAACCGCTGGTTGTCGTCCGTTGTCTCGTCGGCCAGTAGCATGATATGGTCGTCGGGCGAGCGCATCGTGTTCACCCACAGGTCGTAGCTCATCTCCAAGTGGCGTCGTATCTCCTCTCCAGTGAGCAGCATCACGTAGATTTGGTTTTCGTATTTATAGAGGTTGAACATATCGCTGACATGCACGTCCCCTTCCGGAATCACCGTATCGAAAGTCAGCGGTGCATTCAACGAGATGTCAGCCCCCGTTATTTGCAGTTGCAGGTTGTGGATGAGGTCGCAGAAGGCACTGTTGCCGAAATAGCTGTCGCGCACAAAGACCGGGTTTTCGAACACGCCGATCTTACGGTTGACATAGTTGTTCACGCTGTCGATGTCCGCCTGGAAATACCTCATATACTCCTCATCGACGGGCATATCGGCCACGCTGACCAACTGTCCGCTCACTTGCTTGTAGATAACCTTACCATCCTTCAGTTTCAGCTGAATGTTAGCGTCGCAAACGTTGTAGGCATTGCTCGACGGGTCGAGCATTAGCACCTCATGCCCCTCGCTGTCGTGTACGATTTCACAGTGGCTGCGGTGGTCGTGTCCAAAGACGATGAGGTCGAATCCCGGCACCTGTTGCGCCACTGCCATTGAGGCATCCTCCTCGTAGGCCTCCGTGATGATACCGCCCTGTAGTCCAGAGTGGAAAAGACCGATGATGACGTCGGGTTGCTCGTTCCTTTTTAGGTAGTCTATCCAGTAGCGAGCGCACTTGACCATCTCGTCGAAGCGCAGTCCGCTCCACAGACTTTCCTCCAGCCAGTTCGGTATGGCCGCTGTGAGCATGCCAAGGACAGCCACGCGTACCCCCTCACGTTGGATGATGGTGTAAGGTTGTACGTAAGGCTTTCCCGTTTTTGAGTCCACGATATTAGCTCCGAGCATGGGGCATTTCACCTCACTGATCCATTTATCGTACACCTGATGTCCAGTCTCCACGTCGTGGTTTCCTACGGTCTGAGCGTCGTATTGCAGATAGTTGATCACCTTAGCCGCCACATTCTCTATCTTCGGGTTGATATAGTTGCAGTAGTAGCAGGTAGGCTGTCCCTGCAGGATGTCTCCGTTGTCGAGGAGGATAAGGTTTTTGCCGTAGCACTGCCGAAGCTGGTTGACGTATGAGCTCACTCGTGCCAGCGACCCCTTTCGTGGTTTCCGGTTGATGAAGTCGTATGGGAAGAAGCACCCGTGGACATCGCTGGTCTGCACGACTCGGATGTCGACGGTTTGAATGTCTTCCCGATTATTCCCCTCCCTTAGAAGGGGAGGGGTTAGGG
>FLNX01000859.1_pt1 | contig 13408 bp, 11 predicted proteins | sample 1140341 | NCBI WGS metagenome assembly FLNX01 (sample SAMEA3878208, study PRJEB12797) | bioreactor metagenome | biome: Moose rumen | place: Sweden | collected 2011-10
TGATAGTGAAAATTGCTTTTGTCAATTGCAGAAGTTTATGTGATAGAGACTTGGAAGTTCATTTACAGAGGCTCAATCACGTAAACTTCTGCTAATGGTCGTAGAGACCATGCTATCATTAATCGGAATAATTTACACTTTTATGTACGCATTTCCATAACGCAGTACCTTCGACGAAGTCAGAGGTCTAAGGTCCATAGGTAAAAATGCACCCAAAGTGACCTGTGATGACAAATCGACGTAATCCCGTGGGGAGATTTAGTCTGAACTATAAGTTTTGGAGTATCGACGAAGTCAATGGCTGATGGAAAAAGTCTGCCTATGCTACGCTAATACTACGCTAATAGTACGCCTATACTACGCAGTTGACAGTTGATAGGTGACAACTGACAGATGAATGCCCCTTGTAGTTCGCTGATTTTTCTCTTTTTCTTCTCCCTTGCTTCTCCCTACGAACGACCTAGGAACGACCTTGCTACCCGTTAGAAATTTACCGTTCTTTCTGGGGCTGAGAATGAACTGAAACGGGCGGTGCCGTTGGTGATGTAGAGGACTGCCATGTTGCCGTCGTCGGCTTTGTACATAGACTTCAGACCTGGGTTGCGTTTAAGGAACTCCTCCTTTACGGAAAGTGTCTCGTCGTTGATGAGGGTGCCGCTAATTCGCATCCACTCGCTGCCTGACTTCTTCAGGGCGCAGATTTCGAACTTGCCGTTTTTGGCCATCTGCTTGAAAACATCCTTCACCTTGCCTGTCATGATATATAGACGGCCATCGATAATCTCTGATACTCCGAAGGGACGCACGCGAGGCTGGTCGCCATCGACGGTGGCAATGAAGAATGCTCCGCAGTCCTTCAAAAATGCCTGTACTTCTTGCATGTTCTTTTCTTTCATTTCCTGACTGATTGTGTTGTCTGCTTTTGCGCTGCCAAATGATGACATTGTCATGATAACGGCAAAAGCGAATAAGAATTTTTTCATTGTTGCTGTTTTTAATTTAGGTTATGCCTGTGCAAAGATACAACTTTTTTTCTTGAATAACAAAAAGAAACTTGCATATCTCAAAAATTTTTTGTATCTTTGCCTTCAATATCGGAATATTTAAAGTAATATCAAATTAAATAAAGAAACTATGGTAAAACATGTAATTTTGTGGACATTGAATCCAGAACTCTCAGAGGAAGAGAAGAATGCTGTTAAGGCAGGTGTAAAAGAAGGTCTTGAAGGGCTTGTAGGTAAGGTTCCCGGGCTCATAGATGCTAAGGTGCATATCGCAGGGCGTCTGAAATCCTCGAATGCTGACATCATGCTCGACAGCACCCTTGAGAGCGAAGCTGCCCTGAAGGCGTATGCTACTCATCCGGAGCATGTGGCAGTTGCTGACAGTAAGGTGCGTCCTTACACAGTACAGAGAACTTGCCTGGACTTTGAAGTGTAAAAGGATTATGTTTGACGTAATTGACACTACTGGCTCAGGTCATAAGACTGACCCTCGTATGCGTGACATAGAGGGGGGAGATGATACGCAGTCATGCCCTGTGCCAGCAGATATCTTCCAAGAAACCTACAGACCCCGATTATAAGGGCCTTCTGGAAGAACTGTTCCGATGCAAGATAGACGATAGTGTCGCTATCGTTTCTCCATTCTATTGCGATTGTGGCTGTAGGATGAAGATTGGGAAAAATGTTATAATCAACAAAGGGGTTACTATTATCTCTCCCGGGAAGGTTGAGATAGAGGATAATGTCCTTATAGCTCCAGAGGTGAAGATAGCTACTGTGAATCATGATCCGTATGACAGACATAATCTCATGCATTTCGGAAAGGTTACCATTAAGGAAAATGCTTGGATAGGTATTGGCGCTATCATCTGTCCTGGAGTAACGATAGGGCGTAATGCCATTGTAGGGGCTGGTGCTGTAGTCACAAAAGATGTTCCGGATAATGTCGTCGTAGGAGGTAATCCGGCACGGGTTATAAAGAGGTTAGAGGTATGATGTGCCTTTTCCTGATTTCACTTGACAGTTTTCACCGGGTTAAACTAAATTACTTGTCAACATAGTTTGTATCATACTGAAAACCTTGTCACTATCCGCTGTTTCTTCCTGAAAGGCTTGACAGTCAGGAAAGATATCGGAATAAAACCTTCATCAGACTATTCTTCAACGGTGCAAATTTAGTGATAAATTTTCTACTGTGCAAGTTTTTATCTGTCTTTTTTCCATAGGTTCTTGCCAGGCATCTCTCCTTCGTACACGTTCCATGGCTTCTTGTTACCGATGCTCATGTGTGGTCGTACGTTGTTGTAGAAGTCAATCATCAGACCTATCTCCCACAGCGCCTCCTCATAGTTGCTGAACATGGTCTGGTGATAGATCCACTCGTCTTTCAGAATGCCGTTCATTCGTTCCGCTACGGCATTGTCCGTGGGGTTGTAGCATTCTGTCATGGAGATGCGGATATGGTGTTCTGTCATTTTTTTTACATATAGCTGACAGGCGTACTGCACGCCACGGTCTGAGTGATGTACGGTACCGCAGAGATTGCCGCCCCCAGCCGCCAGTATAGCCATGTCGAGAGCCTTTGCTGTGTTCTCGGCCTCCAGCGATTCTGAAAGGCACCAACCCAGCACGGCATGGGAATAGCCGTCGGTTATTAGATGCAGGTAAAGCACATCGCCCTCTATCCAGATGTAGGTAATGTCAGCATACCACACATGGTTGGGATACAGAGCAGTCAGGCCGACTGTCAGGTTAGGATACTTGAAGTATACATGGTTGGAGTCCGTTGTGTGACGAGGTTTCTTCTTCGGAAGCAACAGGTGTCGTTGACGCAGCAGTTCCAGGAAAGAATCACGGCCTCCTATGAACTTACGTCCAAGTTCCTCAGTCAGCAGCACGTGCAGTTTCACACCACCAAGGCGGGGAGCCTGCATGCGGTACCATTCCACATATTCTACTATCACTTTAACACGCTGCACTTCAGTGTACAGCACTTTGCGCTTCTCGTAGTACCACTGTCTACGCTTGTCAAACAGTCCGCAAAGAGTTCCCACACTCTCCTGTGGGTACTCCTCCCGGAGCGCATCTACTGCTTGACACCACCTTTTTTTAATATTGAGATGCCCTCCTCACGCTCTGCTATCTCAATCACTTTCTCTAAAGCACGACAGCGAAGACGTTCCATAGCCAGGCTTTTCTCAAGCCCAGCTATACGCTCCTGTAAAATCTGCTCATTGCTCTTGCCTCTGTACTTGTCACCCATACGATATGTGGATATGATTTCCTCCGGCAAAGATAAATCTTTTGAATCAATTGGCCAAATTTTTTCCCACTGATTTATTGAAGAACTGTCACCAAGATCATACTTCCTGGCAATAAAATCTTTTGACTTACCACTTGAATAGTACTCACTCAGAACTTGAAGCTTAAACGCCTCGTCATAATGCCTTTTTACTCTTCTTGACATAACTTTTTACTTTTGTTATGGCGAAAAAGGTGTCAAGTTATTTCAGTACAAGACAATGTAAGGAGTAAAATGTATAAAAAAAACTGGAAGTTTTTATGCTTCCAGTTTTTTATTTGTCTTCGTTTTGGTTTTCGTTTTGGTACGAAGTTTTGTTTTAAAGTGCGAACTTGTAACCTACTGTCAAGGTGAATACGCTGTTCTTGCTGTCCTTGATGCCGGCAAAGCTCTCCTTGTTCAGCTTGGTGAGACCAATCTGATAACGTGCATCGATAACGATAGGCACCTTGAACTGGTAAGAAACACCTACAGGAATAGAGAAATCAAACTTCTTGTACTGGTCTTTCATATCAACCAAACCATAAAGGTCCACTTCTCTCTTAACGCCATCTCCGAGGGCGTCAACATCGGCTTTTGCATGTGCAAAGAATTTGGAGGAAACCATGAAACCGAACTGAATACCGGCCTTAACAGCAAAACCCTTGAAGATGTAGTAGTTTGCTACAATAGGAATCTTGATGTAGCCCAGAATGTCGCTCTGGTCTTTAATCTTGACTCTGATGTCGCTCGCAAGATCATATTCCTCACGGTCTTTCCATCCACAACCCTGACTTGTGTAGTTGAGACCAGCAGCAACGCTGAATTTCTTGGCAAACTGATACTCTGCCTCACCACCGATGATATAGCCTACACTCATCTTCTTCTTCATTTCTATACCATCGTCAGGGTCGAAATAGTCTGCGTTAGTGACTGAAGAAATAACACCACCAGCGTATGGCTGCAATGACCATGTGCCTTTCTCAAACTGTGCATTTGCTGCTGTAGCCATAAAGGCGGCTACTGCCATCATGATAATTTTCTTCATAGTTGTTTAGAATTGGTTAATAAATATTTGTGAAATTTATACTGCAAAGATATATAAAGATAAATACAATTTCGCAATATGCAATAAAAATAGGTTAAAAAAGCTATGGATATTTGTCAGTTTGCTATTTTTTTTATAACTTTGCATCCCAAATCGCATTCGTGTGCGCACACGTATATGTGAAAGGGGAGTGAAGAGGGGAGTGAAGAGGGGAGTAAAAGGGGAGTGAGAATAAAAATTTAAAAACAACAAAACGAAAATAGATGAATTTTAATTCTATACTATCAGCACTCTTTGGCAATAAGTCAAGTAGAGATATAAAGAAGATTCAGCCGCTGGTTGACAAGGTGAAGGAGGCATATCCTGCCATCCAGGCTCTCTCCAATGATGAGCTCCGTGCTAAGAGCAAGGAGATACAGGAGTTTGTACAGGGTTCTGTGAAAGAGCTGAAAGCCCAGATTGATGCCCTCAAAGCAAAGATAGAGGAGACATCGATTGATGAACGTGAGCCTATATTCAACCAGATAGACAGGCTGGATAAGGAAGTTCTTGACAAACTGGAGGAGGCTCTGAATGAGGTGTATCCAGTGGCTTTTTCAATAGTAAAGGAGACAGCACGCAGATTCTCGGAGAACGAAGAGACGGTGGTTACTGCCACAGACTTCGACCGTGAACTGGCTGCCGACCCTGCAAAGGACTTCATCACAATAGACGGAGACAAGGCTATATATCACAACCACTGGACAGCTGGCGGTAACGACCTGAAGTGGGAAATGGTGCACTATGACGTGCAGCTGTTTGGCGGTATCGTGCTGCATCAGGGTAAGATTGCCGAAATGGCAACTGGTGAGGGTAAGACCCTCGTAGCTACATGCCCGGTATTCTTGAACGCTCTGACGGGTAATGGCGTTCACGTGGTTACTGTGAACGATTATCTGGCAAAGCGTGACTCGGAATGGATGGGACCTCTGTATATGTTCCACGGACTGAGTGTGGATTGTATTGACAAGCACAAGCCTAACAGCGAAGAGCGCAGAAAGGCTTATCAGGCAGATATCACATTCGGTACCAACAACGAATTCGGCTTCGACTACCTGCGTGATAATATGGCTATGCAGCCAGAAGACCTCGTACAGAGAAAGCATAACTACGCCATTGTCGATGAGGTGGACTCTGTGTTGATTGATGATGCACGTACTCCGCTCATCATTTCCGGACCAGTGCCAAAGGGTGATGTGCAGATGTTTGAGGAATATCAGCCACTCGTAGAGAAATTGTTTGGCGTACAGAGAAAACTCGCCACACAGTTGCTGGCTGATGCAAAGCAGATGATTGCAAAGGGACAGGAGACAGACGACAAGCAGATGACTGCTGACGGCTTCCTCTCACTGTACCGTTCGTATAAGGCTCTTCCAAAGAATACCCCTCTCGTGAAATATCTCTCAGAGGATGGCATCAAGAGCGGTATGCTCAATACGGAAGAGATATACATGGAGAACAACAACCGCAAGATGCCAGAGGCAATAGCACCTCTGTACTTCGTTATTGACGAGAAGATGCATAGTGCGGACCTTACCGACAAAGGTGTGGAATGGCTCTCACAGCAGGTGGGCAACAAAGACCTCTTCGTTATTCCTGACATCACCACAGAACTGTCAGCCCTTGAGGCAGAGACAGGACTGTCTGACGAAGAACGCCTGGAGAAGAAGGACCAGCTGCTGAGCCACTTCTCTGAGCAGTCAGAGCGCGTACATACCCTGCAGCAGCTCTTGAAGGCATATTCTCTCTATAACAGGGACGACGAATATGTCGTAATAAACAACGAGGTGAAGATTGTCGATGAGCAGACAGGCCGTATCATGGAAGGTCGCCGCTGGAGCGACGGACTGCATCAGGCTGTTGAGGCAAAGGAACACGTGAAGGTGGAAGCTGCTACACAGACATATGCTACCATCACGCTGCAGAACTACTTCCGTATGTACCACAAGCTTGCAGGTATGACAGGTACCGCTTCAACAGAGGCCGGTGAGTTCTGGGATATCTATAAGCTGGATGTTGTTGAGATTCCTACCAACCGTCCTGTGATACGTAAGGATATGGACGACCGCGTATATAAGACAAACCGTGAGAAGTACAAGGCCGTCATCGACGAGATAGAAGAGATGCGTAATGCCGGACGCCCATGTCTGGTCGGTACCACCTCTGTGGAAATATCAGAACTGATATCCCGTATGCTCAGCATGCGTAAGATACCTCACAACGTGCTGAATGCTAAGGAACACGCCCGCGAGTCACTCATCGTGGCAGAAGCCGGTAGGAGCGTTAACGGTCTTGGTGCTGTTACCATTGCCACCAATATGGCAGGTCGTGGTACTGATATCAAGCTGACAGACGAGGTGAAGGCAGCAGGCGGTCTTGCCATCATTGGTACAGAACGTCATGAGAGCCGTCGTGTGGACAGGCAGCTGAGAGGTCGTGCAGGACGTCAGGGAGACCCGGGTTCTTCTGTATTCTATGTTTCACTGGAAGACAAGCTGATGAGACTTTTCGCTTCCGAGAGGATAGCAAGGGTGATGGACCGTTTGGGCTTCGAAGAGGGCGAACGCATAGAGGCTCCGATGATTTCACGAAGCATCGAACGTGCCCAGAAGAAGGTGGAAGAGAATAACTTCGGTATCCGTAAGAGACTGCTGGAGTATGACGACGTGATGAACAAGCAGCGTACCGTAATATACGAGAAGCGCAGACATGCCCTGATGGGAGAGCGCATAGGTATGGATATTACGAATACCATATGGGACCGTGTGCTGTATGTTCTCAATAACAATGACTACGAGGGATGTAAGGAGATGTTCCTGAAACTCTTCTATATGGAATTCCCATTCACACAGGACGAATTTGCTACTATGCCACGTGAAGAGATGGAGGAGAAGGCATTCCAGCAGGCAATGACGCACTTCAAGGCTCATGTGGACAAGGTACGCGATGAGGCAGCACCTGTTGTGAAGGAGATAGTGGAGAATCCTAACGCACACTTCGAACGCATACTTATTCCGCTGACAGATATGAAGATGATATACCGTATGTCATTCGACCTGAAGGAATGCTATGACTGCGGATGTACCAATGTGATGAAGGAGTTTGAGAAGATGATAATGCTCCACACCATTGACGACAACTGGAAGGAGAACCTCAGACAGCTCGATGAGCTGAGACACTCATCACAGAATGCTTCATACGAGCAGAAAGACCCATTGCTGATATTCAAACTGGAGTCAGTGAAGCTGTGGGACAATATGATAAACCAGATGAATGACACCATCTGCTCTACATTGTCACGCATACATATACATAAGGAAGAGGCACCTCAGGAGGCACAGGCACCGCTGCCACGCAAGCCCCAGACGCCACAATATACAACAAATAAGGCACAGTTGAATGCTGACGGAACACCGATGATGCCACCAACATCTCCATTGGGTGACGGTATGGATAAACCAAAGTATATTGACCCGTCACAGCAGCAGATGCCAAGAATCCCTATCGTGAACACAAAGACACCACGTCCTAATGACCCATGTCCTTGCGGTTCAGGAAAGAAGTATAAGCATTGTCACGGAAAGAACATTTAATATAATAGGACGCGCACGCGTAAAAATAATAAAGAGATACAATGAAACATCAGTTACGCAGTTCAGTCTGCACAGAAGGTCGCCGTATGGCAGGAGCAAGAGCTCTGTGGGTGGCTAATGGTATGAAGAGAGAGCAGTTTGGTAAGCCTATTATTGCAATAGTTAACTCTTTTACACAGTTTGTGCCAGGACATACTCATCTGCACGAGATTGGACAGATAGTAAAAGCCGAGATAGAGAAGTTGGGTTGCTATGCAGCAGAATTTAACACTATCGCTGTGGATGACGGTATAGCAATGGGTCATGACGGAATGCTCTATTCGCTTCCTTCACGTGATGTTATTGCCGACTCTGTGGAGTATATGGTGAATGCACACAAGGCTGATGCTATGGTGTGTATCTCTAACTGCGACAAGGTGACACCAGGTATGCTGATGGCTGCTATGCGTCTGAATATCCCTGCTATCTTCGTATCAGGCGGACCAATGGAGTCACATAAGTTGAACGGCGAGAATGCCGACCTTATCACAGCAATGATTAAGGGTGGTGACCCAAGCGTTTCTGATGAAGAACTGGCACAGGTAGAGAGTATGGCATGCCCTGGCTGCGGAGCCTGCTCAGGAATGTTTACCGCTAACTCTATGAACTCGCTGACTGAGGCAATAGGATTGTCATTGCCTGGAAACGGTTCTATACTTGCTACTCATAAGAACAGAATAAACCTCTTCAGGAAGGCTGCCCAGATAATTGTGAAGAATGCGTTAGCTTACTATGAGGATGGCGACGAGAGCGTATTGCCAAGAAGCATCGCTACACGTGCTGCCTTCCTGAATGCTATGACGCTGGACATCGCTATGGGTGCTTCAACAAATACTGTGCTCCACCTCTTGGCTGTGGCACAGGAGGCAGAGGTGGATTTCAAGATGAGTGACATCGATGCTTTGAGCAGAAAGGTGCCTTTCCTCTGCAAACTGGCTCCTAACTGGCAGAAATACTCTATTCAGGAGGAGAATAGAGCTGGCGGTATCCTTGGTATTCTTGGAGAATTGGCAAAAGGCAACCTGCTTGACCTTTCTTGTAAGAGAGTAAACGGTGCAACTCTGGGTGAGGATATTCAGAAATACTCTATCACTGGATTGAAACTGAATGCTGACGGCACATGGACAAACGACCCGATGGCAGCTGTTTCAAAAGAGGTTGGCGACATCTACGGATGCGCTCCTGGCGGAAAGTTCTCTAACGTCATGGGTTCGCAGGAAACATACTGGGACGAACTGGATACAGACAGAGAGAATGGTTGTATCCGCGACATAGAGCATGCTTACACAAAGGATGGCGGTATGGCTGTACTCTTCGGAAACATCGCTCAGGACGGATGTGTTGTGAAGACAGCCGGCGTAGCTCCAGAGCTGTGGCACTTTGAGGGTCCTGCTGTAGTATTCGATTCACAGGAAGATGCTTGTGAGGGAATCCTTGGCGGCAAGGTGAAGAAAGGCGACTGCGTAGTTATTACCCACGAAGGTCCGAAGGGTGGCCCAGGCATGCAGGAGATGCTGTATCCTACTTCTTACATTAAGTCAATGCACATGGGTAAGGAGTGCGCCCTGATTACTGACGGACGTTTCTCAGGTGGTACATCAGGACTCTCAATAGGACACATCTCACCAGAGGCTGCCAGCGGCGGTAACATCGGAAAGATAAAGGATGGCGACATTATCGTTATTGATATTCCAAGCCGTTCTATCAACGTAAAACTCAGTGACCAGGAACTTGCAGCACGTCCTCAGCAGCCGCTGAAGAGAAACCGTGTTGTCAGCAAGGCGCTGAAAGCTTATGCACAATCTGTATCATCTGCCGACAAAGGTGGTGTAAGAATAATAGAAGACTAAGAAAATATAATGATTACTGGTTCAGAAGCATTAATGCTTTCCCTGAAAGAACAGGGAGTAAAGACTATATTCGGTTATCCGGGCGGCAGCATCATGCCGACCTACGATGCCATATATGATTATACACGAGGCGAGAAAAAAGCCTTCGAACACATATTGGTACGTCATGAGCAGGCTGCTGCACATGCTGCAGAGGGATTTGCAAGGGTATCAGGAAAAGTGGGCGTATGTATCGTTACATCAGGACCTGGTGTCACAAATACATTGACAGGTGTTGCTGACGCCATGATGGACTCTACACCTATTGTGGTGATAGCAGGACAGGTGGCAACTGGTGTTCTGGGTACTGATGCCTTTCAGGAGGTGGACCTCGTAGGTGTGGCACAGCCAATAACAAAATGGGCTTACCAGATACGTAGGGCAGAGGATGTAGCATGGGCTGTATCAAGGGCTTTCTATATCGCGAAATCAGGTCGTCCGGGTCCTGTGGTGCTCGACTTCACAAAGAATGCCCAGACAGCAATGATAGACTACGTCCCAGCAAAGGTTGATTTCATACGTTCGTATGTGCCTTATCCGGAACTCAAGATGGAGAAACTAAAGGCTGCAGCAGAACTTATCAATAATGCCAAGAAGCCAATGGCTCTCGTAGGACAGGGCGTAGAACTGGGTAATGCTCAGGAAGAACTGAAAAAATTCCTTGAGAAGGCTGATATCCCAGCAGGCAGAACACTTCTCGGACTTTCGGCACTGCCTTCCAACCACCCTCTGAACATGGGTATGCTTGGAATGCATGGTTCATATTCTGTCAACCTGAAGGAACAGGAGGCTGATGTGCTTATCGCTATAGGCATGCGTTTCTCTGACCGTGTGACTGGCGATTTGTCAAGATATGCAAAGCAGGCAAAGATAATACACCTCGATATCGACCCATCGGAGATAGATAAGTGCGTGAAGACTGACGTATCTGTTGTGGCAGACTGTAAGGTTTCGCTGCCTGCCCTGACAGCACTCGTTAATAAGGCTGATCACAGCGAATGGAAAGAGTCATTCCAGCCTTTGCGCCAGAAGGAGATAGAGAATGTCATAACACCTGCTACAAAGCCAACCAGCGGACCATTGCTGATGGGAGAGGTTGCACACGATGTTGCAAAGATGGCATATTCTATGGAGGACAAAATAGGTGCTCCGATACTTGTTACGGATGTAGGTCAGAACCAGATGATGTCATGCAGATACTTCAAATATCATGTGCCTCGCTCAATAGCTACTTCCGGTGGTTTGGGAACAATGGGCTACGGTCTGCCTGCTGCTATGGGTGCCACATATGGAGCACCTGACAGAACAGTATGCTGCTTCATGGGTGACGGAGGACTGCAGATGGTGATACAGGAACTGGGTACCATAATGGAATACGATATTCCGGTGAAGATGATTCTCCTTAACAACAACTATCTCGGAAATGTACGCCAGTGGCAGGATATGTTCTTCCACAAGAAACAGTCGTTCACACCGATGACTAACCCTGATTTCAGCAAGATTGCTGAGGCTTACGGCATCCCATATCTCAGGGTTGCGAACCGTGAAGACCTGCCTGCAGCAATAGAGAAGATGTTGACATCAAAGGGAGCCTTCTTCCTTGAGACAATCATCAAACCCGATATGAATGTAGAACCAATGACAGCACCAGGAAAGGCTGTTGATGAGATGCAACTAAACGTTGAATATTGATGGAACAGAAACTATTTACATTACAGGTATATACAGAAAATATAGCAGGTATCCTCAACCAGATAACTGCTGTATTTACACGCAGACAGATAAATATTGAGTCTCTCAATGTAAGTCCGTCTTCAATTAAGGGCATACACAAATATACCATCACGGCATACTCTGACGAAGAGATGATGAAGAAGGTGGTAAAGCAGATAGAGAAGAAGATAGATGTCGTCAAGGCACATTTCTATACTAATGCAGACCTGTTCCTTGTTGAGGTGGCTCTGTTTAAACTCGCTACCGATGTTGTGGTGAAGACTCCTGCTGTGTCTCATGCCATTCGTCATGCTAAGGCACGTTTTACGGAGGTTAACGAGACCTTCTGCGTAGTAGTGAGTCAGGGAAAGACTGACGATATAGTATCTCTCTTCCATGAGTTGCACAAGACTCCTGGCTGCGTATTGCAGTTCACACGTTCCGGACGCATAGCGGTAACACGCTCTTGTCAGGAAGAGGTGTCTAAATTCCTTAATGAAAGAGGTGAGGAAATAGAATAATGGATAAGGTAGAGAAATATTCATATACAGCAGATACGTTCCATTGTGACTTCAATCACGAGTTGTGCCTCGGGCATCTCGGCAATGCTATGCTGAATGCTGCTGATGTGCATTCTACCGTGAGAGATTTCGGAATGACGTATCTGAATACTGTCAACAAGACATGGGTGTTGTCACGTCTTGCCGTAGAGCTGACGGAAATGCCGACAGAGCATACACCACTATGTATCGAGACATGGGTGGAGAATGCTATGAAGTATTTCACCAAGCGTAACTGGTGCATAAAGTCTGAGGATGGCAAGGTATATGGCTACGGCAAGTCGATATGGGCAATGATAGACACCAAGACAAGGGAACCGCAGGATATATTGGCTATCCATGATGGCAAGATAATGGATTACCTGTATCCTGAGAAGCCTTGCGAGATGAAGGATGTGTCGAGAGTGCAGACACCAGAGATGACGGAATATACGGAGTTTCAGGTGAAGTATTCTGATATCGATGTTAACGGACATCTCAACTCGATGAAGTATATTGACCACGTGATGGATCTGTTCTCGCTGGATCATTACAGAGACTATCAACTGCGTCGTATGGAGATAGCCTATGTGGCAGAAGGACATTTCGGAGATACTGTCAGAATATATCACATTGATGAGGGAGAGCAGACCTATGCCTTTAAGCTGTGTAGGGTTGAGGAGGAGAAAGAGACGGAACTATGTAGAGTAAAATTATCTTTTAAACAAAAATAATACGTTTAATTTTTTTAAAACAAAAGAAACTATGGCAAAAATGAATTTTGGTGGAGTTATCGAAGAGGTAATGACACGTGAAGAGTTCCCACTCGAGAAGGCTCGTGAAATCCTGAAGGATGAAACTATCGCAGTCATCGGTTATGGTGTACAGGGTCCTGGACAGGCTTGTAACCTTCGTGACAATGGTTTCAACGTAATCGTTGGTCAGCGTCAGGGTAAGACATTCGAGAAGGCTATTGCTGACGGATGGGTACCAGGTGAGACACTGTTCTCTATCGAAGAGGCTGCTGACAAGGGTACTATCGTTATGTGCCTGCTCTCTGATGCTGCCGTAATGTCTGTATGGCCAACCCTGCAGAAGTATCTCACTCCTGGTAAGGCTCTCTACTTCTCTCACGGCTTTGCTATCACTTGGAATGACCGCACCGGTTGCGTTCCTTCTAAGGATATCGACGTTATCATGGTAGCTCCTAAGGGTTCTGGTACATCTCTCCGTACTATGTTCCTTGAGGGTCGTGGTCTGAAC
>FLNX01004447.1_pt1 | contig 13397 bp, 13 predicted proteins | sample 1140341 | NCBI WGS metagenome assembly FLNX01 (sample SAMEA3878208, study PRJEB12797) | bioreactor metagenome | biome: Moose rumen | place: Sweden | collected 2011-10
TCTGGCCATTGCCATCGGTTTCCTCGTGGGCATCAGCATCATCGCCGCCGGCACCAACCTCATCGCCTTTGCCCTGATGGTGTAGGGGCAACGACTGGAAGATGGGCTTGCTTTTGCAGATTGGCGTAAACATCGGCAAGTTCGTCAAGCAGCACTTCGGCTGCACGCTCATGGAATATAGGAACAAACAAATGAACAGCAAGACATGAAACAGAGAACGCTGCTGCCGCTGTTGGCATTGCTCTTGGCATCGTGCGAAGATGTGTTCCAGACGCATCCGTACGATGTCAACATCAAGGGCGAGACTGGTATCAATGCGAAGAACATCGCAAAGATAGAGACGGCTTTTGCTGACAAGGATACGCTACGCATTGTCTTTATCAGCGACACGCATCTGTGGCATTCGGACGCACGGGATGAAGTGGCGGATATAAACCGCAGAAACGTCGATTTCGTAGTGCATTGCGGTGACCTAACGGATACGGGGACAACGAAAGAGTTTGAGTGGTCGCGTGACATTTTGAACGGACTTCGTGTGCCGTTTGTGGCCCTGATTGGGAATCACGATTTCCTCGGTACTGGTGACCAGACGTACAGTGTGATGTATGGCAAGATGGACTTCTCGTTCATTGCCTCGCGTGTGAAATTCGTCTGTCTGAATACTAACGCCACAGAGTACGACTATATGGCAGCAGTACCCAATTTCGACTTTATGGAAGAGGAGATGGCGAAGGATGCTGCCCGATTTGCCCGCACTGTCATCGTGATGCATGCCCCGCCATATAGCAACCAGTTTAATAATAATGTGTGCAAGGCCTTCCGTCGTTACCTCGACTTTTTCCCTGGGTTGATGTGCTGCGTATATGGTCATACACATGGCGACGGTATCGTCAACTTCTATGACGATGACCTCATCTTCTACGGAATCGACTGCGCCGAGCATCGTAACTATCGTATCATGACTATAACCCCTGACGGCTATGAGATGGAGCAGATTCGTTATTAGCATAAGCCTGTTGGTGCAGACTGTCGCTGTGTTTGCGCAAGACAGCATCGATATTGTCAATCAGGAGAGTGCCACCTACAGGCACCGTGTTGAACTACGCCAACGCCTGTGGGTCTCCCTCATTCCCAATCAGTTCGTCATTCAGAATGCCGGCAACATGGGTATTCTTTCTGCGGGTATTGGTTGGGGCTATGGTCGTCAGCACTGGGAGACACATCTGCTTTGGGGCTATATCCCAAAATATCAGAGCACCCGAGGCAAACTGACGATGACGCTGAAAGAGAACTACATCCCTTGGAACCTGCGCATAACGGGACCACACGACGCATCGGCAAACGCCCTGAAACGTGGCTGGACGCTAAGCCCGCTCACGGTCAGTCTCTATGTGAACACCGTCTATGGTCATGAGTTCTGGAAAAGTCAGCCTAACCGCTATCCAGACAACTACTATGAGTTTATGTCAACCAAGTTCCGTCTGAACGTAGCCCTGGGGCAGCGCATCACATGGGAGATTCCCAGCCATCGCCGAAAGAATGCCAAAAGCATCACCCTGTTCTACGAAGTCAGTTCCTGCGACCTCTATATCCGTGCCAAGTTCCAGGACAGCAGCGTACCGCTGAAGGACATCCTCGGATTGTCAATAGGTATAAAGTTGCAAACGCTGTAGTTTTTTATAGCCTCGGTTCAAACTTCATTTTTCGTAACTTTGGTATTAAAATGCTGAACTTACTCCGTCTCGGAAATAAAAACAAACGAGTTTGTTTTGTATTTCTCTCGACTTTTAGTAACTTTGCACACAATTTGATAAAACAAGTGAATTATGGGATTTTGGAATAAACTTTTTGGAAAGAAAGGAGAGGAACAGAAAACGGGAGGTATGGAGGACTTCATGACCTTGATCCGTGTATATTTTCAGGCAGTGATGGCATCTGACCTGGGTATCACCAATATGGCTGCGTTGCCCGACCTCCGGGTGTTCAAGGCAACACTGCATGTGCCTACCCAGAACAACAAATTAGGACTGGCAGAGAAGGCTCGTTGTAATAAGATGCTTAAAGAGATCTATGGTATGAGTGACGACTTCACCAAAGAGATAGACCAGAGCATCCGCAAGCGTTGCAAGAAGCCACAGGACATCCAGACCTACATGATTCAGTTCTCCGCTTTCTCGCAAGACCTGATGATGCTGACGGGTAACCTCATGAAGTTCAAACTCCGTGTACCCAGCATCTTTAAGAGTGCTATCCGTACGATGACAGAGAAGACGGTCAATGATATCTTTAACAAGAATGATTTCTCCGATGCTGGTGTCATGAAGACGGTGGTCGGCATACGGCAGTATGCTCAGAAACTGGGCTTCTCACAGCAGTGGACAACAGATTTTGTCTATCATGTAGTGATGCTCGCCAAGAAGGAGAAGCGTCCCGCAGATACTGATACAAAATAAAAAACGTTAAATCTTTACTTAAAGGAAAGCATATAACATAAAAATATGCTACCTTTGTCAAAATAAAGCGAGGCAATCATGACACCTAATGAGAAAACGATAGCCACATTCGAGGCTCGTGTGCGACAGATGATTCTCCGTTTTCAAGAGTTGAAGAAGGAGAATAACGAGTTGTATGCGATGGTTGAGAAGAACGAGCAGGACATCAAACGACTGCAGGCTAAGTTGGAACAAGGGCAGAATGACTATGACTCGCTGAAGATGGCTAAGATGATCGAGATAACTGACGGCGACCTGGATGGTGCCAAGGAGCGATTGTCGAAGTTGATACGTGATGTCAATAAATGCATTGCAATCCTCAGTGACGAAGAACAACCATAGGGAAAACAAGCAAGATGGCAGATCAAAGCAAACTACATATCAGGCTGCATGTCTACGATGAGGAGATTGAAGTCAAAATCAATCGGGAAGACGAAGAGTATTATCGTTCTGCAGCCAAACTTATCACGGAGCGCTATAATCTTTATGCTCAGGCATATAAGGGGCGCAAAAGTGAGCATACAATATCGTTGATGACACTTGTTGACATCGCGTTGTTGTATGAGAAAGAGCATTCGCATAATGATACTGTCCCCTATGATAATGTTCTGGCACGTCTGTCTGATGAGATAGCAGAGGCTTTAGAGTCATCACGCTGATGATACGAGAACATTTAACTCAATATATATATTTATGAACATTATTGTTGGTATTATTCTAATCGCAGCAGCCCTCATTGTAGGTGGCTTCTGCGGCTTTATGATTTTCCGTTATGTCGTTAAGGGAAAATATAACGAGATGATTAGTGCTGCAAAAAAGGAAGCAGAGGTCATCAAGGAGAAGAAACTTCTTGAGGTGAAGGAGAAATTCCTCAACAAGAAGAGTGAACTGGAGAAGGAGGTGCAGCAGCGCAACCAGCATATCCAGCAGAATGAGAATCGCCTGAAGCAGCGTGAGATCTCGTTGAACCAGCGTCAGGAGGAACTCGGTCGTCGTAAGAATGAGTTGGACAACCAGCAGACACGTATTGACAACGAGAAGAAACTGCTGGTCATCAAGAACGAGGAACTGGAGAAGATGCAGATGCAGGAGCGCACGAAACTGGAGGAACTCTCCGGGCTGAGTGCCGAGGAGGCTAAGGCTCGCTTGGTAGAGGCGATGAAAGACGAGGCAAAGACTGATGCCGCCAGTTACATCAATGAGATTATGGATGAGGCGAAACTCAATGCCAATGCCCAGGCAAAGAAGATTGTCATCCAGACTATCCAGCGTGTCGCTACGGAGACCGCTGTTGAGAACTCCGTGAGCGTGTTCCATATCGACAATGACGACGTGAAGGGTCGTATCATCGGTCGTGAGGGACGTAACATCCGAGCCTTGGAGGCTGCCTGTGGTGTGGAGATTGTCGTTGACGACACGCCCGAGGCTATCGTCATCTCCGCTTTCGACCCCATTCGTCGTGAGACCTGTCGTCTTGCCCTCCATCAGTTGGTGAGCGATGGTCGTATCCACCCCGCACGCATCGAAGAGGTGGTGGCAAAGGTGAAGAAGCAGTTGGAGAACGAGGTCATCGAGACGGGTAAGCGTACCGCCATCGACTTAGGTATCCATGGTCTGCATCCCGAGTTGATCCGTATTATCGGTAAGATGAAATACCGCTCCTCTTATGGTCAGAACCTGTTGCAGCATGCCCGTGAGACGGCAAACCTCTGTGCCGTGATGGCTGCGGAGTTAGGACTGAATCCGAAGAAGGCAAAGCGTGCAGGACTGTTGCACGATATTGGTAAGGTGCCCGATGAGGATACTGAGGATCCACACGCAATCTATGGTGCGAAGATCGCAGAGAAATACAAGGAGAAACCCGATATCTGCAATGCTATTGGTGCTCACCATGACGAGATGGAGATGCAGACACTGCTGGCTCCTATCGTACAGATTTGTGACGCTATCAGTGGTGCCCGTCCTGGTGCCCGTCGTGAGATCGTCGAGGCATATATCAAGCGTCTGAACGACTTGGAGGCGATTGCCATGAGTTATCCTGGTGTTACCAAGACGTATGCTATCCAGGCTGGTCGTGAGTTACGTGTCATTGTCGGTGCCGACAAGATGGACGATGCTGAGACAGAGGCACTGAGTGGTGAGATTGCTACGAAGATTCAGAACGAGATGACGTATCCCGGACAGGTGAAGATCACCGTCATCCGAGAAACCCGTTCTGTGGCTTATGCGAAATAAAAGAAAAGAGGGTGTGCCTATTTTGACACACCCTCTTCCTACTACAAAATGATTGGAAAGGAAAGTGGGGCATTCAGAACCAGTCCCCTGAATCAGGGTAGTGGTTTTGGTTATAGGGCAAGAGAAAATGGTTTTCAGTTAGATTGAATCGATCATGGGGACGTAATTTTTAAAACCCTTGTCACCGTTGCCGCCTTGCAAAACTATTTGATTGTCAGGGGATTGTCGGTAACAACGAAGCGGCAACGGTGACAACGATTGGCGATTTTGCTGCAAAAATGGGGTAAACCGAGCAAAGAACAAAATAAATACATTGATTTTTCAAGGTACCACCTACATTCGAACGAAGTTTAAAGGGACATCTTTTATTTCTAATTTATACATCAAAGTTGATCATTCAGAGTCCCCAATATTCATTAATTTCAAATGAACTTATGAAGATTAAATATACTTGTTAATTCTCTTATTTAAATTAGCAATATCATGCCGTTCATAATGAGAAAGTAATAGTTGCACATCAACTGAAGATATAGAACTCAATTTTGGGATTTTCAATTTTCGAAGGTGCTGACTCTGCCATCGAGGGAAGCCTCCGTTCATTTTGTTTGTAACAGAATTCAATTGACTTCGCACAAAATCAGACATAAGAAATGCCGCTAATAAGCGTAACTGTACAGAAGACCTACCAACTATGTAATAAATGTTATGAAGAGGATAAAACTCTCCATCATCTACAAATACATAGGTGTTACCTGACATATCAGGGAGCAGAATTTTAGGTTGGGAAAGAAGTGCAGGAGAGATTCTGTCTATAGTTTTGTACCAACGAGATGGGGTTTTTTGGGCAATATGACGTGATACTAATTTTTCTTTATGCCGTTCTAAATATGCGTTGGCTAAAGGATAGTCGGCAAGATTAATCAATGTGCCGTCGGCATTATATGGATTCAGAAGATATTCTCCTTGCCAGTGGAATTTATTGTCCCTGAGGTCTCTTGCATTGATACCTGGCATAATTAATTCTTCCTCAATCTTTCCTGGAAACTCACGAGAAATGAAAATGGCATCAGCCCCAGTAGCAACCCCAATTCCAATTTTAAATCCTTGTTGTTCTATGGTTAGGAAAGATGGATTAGCATAAATAGAGTTAAATGCACCTGTCCAATCGTCATCTTTTGGCATGATTCTGTTGGAAGTAGGTAATGTCTCTAAGTCTTTTATATTTTTACATTCGGCATAACCAAAGTAATGAGATGGCTTTTCTTTTGAGATTAATGTTATTGCCGGATATGCCAATACGTTCTCTTGGAAAGCATTAGCTTTTTCAAGATCAAAAATGATTTGCAAATTGTATTTCCTTGCAATAAGCAGCCGAAGTTTCTTACCATATTCGTTTTTAAGCCATCTGTTAGAACATATAAAACAATGTTTCCCTTGGTCTTTTAGAACAGCAAGTGTTTTCTCATAAAAAGGCACATATAAATCACAGCGATAATGGAATGTTCGAAATGTTCTTTTGCAGTAATCCAACATATCCTTTGGTATATTCTCATATCGGATGTATGGAGGGTTTCCTACAACAATATCAGTTTCTTCTATATTTGTATTAAGGAAATCCGCTTCTTTGATATTGTTGGATGTTATTCCTAATTTGGCTAAACGTGCACGGCATTTGGAAACCTTTTCTTTATCAATATCAAAAGCACGTACATTTTTATCAAAAGCCTCTACAGCATCAAATCCATGAAGATGAGAAGATGTGATAAGCCTTTTGGCAATTTCTTCAACAAATTCACCTTCCCCACAAGATGGTTCTAGAATACGAATGGAACTTAAATCTTTATCAGGAGTATAGCCGACTTTGTCAAGTATGAAGCGGACAACTAATGGAGAAGTAAACACATCACCATGTTGCCCGCCATTTTTGCGTTCACCATACAACAATTGATTATTTGAACTCATCCTTGACACCATTGAGATAGTTGGAAAAGGAATTTATGAAATTCTTAATGGAAATATCTTTTGCCAAATCACCATATGTATTAGCGTCACAAGTCCATAGCAATGCCGTGGCAGTATAGTGGCGTTCTAAAATCAACTTCTGACAAAGAATGCGATAGCGGTCAAGATAACTAGCACCGTCAAATTCTGGTCGTACAGGAAAATATGGCTCAAAATTACGTACCGGGCGTTCTGATGCATTATCTTTACCAACAACCATTAGCCATCCAACCCATGGTGCTTGTTGGTTTGGAAATTGACCCTCACGAAAAGCCGTCCATAGATCAACAGCAGAACCAATTGCTTCTTCTGTCCAATTATTGAAATTGTTGCCATAAGAACCAACTTGAGATTTCAACTCAACTGCAGCAATTAACTTTCCTGAAGGGGAAATAATGAGCATATCCCAATCTTTGGATGAACGAAAGTAACCAGGTAGATAGTTCTTGTCCGTTATAATTGCTTCTGCAGGAATACAGGAGTCAATCGCAACTTGTCGAAGTAAACATACAAAGTCGTCCATTTGTTTACCTCCGACTACAGATCCACGATTCGAGGAATCTCCGCTATCGACTAACTGACGAGACTTTGTTCCCCAAAAGGATTTTACAGCTTTTGAAACAAGGCTGGTATAATCTTTGTTATTTATAGTAATTTTATCCATTTACTATACATACATTAATTAAATACACATTCAGAATCGAATGAAAATTTATGATGTACAAAATTACAATAATAATTGCAATTAATACAAGAAATGACACTCTTTAACATGAAAAATAGTCTAATTAGCGTCGTAGAATCTCAGAAATACTAAATAATGATTACCACAAAAGTCACAGGGAATCAGGTTTTTAATTCCTGCATAATGGTATTTCTGGATGGTTCTTGCGAGTGAGTTCGTCGATGACTCAATGAACCACTTGCAAAGGTACGTCTTTTATCTCATTCATTGGTGTTTTTGCTGATAGAAAAGCCTCCGATCACCGTAACGGATGCCTTCCCTCACAGAGGGGAAAGTCTCCTATCTGAGAGGGGAAACTTTGCCATCTTTCATCGGAGGCATTGCTCACTGTGATGGGAGGCATCGGAGAGTTTCACCCTACAGAGGCTTCGTTTTTGAAGGCGGCACATCCTCGGTGCGAAGCCCGTACCTTCGAGGGTCGAATGTGCCGCTTCCTCGGGTCGAATGTGCCGCCTTCATGGAGTGAAGGTACGGGGTTCAAGGGGTCAGTCGGTAACAAAGGAAGGGTCAGTCGGTAACTGAATGCCCTTCAGTCGGTAACTGATTTTTTATGAATTCGAAAAACACCTACCCACCTACCTCAAAGTAACTCAAATACCGATAAACAGGGGCTCAGAATACGATGTAAAGATATAAAAACGCTTATGGATTACGCATAACTGTGCATGCCCCCTAAGAAGTAATTCACACCGAAGTAGGTCATGAGGACGGTCAGGAAAGCGACGATGAGATAGATGTGCAGCCATTTGGGCTGGCGGAGGAAGGGGATGCTCTGCTGATGGAAGGGGACGGCATAGATGAGCATGGTGATAAGTGCCCATACCTCTTTCGGATCCCAACTCCAGTATTTGCCCCATGAAACATTTGCCCAGACAGCACCTAAGAAGATACCTATTGTCAATAGGAACACGGCAGGGTAGAGCATGAGTCTCGACAAGACGGTCAACTGCTCTACCTGTTGCTGATTACCCCTGTGTAGTTGTATCAGTGCCATGATACCGTTAAGCACCATAAAGGCAAGCAGGGCGTATGACATCATGATGACACTGACATGCGTCGACAGCAGCGGTGACTTCAGAACGGGCATCAACGGAGTGATCTGTGGGTTCATCTCTCCCAGCCATGCCACCAGAAGGGTGAAGCCGGACAGCAGGAAACCGAATGGTATCAGATAGGTAAGCCGATGATACATCACCATGGTGAACGCCATGATGCTAAGGGCAAGGAAGAGCATCGTCTCATAGCCGTTGCCCAATGGGATGCGCCCTCCGATATACCATCTGAGCGCATAGCCGAACACCAGCACTAAGAATGCCGCCCATAAGATGACGGTGGAGAAGCGGAGCAGGACATAGAAAGTCGTCTTGCGTGGCATCATCATCAGCAGGAAAGTGAGGAGTCCCATCGTCAGGTTGAGCATAAAGAGTATCTTGACAAAGGGGAAGTTGTTATAGAATATCTCCGCACTGAACTTCCTCTCTGAGATGTCAACACCCTTGGCAGGACGGATCAGTGAACCGTTGGTAAGCATCAGGATGATACCCACTTTCTCGTCTAACTCACGGACAGCCTTGGACTCTTGTCCCTTCTCGATCAGTGCCTGTAACTTATAGTCCTCACCATCGAAGAGGTCAGATAATTTAGCGTATTTCCCCTCGATACCCAGTTGCTGGCGCAGAGAAGCATCCTTGATTTTCAGCATCGGCTCGTCTTTCCATACGTCAGGACGTTGGAGCCACCCATATAAAACCTGTTCTGCGCAGAGCCCCTTGTAACTGCTCTTCCCGTAGAGTTTCTGTGTGAAGTCATGGGCAAGTGTGCTCAGGGGTGCTACCCGGTCGTTATAGATAATGGGCATCCGTGCCATTCTCTCAGCCTTCTCCTTGTTGATGGTAGGGATGCTGCGAGCCTGTGTCGACACAGGGGTAAGACAAACGAGCAGGCTGATGGTGAGTGCTCCTTTTTGAAGGAGCGGGTGCCGCAAGAGTCGCATGAACTCCTCCTTGCGGTTAAAGAGCACTAAAAGGATAGAGAGTGCCAGCATCGCATAGCCGAAGTAGGTGAGGGGAGTACCCCACGGGTCGTACCTGACAGTCAGAATGGTACCCTGTTGGTCCGGGTCGAAAGAGAACTGGTAGAACCGATAGCCCTGATATTGGAAGATGTGGTTCATGGAGATGCTTACACTTCCTTTCTGGTCATCTTTCGTCGTGTAGTTGATCTGGCTCACAAAATCCTGCGGTGCCTGCGTCCCCGGATAATACTCGACATGGAATTTGTCGAGTTCGAATTGCTTGAAAGGCAGTTGGCGTATCTCGCCCGTACCTTTTATGATATAACTGTTGTCTAAGATATGAGTCCTTAGATGGATCTCCCCCTCGTGGGCAGTAATGAAGGTGGTAGCGGCTCCAGCGAGGATGACGAGGAATGAGCAGTGCAGCATGAAGACAGCCGTGCGTCGCCATAACCTCTGCTGGCAGATGATGATGACGGAGAGCAGGGCAAGGAAAGCCCAAAGGGCGAAGAACCACCAAGTGTGGTAAACTTTCTCGGCAACAAAAAGAGAGCCCTGGGCTTGCTCCAAGAATGTTGCATAGCCCAAGAGCCCTATGATGAAGACAAATGTGATGATGAATATAGTATTAATATATTTCATTATTCATCATTAGAAAGCCTTTAGTGTAGGATTGTCAACCTGACGGACAGCCATACACTCCATCTCTACCAACCAACCTGGGCGGCATACAGGTGCATGGACAATAACGTAGGGCTTTCCATTGAAGCGCTCCTCGTATAGTTGGTGGACAATCTGATAATCAGCAGTATCACGGAGATATACCACCATGTAGCCTACATCCTCAAAAGTGCACTCTGCCTCTTTCAGCAAAGCCTCCACGTTTTCCCACATGCGCTTGGTCTGCTTGACAATATCCTTGGGATACATAATCTCACCCTTGTTGTTGATACTTGCCGTACCAGAGATAAATACCTGACGACGGTCCTGATAGTCAACACGGGTGCCACGCTCGAAACTCACCCCATAGTCGCTGGTGCGGTTCAGGTGGGTTGAGGCATAGAGATAGTGGATTTGCTCCTGCTTAATGCCTGCGATGGCATAGTTGTCCATCTGTGCCAGCACGTTAGGGTCAGCCTGTCTGCCACCAATACCTGTTGAGGCAATGAAATGGGTGTTGACGGTCAGTCCCTGTGTGAAGAAAAACTGGTTGCGGGCACGTACTACACCTCCATAGTTCAGGTCAACATCATTGACAAAAAACCATGTGCGGATGCAATTGTCTTTCAAGGTGCAACCCTCTTCTAACAGTTGCATATTATACTCATTGAAGAGCAGACGTGTCTGATATTCCGAGTTTGCTGCCATGTTATGGGCACTTCCGTTCCACAGATGACGGAAGTCCCCATGCTTCACCTCATAGAGCCCGCTCTTGCCGACACCCGTCTGTACGTTAGTCTGGAGATAAACCCATAAGGCAATCTTAGTACCGTCAAGTGGTGCCTGCTGGATGATGCTCTTGGCACAGTCGGTCACATCATTGACGATGATATCGTCAGCCTGGTTGGCGGCATCACTGAGGAAATAGCGTTTGAACACACTGCGTGCTCCCTTGAGTTCTCCGTCCAGCAAGGTGTTATAGGCATTTAGGATAGATTCTAATTGTTCGGGATAGGTTGAAGTTGCATCGTCCACATGAAGCACCACGTGGTATTCCTTGACTTCCGTTCCGTTGTTGAACTTGAAAACTTCGGCATGAGCCTTCTCGAATGTTATCGTCTTTAACTGATTCATATATAATATTATGTTCTATTCTTCTATAGCCCCATTGTTAATCCAACTGTCAATCAGGGGGAGGATGCTTTGTGCGTTCTTCTCAGATACCAAGTCGAAATGATTCATACTGATACCCTCAACGGTCTCTTGGTTCAGTACCATGTGCAGCACACTGTTCTCAGCATCGTTCGGGTCAACAATCTTCTTGCCCTCCACCTTTTTGGAGTCTACGCCCACCATTGCCTGGTAGGCTTTTCCCTCTGTGAGATTCAGTCCTGCTGCTGTGCGGTTGGAGGCACCGTGGCAGTTGGCACAGGTGGTACTCAGATAACCCTGCTGTATCGCATTGAACATACTGGCATTAATGGTTCCAACTTCCATCCGTATCGTGTCACGAATACCTTCTATCTCTGCTTCGTAGAATGTCATCACGTGGCGGCGGAGACGGTCAAGCACACATAGTTGTACGCTGGTTACCTCATCGGGGATGTTGGTCATGATGACGGATGCGTTTCCTTCACTGTCTGTCTGGACAGCCTTGGAGATACTTGCATAGTCATCCTCATCTGTAAAACCAGCAATGGCAATCGTATACCCATCTGTCCAGTTGCCTATACCCGTAATCTTTCCTTCGAGTTTAGCAGATCGTCCTACGGTATCATAGGCTACCTCTTTGTAAATCAGACCATCATCGCATGAGGTCAGACAAACAGTCAGGAGTATTAGGGATGCAAAGATAATTCTTTTCATTGAAATATCCAAATTATTTGGTTAGAAAGCAAATTGCATCATCAGACATGCCGTATGCTTAGAGACTCCCAAGTCGTCCATATCGCGGTCAAGTTGTGTGGCATGACCTGTACGACCTATATACTGATACATTGCCGAGAGTTTGAGATTCGTCTTGGGTACGAAGAAGTTAACGACGGCGGCAGGCATGTTCAACACACCATCCTTGGATGAACCATTACGGTCCATGAAGTCATAACGGACACCCAGTTGCCATTGTGGAGCCACAAAGTAACCTACTTGTGCATAGGCACCCCAGTAGTTGAGAGTCTCGTCAATCTTCTGGCGATTGGTAAAGCCTACATGCATGTAGTAGCCTTCGGCGGCGAAATACCATTTGTTGTAAAGCCATGCGAACTCCAATCCTGCACGGAAGTCGTTGGTACTCTCATTCTCTGCCTCATTATTATAGTTGGCACTGATACCAATCAGCATCTTATTGAGATTCAGCATCTTGGCATTACCCTGAGTCAGAGGCATCGGACCGTTAGGCATATAGGTCAGACGACCAGCATAGAGGAGTGAGGGCAGGTGGTTGTCATCACTAAGACCCTTGGTTGCCGTATTGACGGAAGAACCTGTTCCGTTGAAGATACCCACCTCATAACCGAATTTGTTTTTGATGATACCATGTACCTCAAAGCCAAGGTCGAAGCCTGTACCGATAGTTGGGGTGACAGCATTCAGTGAATATGGCATGATACTGCTTGCTGTCAGAGAGGTAGGCACCTGTGGGAATAGGGTCTCACCTAAGGTTGTCAGATAAGCATGGGTGAATGGTGTCTTGAACTTACCGGCACGGAAACGCAAGGCAGGACTAACAGCATAGTCAATCCATGCCTGTTGCAGGATGTTACCACCTGAGCCTGCGGCATTGATACTGATATTATAGTCTATTTTCCCAAAAGCCTTACCAGTAAATCCGATGATGGCGTATGGAATTGAGAAACCGGAATTAGCCACGTTGTCCTGATTGTAGGCTTTGTCCAGTCCCTCGTCATCATAATAGCGATAGTTGAGGGTTCCCTGCAGATACATATAGGGCTTAAAGACGAAGTTGCCGTCTTTAGACTGAAGGGTGAAGCCACGGTCGTCTGCAATAGGAATCACACCGTTCTCCATATCCATTTTAGAAAGGATTTCCTCATTGTTTGGAGTCTCTCTGTTCTCGCTCTTCTCGTTCTCAGCAAAGGTACTTACTGAAAGCATGGCAGCCATTGCAATGGCAAAGATTCTGTTGTATTTCATCGTTTTATTTTTTTACCGTTTTATTCTATCATTTTTACAATGACCATAGGAATTGTATCAATTGGTCACGTTGTTCCTTAGTCATGTTCTTGAATTT
>FLNX01001204.1_pt1 | contig 13390 bp, 10 predicted proteins | sample 1140341 | NCBI WGS metagenome assembly FLNX01 (sample SAMEA3878208, study PRJEB12797) | bioreactor metagenome | biome: Moose rumen | place: Sweden | collected 2011-10
TGCTTCAAGGCTGGAAAGGAGCAAACTGCTGGAGGACGATCGCTCACGGTTCTACAAGGATTGCCCCGATCTGAAGGGCGATCTCGTCCGGGATGACGATGTTCTAAACGACTATACGAAGGATTTTGGCTTCTTTGCCAATGTGTCTCTGAAGGAGATGACCGCTGCTCAGGCATACGACATCTACAGAAGAAGGGACAATATCGAAAAGTGCTTCAAGTCTGGGAAGATGGGCTTTAAGTTGGACACAGCCAGATCACACATGGAAGGTCGGTTCGTTGTGGCCTTCGTGGCACTGAGCATCCTGGCTGAACTGAAGTCGCAACTGGCCAAAGAACGGCCCTTTGAGGACAAGAGGAAAAAGCCAATCCCGGGAAAAGCTTACAGCGTTACCGACATCATAGAGATCACTGCCGGAACCACGATAAACTACGGCCAGAAGACCAAGAAACACTGGGTTGGCGGAACACTCAAGGAACTCAAACGGGTGTGCGTCGCCAGTGGATTTGATGAAAATCTGTACGATCATGTACCTGCTTACATTGAGTCCTGGTCACAGTTAAGATAGGCGTCCGTAGCCACGGGAATTAGGAGAAAAAGGGCTTCCAGATCCCGGGAAAAACTCTTGGCATCCAGATCTCCTCTTCATGATCCCTGGCAGCACTCGCTCTGCCGGAAACTGCTGGACCCCGCAGCCGCTGGTGAGGCAATAAGACTTCTGAGGCTGATGCCGCCGCCAGTCATGCGTTGCCCCGGCACGCCGAAATCCCACCGCACACTGCTGTCCGGGCAAGATCCCGGTATGTGAATCGAAAGCTGAAAGTGATGACACCGATGATGATGCTGGGGAGCATCTCAAGGAAGACCCGAAACGGGGAAATTTGCCGGGGAGCATTGAGCCGTCTGGGTTTGTGGGCTAGGATTAGGGGGTGTGAATAGTTAATCTTCAAGATAAACATTTTTTTTGCACATATTGACAAGAATCCTAACCTATGCTACTCTAATTACTCAGCAAATGGTAAAACATCACCATTAGATCATCTGAATCTTCAGGTCGGGACCGGGGTATCAGTTTTGAAACCTAGCACTCACAAAATGGTTCAGCACCGTACAGCAGAATAAACAAAACAACGGGACAAGAAGAGCGCCTTTACTAGGAGAGGTAAATATGCTGTCATTTCTTAGGATGAAAAACTTCATGTCCGTGGCTGAAGCCACCCTGAACTTTTCCTTTGCAGAAGGCAAGGCTCCCAACGGATACCGTGAGAGTTCAAATATTATTTTCTGTGAGCCTGCGAAAAAACAGCGCCTGGTTCCCGTCATGGCCATATATGGTCCAAACGCCTCCGGGAAGACCAACATCATCAGGGCAATCTATGCACTGCGGAAGATCGCCCTTGGTAGCAAGGCAGCAAATTTTTACAGTCCTAACAGACTTCTGATGCCATCCGATCCCATGACTCTCACCTGCGGCTTCTGTGTCGGGAACCGATCATTTGTCTATGATGTGACCATCTCCTACGCAGGCATAACTGAGGAAGCACTCTCATGTGACGGCATAGATGTATTCCGTATCGCAGGCGGTCAATGTCATTTTGACGGACTGACAACTACCCAAGTCTACACTGCGGACAGGGTTCAGGAAATCTTTCAGATGGAATGCATGAGGGAAGGAGGTAACCAAAATAAGTCTTTTCTGAGCCGACTGGGGGACGATTACTGGAAACTCAGTGATGTTGCAACAGTTGCCCACCGTTATCTGTCAGCTATGGAGATTTACACCCAGAACAAAATTCCCATGTTCTTCGGTATCGAGAAAATACAAAACATAAGCAAGGACACATTTGATAACTCCCTTGCAGAGGTTGTCGGCCATCTCAGACAGTTTGATATCAGCATTGAAGGACTTAGGGTTGACCAGAAGGAATTTGAAAGCATCCAGCAGTATGTAAACGATCAACTGTTCTCCCAGGCAGATGATATCCAGAAGGCATCACATGGACCTGGTGTGGTAGCAAAAGTGATCCGCTCCTTTCATAAAGACATTGATGGCAATCTGGTGAAATTCCACTTCAGTGAGGAGTCTGACGGCACCAAAATCCTTGCCGGGCTTCTTGGGGTCGTACTGTCGGTGTTGAAAAAAGGGGGTGTATTAGTCATAGATGAACTGGACCGTTCTCTGCATCCCTATATTTTGGAAAAACTTGTCTGTATGTTCAAGGACAAAGACTACAACCAAAAAAATGCGCAACTAGTTTTCTCTGCACATGACACCGATCTCCTCGACACCGATACGGTCAGAATGTCTGAGGTGGCAATTGCTGACAAAACCATGCGGAAAGGCACCAGCATCACCCGAATAGCAGAATTCGAGGGAGTCCGCAATGTGACCAATTTCCGCCGCCAGTATTTGCTAGGCACATTCGGCGGCATACCGCATCCGTATATCTGAGGGCCTATAACATCATGGCTTATCAAAAATCAACAGTGACCGTTTTCTGCGAAGGAAAAAGCGAATGTGCATACATCCAGTGTCTTTCCAAACTATTTCGTGAACTAGGTGGCAATCTTGAGTTAATTCCCAAAGATCTAGGTGGAGGAAAAGCCCACAATATTCGGAAAAAGATCAAAAACCATAGAAAAAACAATCGTGAATTTCAGAAGGAGTGCCTTCTGTTGCGTGACAGAGATCTGGTTATCCGAGACAGTAGTGAGGAGATTGATGCCAGTCTTAGGGGTGTGACCGTTCTATATTCTTGGCAGAATTTTGAGGATTTCCTGATTCTCCATAGGAATGAGGACATTGTCCACAAATGGATAAAAGTATGCGAGGCCGCCGGACACTTTCAGCAGCCATTAAATGCAAAAAAACATCTTGAACTGCTCCATAAACATGTCAATCCAGATTACGAAAAAGGAAAACTGCCATTTAAACAACTTACACCTGAACTGCTGAATACGATGCTTGCCAACAACAAGGCAGGACTTCAAATACATTCTGAATTTGCCACATGGATTGGAGAACGCTGGTCCGAATTATCAGAGAACTGTGGCAGTAGCACCCCGTTGCCCACCGAGGTACAGGAATTAGACCAGAAAAATATCGGACAATCCTGAGACATTGCCCCCTATGCCACTATACCGATGCTCCAACCTCTGACTAACGGAGATAGCAAGGAAAGGAACCTATCTGGCGGCTCAGTATTCCAATCACTGTCACCAAAACCAGACTGGTGGTTCCCACACACGGAGCATGGCATCACCAAAACCAGGAAGACAAATACCAGCAGCTACATCAATCGCAAATATTATGACCATAACGAGTGGCGAAAAATGATCTCCTCTTTCACATGGTGTTCACACGAAATGATCAGGCCTTAAAAGGTCTGCTGAGCGTTTTGCTGAACATTCCGGAAGAGCGGATCATACGTACTGAAGTGCTAAATCCGATGCAGTATTCGGAAGCACTTGACACCAAGGTAACTGTTCTCGACTTAAAAGTGCACTTGAATGACTGCACTTACATTTTAGTCGAGGTGCAGGTCCGCAAATTTGTGGAATGAATTAATCGTACTGTTGTTTACACCTGCAGGCAGGTTGCAGATCAGGTGCATGACAATTTTGATTACAGCAAACTTGAACCGGTGATCCATATTTCAATTATGGACTACAGTCTCTTTCCGGATCACAAGAGATTCTTCAAGGCCTATCGTCTGACTGACGATGAAGGATACATGTATACCGACAGGATACAGTTCTGGGTAATGGATCTTACGCAAATCGACAGCGCAACCGAGGAGCAAAAAGTTCAGGGGCTAGTGGAGTGGGCAAAAGCATTCAGGGCAAACTCCTGGGATGAGGTGAAAAAGATTCAGAATGCGGCAGTAAGAGAGGCGGCAAAGACTATGGAGTTGATCATAACCAATCCTTCTGAGCGTGAAATTTTACGCATGAGACAGGACGCAATGAACGACTGGATCACCATGCGGAATTCTGAAAGGAGAGAAGGCAGGAAAGAAGGCATAAAAGAAACCCAACTTGAAGTGGCGCAGAAATTGAAAGGAAAAGGCATTGATCTGGACCTCATTGCAGAATCTACAGGACTTTCTCTTTCTGAAATTGATCAGCTGTAAGATACCGGGGCTCTTTATGCGACATTAAGAACCAAAATTTCCGCTCCGGCGCTAATGGGCTTCAGCATCCTGTCCCCCCACAGAATCTGACTGTTCATAGAAAACCGATTAATTGCTACCACCGGTCTATGCAGGACACCATCGGCATCATACCCCATCCGTATATCTGAATTTCTTTGCCTTCTTAACTGTCAGAAACCGACAGGCCCCCTGTCCCGAAATGGGAAAAGAGGGCCTGAGTGCGGATCCAGGGACGGAGGATGCAAGGCTGCACCTCAGGAAGGTGGACAAAGGCTATCCTGCCGGAGGCTGACTACTGGAGGACGCATTCCTGCCAGAAGGCGGATGAAGCCATGCAATTCATCCGGCCTCCTACCCCAGTTTCTCTGCTATCTCATCAGAAATGGTGCCGTTGTGCCACACCTGCTGCACGTCATCCAGATCCTCCAGAGCGTCAATGAGGTTAAGGAACTTCTGGGCATGGGCCTCATCCAGCTCGGCCTCAGTAGAGGGGATCATGGCCACCTTGGCGGAGGAGGGCTTGAGCCCGGCCTTCTCCACAGCATCTAGCACATCACCGAAGGCGTTGGGATCAGTGTAAATCTCCACTGATCCGTCGTCATTGCCAACCACGTCGTCAGCACCGGCCTCCAGGGCCAGATCCATGAGTTTCTCCTCATCCCCGGATTCAAATTCAATCAGACCTTTCTTGGTAAAGAGATAGGATACGGAGCCCGAGGTGCCCAGGTTGCCCCCGGCCCGGGTGAAGGCATGGCGCACATCCGCCACGGTGCGGTTCCGGTTGTCAGTGAGGCACTCCACCAACACTGCGGTGCCGCAGGGACCGTAGCCCTCATAGACTGAGCTTTCCAGCTGGGCACCGTCATCCTCCCCGCCTGCTCCCCGCTTGATGGCACGATCCACGGTGTCCCGGGTCATGTTGTTGGAAAGGGCCTCGGCCACGGCGGCGCGGAGGCGGGGGTTGCCGGAGGGATCACCGCCCCCGAGGCGGGCGGCAGTGGTGATCTCACGGATCAACTTGGTGAAGATCTTGCCCCGCTTGGCGTCCTGGAGACCCTTGCGGTGCTGGATGTTATGCCATTTGCTGTGTCCTGACATGTTAACTCCTGAATATGATTTGAAACGCTGTGTTCCCCGCCAGCTCCTCTGGCAGGGGCAAGAAAATCAGCTGACCGCCCGGAGAGCAGATATATCCGGGGACAGGACTGGGAAAATGCAGAAGAGATGTAGGCCGGAAAAGGAACCCCAAGCGCACCGTCAGTGTTCCCCGGAACTGTAGCCGGCAACCGGAACTGTGCCTGATGCCACCCTGCTCTGCTCGACTCTTAACGGGTCTTTTCCTGGCACCACCAGAATCCCCCCGGCCATAGTTGCCCCGACTCCTCCTTCCCCGGGATCTTCCCTCCCCCGGATCCCCGTTTTTTCTCCCGGAACCCTACGGGGTCTGGATATCATCCTCCTGATCCAGGCTGCTGATGGCCAGCTCCGCCAGGGATTCCTCCGGGGCATGGCCCGGGGCCCCGGTCATAAGACAGGAGGCCGCCGTGGTCTTGGGGAAGGCGATGACATCCCGGATATTGTCGGTGCCGGTGAGCAGCATGGTCAGCCGATCCAGGCCAAAGGCCAGGCCCGCATGGGGCGGGGCACCGTATTTCAGGGCGTCCAGGAGGAAGCCGAACTTCTCCCGCTGCTGCTCCGGGCTGATCCCCAGGATCCGGAACACCGCCTGCTGCATCTCCTCCCGGTGGATACGCACGGAGCCGCCGCCCACCTCATAGCCGTTGATCACCATGTCATAGGCATCGGCATAGGCCTTCATGGGCTCCTTTTCCAACTCCTCCGGAGTCACTCCCCGGGGAGCGGTGAAGGGATGGTGCATGGCGCTGATCCCCGCCTCCGGGGTCTCCTCGAACATGGGGAAGTCCACCACCCAGAGGGGTGCCCAGTCAGAGGTTCGGAGGTTGAGCTCCCCGGCCACCTTAAGGCGCAATGCTCCCAGGGAGGCGCAGACGGTGCTGAAGGCACCGGCGCCGAAATAGATGATATCCCCCTCCCCGGCTCCAGTGCGGGACAGGATCCCCTGGATCTCCTCTTCATTCAGGAACTTCAGGGCCGGAGACTGGATCTCAGGGGCGGCGCCCTCCGGGAGGCGGTTCACCTTCATCCACACCAGGCCTCCGGCCCCCAGGCTCTTCACATAGGCGGTGTGCTGATCGATCTGCTTCCGGGTGAAAGTTGCACCCCCGGGGATCCGGAGGGCCGCCACCCGGGAGGCGGAACTCACCGCCGCATCCCGGAACACCGAGAAGGCACTCTCCCGGAACAGATCCGCCAGCTCCGTGAACTCCAGGGGGATCCTGAGATCCGGCTTGTCAGAGCCGAAGCGGCCCATGACCTCATCCCAGGTCATCACCGGGAAGGAAGGCAGATCCACCTTCAGGATCTCCTTCCAGAGGCCCCTTATCATCTCCTCCATCAGGGAGCGCAGGCTCTCCGGCCGGAGGAAGGAGGTCTCGATATCCACCTGGGTGAACTCCGGCTGACGGTCAGCCCGGAGATCCTCGTCCCGGAAGCACTTGACGATCTGGTAATAGCGGTCAAAGCCGGCCATCATCAGAAGCTGCTTGTATAACTGGGGGGACTGGGGAAGGGCGTAGAACTTGCCGTGGTGGATCCGGCTGGGCACCAGGTAGTCCCGGGCACCCTCAGGGGTGGGCTTGCCCAGCATGGGGGTCTCCATGTCCAGGAAGCCGTGACCGTCCAGGAAGCTCCGGACAATGCTGGTGATCCGGGAGCGGATCCTAAGGCGCCTGAGCATCTCCGGGCGGCGCAGATCCAGATAGCGGTACTTGAGCCGGAGATCCTCGGCGTTGGCCTCCTGGTTCAGATCCAGGGGAAGAGGGGCGGAGCGGTTTAAGATCTCAAGGCTCCGGACATAGATCTCCACCTCCCCGGTGGCCCGATCATGCTTCACCTGATCTTCAGGCCTTGGGCGCACCTCCCCGGTGAGACGCACGCAGTACTCGTTTCTGAGCTCTGCTGCCGCCTCATGGGCGGTCTTCTCGTCGGGATCGAACACCGCCTGGACCGTGCCCTCCCGGTCCCGGAGATCAATGAAGATGAGGCCGCCCAAATCACGTCTTTTGGCCACCCATCCGCAGAGGGTCACCGTCCTGCCCAGGAACTCCCGGGTCACCTGTCCGCAGTATATGTCGCGCATGCTGAATAAGGCTCCTTCATTAATCTTTCACTGGTGGATCCCGGGGTGATCGGTCATTCACCGCTGGATCCTTGGGAGATCTGTCATTCACTGTTGGATCCCTGGATGATCCGTCATTCACTGTTGGATCCTCGGGTGATCCGTCACTCACTGTTGGATCCCTGGATGATCCGTCACTCACTGTTGGATCCTCGGGTGATCCGTCATCCAATGATGGTTTACAGATCGAACCGCCATTCGCTGATGGATCCTCGGATGATCCGACACTCACTAATGGATCTATCACTGGGATCTGAGGGATCTGATCATCATTAATGTACTAACACACTGACGTGGCTAATGCATTTCATCAGTTCAGGTCACTGTCATTGCTTTTCGGCTGAAACCAGAGGCATCAGTCTTCACCTGGTCCCAGAGACATCAGTCTTCATCCGCTCCAAGGACATCGACTTTGCCAGATCCCAGGGTCACCAACTTCAACTGATCCAGGTGATCCCTGGCGTCTGAGGTTCCTGGGGAACCATTCCGGTCAAGGACTGAGGCACCGCGCTGACGGCAGTGCTGTGCTGACAGACTGCTGATCTGCTGAATTGCTGCCAAACTGAACTTCCGGGATGCGCCCGGTAACGCCAGTCTCCCGGGGGATCTGCTGTCACTGCCATGACTGTCCACGCCACAGAACAGTGCCATCCATGGGGCGTGCGCTGTTCGCTTCCCCGTAGCGATCCCTTTTGAGCACCGGTTCTTTTTTCGCAGCGGCCATTTTCGCCGATCGGCCTGTGAGGTCAGGACTACACCGGCCCACCTTTCAGGGCTTCTCGTGAGTTTTCCCCTGCACTGTCATGGAAGGTGTAGCAGGATTGACCCCAGCATGGTGCCCGCCGTCTGCCGGCTCTGGCACCGATCTCCTGACATGTCCGGGGCGGTCCCTGAAAGCGGTGCTATTTTAGCAATCTCCGGGATGAGGTGCAAACGGCGCCCCGGGGGCCGGGAACCAGCGCTGTTGACTATTTGCCCTGTTCCGGTACAATAACGCAAGTTTTAACCAGATCACAGAATTATGAAGTTCCCCATCCTGATCATGATCCTGGCAGCATTGGCGGCCACAGGCTGTGCCGCCCCCCGATCCGGGGCCGCCTACCGTCAGAGCGTTCCCGCCTCCCAGCAGGAGGAGACGGCGGTCAACACCCCCGCCGAGGCAGCGTGCCTGGCGGAGACCACCTGCCGCCTCACCGGATCCTATGTCAGTGCCCTGGGCAGCGAGTGCCGGATCCTGGTGGATGAGAACGGCATGAAAAACGGCTTCTGCCGGAAGTCCGCCACCTACTGGAAGCCCATCCGGCTTCTGTGAGCCCCTGCCCTCCCCTGCCATGGCCTCCCTGCTTCTTCCCCCTACTGTTGCCGGCGCCCTGATGGTGCCCATGGAGGATCACCGTCTCCTAGAACAGGGAGCGGAACAGCAGGCTCTGTCCGGTTTCCTCTCTCCCCGATCCCCGCGGAGGAGCCATGTTCGTCAGTAAGAAGTCCCTGAAATTCGAGCAGAACCTCTGGGGATCCTTCAAGTGCATGGTGACGGTGATCTTCGCCCTGTTCATCCGGGAGACCTACACCCTTTACGGGGAGTCCAAGTTCGGCTATGTGTGGGTGGTGTTCCGGGATCTGTTCTCCATCGTCTTCATCATTGCCATCCGTTATTTCTTCCGCCAGGGCATGTGGGAGGGGATGAGCATGATCTTCTACTACCTCCTGGGCTTCATCCTCTTCTATATTTTAACCGAGAGCGTGTCCAAGTGCGTGGCGGCGGCCTCGGCCAACTCCTCCATTCTGAGTTTTCCCCATGTCACGGTGCTGGATATCATGATCTCCCGCTGCATTCTGGTGGTGGTTACCAACCTCCAGGCGGGGTTCATCCTGGCAGGAGCCGCGGTGGCCCTGGGCTTCACCATGACCGTCTATGACTACGGGATGTTCTTCTACTGCTTCACCGCCACCTGTGTCATGGGCTTCACCGTGGGGCTCTTCCTGGGATCTGTGTCCCAGTTCTACCCTTTTGTGGGAAAGCTGTGGAACATGAGCAAGATCTTTCTCATGATCGGATCCGGGGTCATTGTTCCTCTGGATCGGTTCCACCTGTCCTCCGCCACCATGGAGCTCATTTATCTGAATCCCCTGTACCAGCTGGTGGAAGGGATCCGCCAGGCCTCCTCCATCCGGTACTATCTGGTGAGCCATGTGGACTTCAGTTATCTGAACATCATCATCCTGGTCACCGGGATCCTGGGACTGCTCCTGACCCAGTCCTCCAAATATGAGGATCAGTGATGATCCGCCTTGAGCATCTCTCCAAGAAATTCCGCCTGAAGAACGGCGGCTTCAAGCAGGTGCTGGACGATGTTTCCTACACCTTTGAGGAGGGGGTCAACACCGGGATCCTGGGGCTCAACGGCACGGGAAAGTCCACCCTGCTGAAACTTTTGTGCGGCTCCATCAACCCCTCCGGGGGATCGGTGATCCGCACCAGCTCCATCTCCTGGCCCGTGGGCTTCTCGGGCTTTGTGGTGGGCAACCTCACAGGTTACCAGAACTTAAGGTTCATCAGCCGGATCTACCGGAGCGACTACAACAAGGACAAGAAGTTTGTGGAGGAGTTCACGGAGCTGGGGGATTATCTGGATGAGCCGGTGAAGACCTACAGCTCCGGTATGCGGTCCAAGCTGAACTTTGCCCTGAGCATGTCCATCGGCTTTGACTTCTATCTGATTGACGAAGCCTTCTCCGTGGGCGACGCCAAGTTCAAGAAGAAGGGCATGGAGATCTTCCGGGAGCGCATGAAGGACTCCACGGTGATTGTGGTGTCCCACAGCGTGAGCAATATCACCAGCCTCTGCACCAAGGCCGTGGTGCTGGATGAGGCCAAGTTCAAGCTCTACCCCACCATGGAGGAGTCCATCGAGGTCTACAAGGCCCTGGGACAGAAGGTCCTGGCCGGGAGGAAGTGACTTCCGGGCGCGGCAGGGGTCGTTGCGGAGGACAGGATCTTGGAAGACTCTGAAAGCCGCGGCTGGAAGTGGCGGGGTTGGGAGATCCGGGGACACGGCAGGCAGTGACTGAAGTCTGGAGTGTCAGAGATCACAAGAGCCGTCAGTTCCGGAACCCGGCGGATGATCTGAGGGATTGACAGGAGTCCGGCAGGCTCAGGATCGGACGAAAGGCCGGCGAGAGTAGCATCGGAGAGAGTAGCTGAAGTTTGCTGATGCTGAACCGGGCGGAAGGCCTGAGGGATTGGCTGGAGTCCGGCAGACTCAAGGCATGGCGAAAGACTGGTAATGGTAACCGAAGCCGGATAACCGGAACACGACAGGAACGTCGGTGAGAGCAACGGGAGCCAGAGGATCGGTACCTGAAGGAAAGCCTGAGTGTTTGGCTGGAGTCTGGCAGACACAAAACCGGGGCTCGGCAGGAAGCCGGAAGGTCAAAGCACTTGGGAAGGCAACACCGGAAACAGTAAGTCAGGTCACTGACTTGCGGCGACAGGCGACAGGCGAAAGACAACAGACAGCAGAATGCAGGCAGGTCACCGACAGTCACACAGAATACATCAGCAGACAGACAAACAGCCTTCAGTGATAGTCAGCGAGAGTCAGAGAGGATCAGCAGGCTGACCGGTCACAGGAGACACCAGGCCGTCAGCAGCCGGCAGTAAGCAGGCACTTCACAGGCGGCAGCAGACATAATTTCTGTCTGAATGGATACAGAAACAGAGGAGATGCATGAAAATGGCAGATCAGCAGGAGAACAACATGGCGGTGGGACCCGGGACGGCAGATCCCCGCAGCACTGCTGCGGCAGGATCTCCCGCGCCGGCAGCAGCACCTGCGGGCGCTACAGCCGCCCCGGCAGGTGCGGTTCCTGCTTCTGCTCCCACTTCTGCTGCCGTGCCCGCCCAAGCGGAAGGAACCAGAGCTGCCGGCAGAAGAACCGCCGCCCGGGCTGCCGCGGCACCGTCCGGAATTGGTAACGGCGCAGTTTCTGATCCTGCTGCCGCCGTTGCTCCTGCTGCCGCCGCTGGCTCCGCTTCTGCCTCTGCTGCCACAGGAAGTGTGGAAACTGCTGAGAGTGCCGGCGTGCCGGAGGCCGGGGGAAATGCTGTAACCAGGTCTGGAGCTGGGGCCGGATCTAGGGCTGACGCCGGGCAGGAGAACCGGGTCTCGGGGATCTTTGGGGGACTGTCCCTGCTCTTCCAGGCGCTGATGAAGTTTGTGAATGCCAACCGCAGATCATCGGCCATCATCTTCTTCACCCTGGTGCCCACCCTGTGCACCTATCTGTACACGGCCCTGATCTACGATCCCATGTACATCTCCAAGACCTCCTTCACCATCAGCTCCAACACCATGGACAAGGCGATGGATCTCAAGTTTGCCACCATGATGTCGGGTACCACGGTGAACAAGGATCTGCTTATCGTGTATGCCTACATCAAATCCCTGGATCTGTTTAATGAGCTGGACGGGGAGATCGGGCTGAAGAAGCACTTCCAGAACCACGATCCCGTGTCCACCATGCCCGCGGAGCCCACCCTGGCGGACATTGAGGATTACTGGGATGATCTCACAGAGGTGAAGATCGACTCCGACAGCGAGATCCTCATGATGACCGTCCGGGCCTATGATCCCGCCTATGCCAAGCTTCTGGCGGACACCATTCTGTCCAAGATCGATAAGCTGGTGAACACCATGAACGACAATGCCCTGGAGGACTCCATCCGCCTGGCACGGCAGGAGGTGGAGAAGGCCAAGGCCCGGGTCAAGGCGGTGTCCGACAAGATCAGGATCTACCGGGACAAGCACAAGTACATCGATCCCTCCACCGAGGCCGGCAGCACCCTGGGGCTCATCAGCTCCCTGGAAGCGGAGATCGCCAAGAAGAAGGCAGAGCTCTACGAAAAGCAGGGCTACATGCATCCCGACTCCCAGGAGATAGTGAACCTGAACCGGCGCATTGAGGCCCTGGAGGAGCAGGTCCGGGAGCTCAGGGGCAAGATCGTCTCCGCCTCGGGTACACATCAGAGCGGGGAGAGCCAGTTCAGCGTGAGCAAGTCCGTAGGTGAATATGAGGATCTCCAGCTGGAGCACACCTTCGCCCAGAAGCTCCTGGAATCCTCCCTGTCCACCCTGGAGAATGCCCGGATCCAGTCCGCCAGCAAGAGCAAGTACCTGGTGCGCATCGATGAGCCCAAGGTGCCGGATGAGTCATTGTGGCCCCGGCCCTTCACCTCCGCCAGCATTGTGCTTATCATCTCCTTCATGCTGATCCTGGGGATCTCCCTGATCGTCACGGCGGTGATGGAGCATATGGGTATTTAGGCGGGGGCCTGTCTGGCAGACGGGAAGACTGCCTGCCTTAATAGCCGTGAAGCGGCCTGCTAATAGCCCGAAAGCGGCTTGCTAATAACCGGGAAGCGGCTTGCTAAAACCGGGAAGCAGCGGTGTGGCAGGACTGAAGTTAAGTTCCGAGAGCAGAAGATATGCAGAGCTGAAAACTGCGACGAAAGCAGAACATAAGCTGGACAGGAAACTGCGACGAAGCAGGACGCGGGACTGTGCCAGAAGCATAGAGGAAAGCAGGATCGGAAGTAAGTCTGAAAGCTGAGCGAAAGCCAGGACCGGAAGTGTGTCTGAGAGCTGAGCGTAAACTCAGCCAACACCAAGGCCGGAAGCAGAGTGAAAGGCTGGACCGGGAGCGTGTCTGAAAACTGAGCGAAAGCCAGGACCGGAAGTGTGTCTGAGAGCTGAGCGTAAACTCAGCCAACACCAAGGTCGGAAGCAGAGTGATAGACTGGACCGGGAGCGTGTCTGAAAGCTGAGCGAAAGCCAAGGCCGGAAGTGTGTCTGAAAGCTGAGCGAAAGCCAGGGCCGGAAGTGTGTCTGAAAACTGAGCGAAAGCCAGGGCCGGAAGTGTGTCTGAAAGCTGAGCGAAAGCCAGGGCCGGAAGTGTGTCTGAAAACTGAGCGAAA
>FLNX01000228.1_pt1 | contig 13359 bp, 8 predicted proteins | sample 1140341 | NCBI WGS metagenome assembly FLNX01 (sample SAMEA3878208, study PRJEB12797) | bioreactor metagenome | biome: Moose rumen | place: Sweden | collected 2011-10
GGTGCTTTCTTGCGTGTTGCCTTGGGCTTCGGGGCCTGGGCGGCCTGGGGTGACTTCACTTTCTTCAGGTCGGCATCCGTCAGCACGGTCACGCGACGGTTGGAGTTGTCGGCCATCACCTCGCTGACGATCTCCGCCACCTGCTGTTTCAGTTCCTCGATGAATTGCTGGGCATCGTACTTCTGGTGTTCGATGTCGCGCAGTTTCTTTTCCCAGATGCCCGTCAGTTCACAACTCTTCAGCAGTTCCTCGCGGATCAGGTCGATCAGTTCGATGCCGGTCGGCGTGGCGATGAGGCGCTTGCGGTCGCGCTTGATGTAGTGGCGCTTGAAGAGGGTCTCGATGATGCCGGCCCGACTTGACGGGCGTCCGATGCCGTTCTCCTTCATCGCGGCGCGCAGGGTCTCGTCCTCCACGAACTTGCCTGCCGTCTCCATCGCCCGCAGCAGCGAGGCCTCATTATAATAAGGTGGGGGCGTGGTCCATTTCTCAGTGAGTGTCGGCTTGTGGTCGCCGCTCTCGCCTTTGACGAAGGTGGGGAGGGTGCGCTCCTCGTCGGAGGGTTTCTCCGGGCTATCCGGATTGTCCGGGGGTTCCGGAGTTTCCGGCGTCTTCTCTCTGACGATGCGCCAGCCGGGGTCGAGAATCTCCTTGCCTGTCACCTTGAATTCGATGCCGTTGACCTCGCCCAGTACCGTCGTCGTGGAGAATATGCAGTCGGGCAGGAACACGCCGATGAATCGCCTGGCTACGAGGTCGAACACATTGCGCTCGGCATCGCTCAGGTCCTGGGGAATCACGCCCGTCGGGATGATGGCGTGGTGATCCGTCACCTTCGACGTGTCGAACACCCGCTTCGACTTCTTCAGGGCCTTGCCGCCGATGGGCTTGATAAACTCTGCGTAGGGGGCGATGCCACCGAACTTTGTCTGATACAGCCCGTTGAGCGTCTGCGGACATTTGGGGTAGATGTCGTCCGAGAGGTATTGCGTGTCCACACGGGGATAGGTGGTGTACTTCTTTTCATAGAGGCTCTGGATCAGGTTCAGCGTCATCTCTGCCGAATACGAGAACTTGCGGTTGCAGTCCACCTGGAGCGAGGTGAGGTCGTAGAGTTGGGGCGGCTGTTCCTTGCCTTCCTTCTTCTCTACCTTCGTCACGGTGAAAGGCTTGCCCTCGATGGTCTCGAAGGCCTTCTCACCTTCCTCCTTCGAGGTGAACTTACCTTTCGTCGCCGTGAACGTCGTGTCGCGATAGATCGTCGCCAGTACCCAGTAGGGTTCTGGCTTGAAGTTCTCGATCTCTTTCTGGCGGTTCACGATGAGGGCGAGGGTGGGGGTCTGGACGCGTCCGATGCTGAGCACCTGGCGGTTCTGCCCGTACTTCAGCGTGTAGAGGCGGGTGGCGTTCATACCTAAGAGCCAGTCGCCGATGGCGCGTGAGAGACCTGCGAGGTAGAGGGGCTGGTAGTCGCCCTGATCCTTCAACTGGGCGAAGCCCTCGCGGATGGCCTCGTCGGTCATCGACGAGATCCAGAGGCGCTTCACGGGACACTTCGCCTGGGCCTTCTGCATCACCCAGCGCTGGATGAGTTCTCCCTCCTGTCCGGCGTCACCGCAGTTCACGATGCCGTCGGCGGCCTGCATCAGCCGCTCGATGATGGCAAACTGTTTCTCGATGCCCTTGTCGTTGATCAGTTTGATGCCGAACCGCTGGGGCACCATCGGCAGTTGCGTCAGTGCCCACGACTTCCAGGCCGGCGTATAGTCGCCCGGTTCCTTCAGCGTACACAGGTGTCCGAAGGTCCACGTCACTTGGTAGCCGTTACCTTCCATATACCCATCGTGGGAACTGTTCGCCCCCAGGATGCGTGCTATATCCCGAGCCACGCTCGGTTTCTCTGCGATGCAGACAATCATCTTCTTTTCGTATTTTGGCTGCAAAGGTACGAAAAGATTCTGTTTCGACAAACATTTTTCGTAAAAATATAACAGGGAACCGTTTCCGGTCCCCTGTTGATATCATCGCTTGTCAGGCACGCCGTAGTCGGCCCATCGCTCCTGCGGATAGTAGCCCTTGAGCGTCTTCTTCGTGTCGGCATAGGCTGATTTGACGTTGGCCAGGATGTCGTTCATCCGCTTCACCTTCGGAGAGAGTTCCTCGCGCAGACGGTCTACCTCTGCGTTGGCTTCCTCGAGTTGCTTCAGCGCCTGCTCCATCTCGTTGATCTCGCCATTGCTGACGCCGCGCTCGCCCTGTTCCTTCACGTGTTTGCGCAGACCTTCGATGAGGTTGCGGCTCTTCTCAATCTGAATTTCAATCGTCTTTGACATAATACTACTTTTAAATCGTTTTTAATGTTGTTTTGTCACTATTTCTAGTGCAAAGTTAACAAAAAAAGTCGATTTTGCGTTCACTATGTCAGGCGACTTTTCAACTTTTTTAATGCTGGAAGGGCTATACCTTTAACATTCGTTAGGTTAAATCCAGCGGATATTCGTCGAAGGCGTAGAGCACGGTGGAAAGGTAGCGCTCGCCCGTGTCAGGCAGCAGCACCACGATCTTCTTGCCCGCATTCTCCGGACGCTTGGCCACCTCGACGGCGGCGTGGGCCACGGCACCGCTGGAGATGCCCACCAGCAGACCTTCATACTTGGCCAGTTCGCGACCGGCACGGATGGCATCGTCGTTGTCCACGTCGAACACCTCGTCGATGACGCTGGCATCGTAGGTGGCGGGGATGAAGCCTGCACCGAGGCCCTGCAATTTGTGGGCACCGCAGGAGCCACCGTTCAGCACGTTCGACGACTTGGGCTCCACGGCGATGATCTGCACCTCGGGCTTGTTCTCCTTCAGGCGCTTGCCGATGCCAGAGATGGTGCCGCCCGTGCCCACACCGGCGATGCAGATGTCCACCTGTCCGTCGGTCTGCTCCCAGATCTCCAGACCCGTGGTGGCGTAGTGTTGGATGGGGTTCGACGGATTCTCAAACTGCTGCAGGATGATGCTGCCGGGAATGGAGTCGCGCAGTTGCTCCGCGGCCTTGATGGCACCGCTCATCCCGTCTCTGCCGCTGGTCAGTTCCACCTCTGCCCCGAAGGCTTTCACCAGGTTGCGGCGCTCGACGCTCATCGTCTCGGGCATCGTCAGGATTAGTTTGTACCCCTTCACGGCACAGACCAGGGCGAGTCCAACGCCCGTGTTGCCACTGGTAGGCTCGATGATGGTGGCACCGGGCTTCAGCAGTCCTTTCTGCTCGGCGTCCTCGATCATCGACATAGCGATGCGGTCCTTCACGCTGCCGCCGGGGTTGAAGAACTCCACCTTGCCGATGATGGGTGTCTCGATGCCCTTCGCCCGTGAGTATCTGCTGAGTTCCAGGAGCGGGGTGTTGCCGATGAGTTCGGTCAGTTGCTTTGCTATTTTCTTCATATCTTTAACTTTTAATGATCTTTCGACTGCAAAGATACAAAGTTTTTCGGGAATTGTGGCAGGTTATTGCGTTTTTTTCTGTATCTTTGCCGTCGAATAGAATGAAATCGTCCTAAAAGCAAAGAATATGGAAGCATTAGACCAGATAGACCTGCAGATATTGAGAACCTTGCAGAAGAATGCGAAACTGACCACCAAGGAACTGGCCGACACCGTCCATCTGACGGCCACGCCCGTCTTCGAGCGTCAGAAGCGGCTGGAGCGACAGGGCTATATCAAGAAATATGTGGCCGTGCTCGACCCCGAGAAACTGAATCAGGGCCTGCTCGTGTTCTGTAAGGTGAAGTTGAAGCAGATCAACCACGAGATAGCCGATGCCTTCACCCGCAGGATCCTGCGCATCCCCGAGGTAATCGAGTGCTACAACACCTCGGGCGACTACGACTATCTGCTCAAGGTGCGTGCTTCCGATATGAAGCAGTATCAGGAGTTTGTGCTCAACAAACTGGGCGAGATCGAGAGCCTGGCCTCGCTGGAGAGTACCTTCGTGATGAGCGAGATCAAGCAGGGGTATGCCCTTAATATATAATAAGGTGTCGCTGGCCTGAATAAACAAAATGCCACAAAAACGACAAAAAACTGAGCAAAATGTATTGTGTTTAAGAATTATTTGCTATCTTTGCACCCGCAAGAACAATATTATTCTTAACAAAATGAAGAAATGAAAAAGAAAACTTGCATGTGGCGGACACTGGCAGTGGTGCTGGCAGTGTTCAGTAGTGTGGCCGCGATGGGCCAACAGAAGAAGGATGGTGAAACCGACTGGATGAAGGATTTCACGAGTCGTATCACTTTCAACGGTTATGCGCAGGGAGGCTGGAGTTATCAGGATCCCAACGACGTGAAGACCAATAGTTACAACCTTAAACGCACCCTGCTATGGGCAAAGGCACGCATCACCGACCGATGGTCGTTCCTGTTTATGCACGACTTCTCAAGCGTGGTACAGGAGTTCTACACCGACTACCGAATCACCAACGACAATGCACTGACCGTCCGACTGGGACAGTTCAAGCACTCCTACACGATGGAGAACCCGCTCTCCCCGACGATGCTCGAACTGATTGATGTCTACTCGCAGGCGGTGCTCTATCTGGCGGGTGAGGGTCCCGACCCGCTCAACGGCGTCAACTATGGCCGTGACCAGGGACTGATGATCTATGGCGACCTGGCGCAGAACGTGATTCACTACGAACTCGCGCTGATGAGCGGACAGGGAATCAACCGCAAGGATGCCAACAACCAGAAAGACTTTATCGCCAAACTGGAACTGCGGCCCTTCCCGGGCTTCCGCGTGGTAGGCTCCGGCTATCTGGGCACGGGTAATGCCGTCGGAGAGGCTGCGTGGAACACAGATATAAAAGTGGGCGACAACTATAAGCGCAATCGCTACTCGGTGGGTGCAGAGTACAAGACGGCTCCCTATACGGGTGGTAAGTACAAGGAGGCTCGTCCGGCCAGCGTCCGTGCGGAGTGGCTTGGCGGACAAGACGGTGAGGTAGGCAGCCGTGGCGGCTACGTGACCACCTGCATCCCCGTCGTGGATGCCCTCGATGTCGTGGCCAGTGGCGAGACCTACGACCGCAATACGACGGTTGACGGCTGGGATCAGACCAACCTGACCCTCGGTGTGCAGTACTGGTTCTACAAGAAGTGCCGTCTGCAACTGCAGTACACCCGCTGCCTCTGCGGCGAGAATCTCGGCAAGGACTATAACTGGCTGCAGGCACAAGTCCAAGTAGCATTTTAAGTTTATTGTTTATAGTTTATAGATGATATGTTTATAAAGGTACTTTTGACCATCATTTTCCTGGTCGTGATGGTAGGCGTGGGTCTCTATTCCCGCAAGCAGGCCAGCAGTGTTGACGGTTTCGTGTTGGGTGGTCGTGCGGTTGGCCCGTGGCTGACGGCCTTTGCTTACGGAACCTCTTATTTCTCGGCAGTGGTCTTCGTGGGCTATGCCGGACAGTTCGGATGGAAGTACGGTCTTTCGTCCACATGGATTGGTATCGGCAATGCTGTCATCGGCTCACTCTTGGCGTGGCTCGTCCTGGGTCGTCGTACGAAGTTGATGACGCAGCATATCGAGTCGCGCACGATGCCCGACTTCTTCGGCACCCGCTTCGGCGATCAGGGTCTGCGCGTGGCAGCCTCCATCATCGCCTTCGTGTTCCTCATTCCCTATACCGCCGGTGTGTATAAGGGCATCTCGACGCTCTTTGAGATGGGCTTCGGCATCCCCTACGAGTATTGCGTGGTGATTATGGCCATCCTGACGGCGGTCTATGTCATCCTCGGCGGCTATAAGGCTACGGCTATGAATGACTTTATCCAGGGCGTCATCATGCTCTTCGGCATCGTGGCCGTCATCGTGGCCGTGCTCAATGTGCAGGGCGGACTGGTGGCTGCCGTCGATAAGTTGGCAGCACTGCCCAGCGATGCCGATCCTGCTGTGAATGGTGGCTTTGCCTCTTGGTTCGGCCCCGATCCCTGGAACCTGTTGGGTGTAGTCATCCTGACTTCACTCGGCACATGGGGCTTGCCCCAGATGGTGGGTAAGTTCTACTCGATTACTGACGAGAGTGCCATCAAGCGCGGCACGATCATCTCTACCGTCTTCGCCCTCATCGTGGCTGGTGGCTGTTACTTCCTCGGTGGCTTCGGTCGTCTGTTCGGTATGCCGCCCGTGCTGCCTAATGGTAAGTTGGCCTTCGACTCCATTGTACCCTCGATGCTTGTCACGTTGCCTGATATCCTGATCGCCCTCGTGGTGCTGCTGGTGCTGTCGGCCTCTATGTCGACGCTGGCTTCGCTCGTGCTCACCTCTTCGTCTACGATGACCCTCGACCTCATCTATCGCGACAAGAAATCGTTGCCCGGCGAGGTCGAAGAGGGTAGCATCGACGATGTCGTGGCTGAGAAGATCGAGCGCCGCAAGGTGGTGGTGATGCGTGTGCTGATTATGTTCTTCATCGCCATCTCCCTGCTCATCGCCCTCAATCCGCCGACGTTCATCGCCCAGTTGATGGGTATCTCCTGGGGTGCCCTGGCTGGTGCCTTCTTAGCACCCTTCATGCTGGGCCTCTACTCGAAGCGCATCACCAAGGTTTCCGTCTGGGCTTGCTTCATCTGGGGTGTGGGCATCACGGTCGTCAACATGCTCATCGGCAACCCGATCAATCCCATCAACTGCGGTGCCATCGCGATGGTGGGCGGCTTCCCCGTCGTCTGGCTCGTCAGCCTCTTCACCAAGAAGATGCCGGAGAAGACGGTCGACCAGATTTTCGAGTGCTACGCGTAGTTTGCAACCCGATTGCATAAAATGTGCCGTACCTTTGCAGCCAGAAACAATAAAACTGCAAAGATATGGCACATTTACATGAACATCATCACGAGCATTGTGAAAGTTGCTCCCACGAGCACCACCACGAGCACGAACATCACCATCATCACGAGGAGGGTGGCCTTAAGAAACAGTTGACGCTTATCGGCATCACTGTCGTTCTCCTGATCATCGCCGTCCTCATCGAGCATGGTCATTTCTCTCACCTCTTACCTCTTACCTCTCACCTCTCAACCTGGCAACTGTTGCTCGTCTACCTCGTACCTTATTTGTTAATAGGCCATGAGACGCTGCACGAGGCTTGGGAGGGCATCACCCACGGCGATGCGTTCAACGAGCATTTTCTGATGTCCGTCGCCACCATCGGTGCCCTCTGCATCGGCTTCCTGCCTGGGGCCGAGACGGAGTTTCCCGAGGCCGTCTTCGTGATGCTCTTCTTCCAGGTCGGCGAACTCTTCGAGGGCTATGCCGAAGGCAAGAGCCGTGAGAGCATCGCCCACCTGATGGATATCCGGCCCGACGTGGCACATGTGGGCGACAAAGATCTCTCACCAGAGGACGTCGCTGTCGGCTCCGTCATCGTCATTCGCCCAGGCGAGAAAGTGCCGCTCGACGGCGTGGTTATCGAGGGCACATCGGCCCTGAACACCGTGGCTCTGACGGGTGAGTCGCTGCCTCGCGAGGTCGGCGAGGGCGATGAGGTCATCTCCGGCTGTGTCAATCTCTCCGGCGTCGTCAGGGTGCGTGTCACCAAGCCCTTCGGCGAGAGTACCGTGTTCAAGATCATCAACCTCGTGGAGAATGCCGGCGAGCACAAGTCGCAGAGCGAGACCTTCATCACCCGCTTTGCCCGCGTCTATACCCCCGTCGTCGTCTTCGCCGCATTGGCCCTCGCCGTAGTGCCGCCAATCGTCATATCTCTCACCTCTCACCTCTCACCTCTCACCTCTTTCCCAACTTGGCTCTACCGAGCCCTGATGTTCCTCGTTGTCTCTTGTCCTTGTGCCCTGGTCATCAGCGTGCCGCTCACCTTCTTCGGCGGCATCGGCGGTGCTTCGCGGAAGGGCATCCTCGTCAAGGGTGCCAACTTTATGGATGTGTTGGCCAAAGTCGATACCGTTGTGTTCGACAAGACGGGTACGCTCACCCATGGCCAGTTTGCCGTCACCGCCGTCCATCCTGACAACATCGATGAACATCAACTCCTCCACCTCGCTGCCCACGTCGAGCATTTCACCACCCATCCCATCGGTGCCGCCCTGCGCGATGCCTTCCCTGATGAGGCTACCGACGGCTGTACGGTTACCGACGTCGAGGAGATCGCCGGACACGGCATCCGTGCCCGAGTCGAGGGACGTGTCGTGTGTGTCGGCAATACGAAGATGATGGATGCCGTTGGTGCGAAGTGGCACGACTGCCCGCACTGCCACGACGAGCATCGCGTGGGTACTGTCATCCATGTTGCCATCGATGGCGAGTATGCCGGCCATATCGTCATCAACGATCAGGTGAAGGCCGACAGTGCTGAGGCCATCGCCCAGTTGCAGGCCCTGGGCGTCGTGAAGACCGTGATGCTGACGGGCGACCGTCGCGAGGTGGCCGAGCAAGTCGCTAAGCAGTTGAACCTCTCGGAATACCACGCCGAACTCTTGCCCGCCGACAAAGTGGCTTATGCGGAGCAATTGGAGAATTTCGCCTTCGTCGGCGACGGCATCAACGATGCCCCCGTCCTCGCTCGTGCCGATGTCGGCATCGCGATGGGTGGTCTCGGCTCCGATGCCGCCATCGAGGCTGCCGACGTGGTGCTGATGGACGACAAACCTTCCAAGATAGCCCTCGCCATCCGCTTCGCCCGTCGCACCTTGGCCATCGCCCGCCAGAACGTCTGGTTTGCCGTCGGCGTCAAGGTGGCCGTCCTCATCCTCGCCACCTTCGGCCTCGCCACGATGTGGATGGCCGTCTTCGCCGACGTCGGTGTCACCGTCCTCGCCGTCCTCAACGCCATGCGTGCGTTGAATTACAAACCTAATTCAACGCACCATTCATAGACGGGCTGAATTTTCATTCGATGGCCGTCATATTCGATGTCTGCACTTTCATGGTCGGTGAGCAGCAACAGATTCTCGCATTTTGTTTGCCTGGCAGCAAGCAGCAGACCGTTTATCTCTCTCTTACGTGTCTTTTCGGCCGAGATGTCGTATGACACTTGTATGGCCTGTAGCACCTGATTGCCCTTGCAGACCACGAAATCGCATTCACCGGAACGGTCGTTCAGATAGTAGACATCCAGTCCCTCCGCCTTGCATTTCCTGATGAGGTGTATGGCCACAATGGTCTCAAGACGATGCCCAAGGTTCTCACCGGCAAACGCATTCTCACGCTGATCCATCATGGCCACATCAACGGCATAGACTTTCTCCTGCACGGTTCGCTGCTTGCTCTTTTGTGAATACTTCGGTATGCCAATCAGCATATAAGCCTCCTTAAGATACTTCACATAGTTCTTTGCCGTGTGTTCTGACTTGAAATGGAACAGGTTAGCCAGGTCTGTGGTGACCACGATGGCAGGAGATACGTTGAGCAGATGGTGGGCGAGTTGCTCAAAAGCCGCCTTGTAGGCTATCTTGTATCTTTGTTCAATGTCACGCTTTAGGATGTTCTCGACAAGCGTGCTGACATAGCCTTTATTATCGTCAATGGTCAGCAGTTCGGGAAATCCGCCTTGTGTCAGATATTCGTCGAAAGCCGCTCGGCGGAAGGCTTCTGCCTTTGTCGTCCGTCTATCGGTATCGACCTCTTTCATCATACAGAATTCCTTGAAGGAGAAAGGGTAAAGCGGTATCTCCTTGTTACGACCGGAAAGGTGGGTGGCTAACTCACCGCTGAGTAACTTGGCATTGGAGCCAGTGATGATGACGTGCATTTTCTTTCTGAGCATACGGTTCACAAACAGGTGCCAGCCCTCCACGTTTTGTATCTCGTCGAGAAACAGGTACTGGAAGTCGCCGTATATCTTATACAGAATCTCCAGGACATCGTTCAGTTGGTTGGCCTGAAGGTCCATCAACCGTTCGTCGTCGAAGTCGGCGTATGCAAATTTCACCCCTTTGCTTTGCAATGCCTGATAGCAAAGGGTGGACTTGCCGCTTCTTCTGACACCAATGACTACTTGGGCCTGAGTACTCTTGATATCCACAAGCCGTTCTTCCTGTCTATGGCACAACACTTCGTCCGCTCTCGTCTCCAATTCCTCTTGTTGGTCTGTGAGGATGAATTCCAATGTTCTCTTGTCAATCATATCTGTACGTTTATGCGTGCAAAGTTACAAAGAATTATCATAAAACGCGATATTTTACATAAAAATACTGCTTCAGAATACGATATTTTACAAAAGGTAACACTTCAAGATACGATATTTTACACAAATTGTCTTTTCCACAATACGATAATTTGCAGAGAATATCTGCCATCCTCAATTTTACATACTCCACATTGCTTAGTGGTGGTGTCGGCAAAAAAATAGTATGTCTATATACACTTATACACTAAATTCTGTTATGTGTCTGTAAATCAGTAATATGACTCAAAATCTATATACACTGTTATATACACTTTATATACACTGCATATACACTAAATTGGGCTGATTTGGCCATTTTGATGTGAATTCGTCCACATCAGGATATAGGAAAGTGTGAATCTGTTTACGACAAAGTGGAAGTCCCATAGGGTGGGACTATGACTTTAGTCCGTCTAAACTATGAGTTTGCTCCGTCTAAAGTCTGAGTTTGCTCCGTCGAAAGTCCCGGACAGGACGAAAGAAGCCGCTAATGAAACCAAAACAACTTGTTTTGCTGGCTACGGAGGCTCCGTAGATTTCTATGGAGGCTCCTAAGATTTCCATAGAGGCTCCTGGTGAATCCATAGATGTGGATGCTGCTTCTGTATAGCCAATACTTTCACACAAAATGTCGCTCTTGTGTGAACAAAAACCCTGATTTTGTCCGTTTTTCATCATTTTAGTGTATAAGTAGTGTATATAAAGTGTATATAATAGAGTATATAAAAATCAGTATAACTATCTGTGTATCAGCAAAGATATACCAATTTAGTGTATAAGTGTATATGAACTACCTAAATTTTTTTTGAAATCTATGTGATTCACAGGAAAATTTTGGAGATTTGAAGGAAAATGATTACCCCGCACGATCAGCATTGACTTCGGCGACAGCGAGGCAGACTATTTGACGAAAAAGGACACAAAGGGGTCAGGCTCCTTTGTGTCCTTTGTGGTTTAGTAGGCGTGGTCGCTCTGGATTTCCTCTTTCGTGATCTTCTTCGAGTCGATGGCGCGCCAGGCGTAGACGATGTAGGCCAAGACGAAGGGCACGAGCAGCGAGACGTAGAACATCGTGCGCAGGGTGAACTCACTGGAGCAGGAGTTGACCATCGTCAGCGACGACTGGAGGTCGGCGGTAGAGGGATAGTAGGCCGTGTGGTTCCAGGCCGAGCAGAGCAGCAGGGCCAGGACGGTGAGGACAGTGCCGATGCCGGCGGGCCAGATGCCGCTGATGTAATCCTTCGACACGATGGTCTTGCCGATGCCGAAAAGCACGAGGACGACACCTATTAATAATATAATAAGGAGATACCACATATCGAGGAGGTTCGTCAGATACTTGTACGGCTCCATATAGATGGTACCGTCGTCGGTATAGGCGAAGCCGTCCTTCAGCAGCAGGTGGACGAGGTAGGCCACGAAGAGCACCACGAAGGGTACGGCATTGCCAATCAAGCGGACGGAGCCACGCGAGCGGATATCCTCGTCGTCGACATTGTTCATCACGTACAGGATGCCGAGAACGCGGGCGAGGAACATCACGGCCAGGCCGAAGATGAGCACCCAGGGATTGAGCAGGGCATCGAGGCCGTGGGAGGCGTTGGCCCAGTGGCTGATGACGGGCGTGAGGGCTGTAGGATCGATCAGGTTGTTCTTCTCGACGATGAAGTTGGAACCCTCGAAGAAGGTGGCGACGGCACCGCCCAGGAGCAGCGGGCCGAGGAGGCCGTTGATGGTGAGGAAGAACTGGAAGGTACGCGGTCCGAGGATATTGCCGATCTTGTTCTGGAACTCATAACTGACGGCCTGTAGCACGAAGGTAAACAGGATGATCATCCAGAGCCAGTAAGCCCCGCCGAACGAGGTGGAGTAGAAGAGGGGATAGGAGGCGAAGAAGGCGCCGCCGAAGGTGACGAGGGTGGTGAAGGTGAACTCCCACTTACGGCCTGTGGAGTTGTAGACCAGGCGCTTGCCCTCTTCCGTATAGCCGAGGCTGCTGGCCACGGAGTTGGCTCCCTGCACGAAGAGCAGGAACACCAGCAGGGCCCCTAACAGTGCTACGATGAAGCACCAGTAATGCTGCAAAAATTCGTATGTCATAATCGTATTACATTAATTTCAACTTTGTTTATTGAAAGAAATTGGAATAATTATTATAATTTCTGATAATTTCTTTCTTGTCCTCAGCCTTCGTACTCTGGTCCCCGCTTGATCTGCTTGAGCAGGATGCTGATCTCGACGGCCAGCATCGTGGTGAAGAGGATGAGGAAGAGGAAGAAGGTGATCATCACGCTCGACGAGTGGAGGTCGCTGACGGCAGCCCAGGTGGGCAGCATATCCTGGATGGTCCAGGGCTGACGACCGAACTCAGCCACGAGCCAGCCGCTCTCCGAGGCGATGTAGGCCAGCGGGATGAGAGCGATGGCCAGCCAGTAGTGCCAGGCGGGCAGTCGGGCGATGTCGTAACTATCGGCCTCGGTCTCGGGCAGCAGTCCGACGGTGGCCAGCAGGCGGCCCACGATAACCGACACGTAGGGAATCCTATAGTTGAGTAGCAATAGCAGGGCGAAGAACACGATGAACAGGCAGCCCAGCCCCACCATCAGGCGGAAGGCCCAGAAATTGATGGGGACATAGGGTACGACGTCGTGCTTATCCTTGATGTAGCCGTAGCCCAGGTATTTCATGTTAGAATTGAGAATGGAGAGTTGGGATTTGATAATTTCCTCCGATGCACCCTCGGCTTTTGCTTTCCGATAGGCAGCCAAGGCGGTGATGGCCTTCTTTCCCATCTCAATCTTCTCGTCGACTGATGGCTCCACAGTGCCGTCGGGCGTGGTATAGCCGTTCAGGATGTCGTTGATGCCGGGCACGTAGCCGTGGGGATCGTTGGTAGCCATGATCGACAGGGCGTATGGCATCTCTATCTTCAGCGGGGCCGACTCCAGGTTCTCGTAGTCAGGCTGCTGGAATGGATTCACCCAGGCCACGGCTGTAAGTCCCTGGTCTTCGCCACCGTTGTAGAGGGCTTCCATCGCTGCCAGTTTCATCGGCTGCACCTGTGCTACCTGCTGGCCACTGATGTGTCCCGTGAAGGCTGCACCCAGCGAGGCAATCAGGCCCACCCAGGCACCGATCTTCAGGCTCTCCTTGGCCAGCCGCACCTCGCGCTTCTTCATCAGAT
>FLNX01001753.1_pt1 | contig 13311 bp, 9 predicted proteins | sample 1140341 | NCBI WGS metagenome assembly FLNX01 (sample SAMEA3878208, study PRJEB12797) | bioreactor metagenome | biome: Moose rumen | place: Sweden | collected 2011-10
TTCTTTCTTGGCGATTTTGCCAATGATAGTTGAATACAGATATTGAGGCTCGATAAAGTAACCGAGTTCGCCAATGCACTCTTCCTTGATTGCGGACTTGAAAGATTCGTCTTTACCCTGCCACAGGTCAGTAAAGGTAATGCCGTCTTGCTCTAATTCATCATTGACAAAGAGTTCAATCTTCTCGGACAGATATTTGTAGAAAATAAATCCGAGTGTGAAATACATAAAATCGCTTGCGGACATATTGCCGCGCAGTGTGTTAGCTACCGTCCAAAGTTGGTTGCGGAGTTTCTGTTGGAGTTCTTCGCTCATATTTTTGTTTGTGTTTTTATCGTTTATTCCCAGAAGAAAACACTAATAATAGCGTGCAGGCGTGCAAGCACTCTTGAAATGAGGTTCTTGCGCTGCATAAAACCTATTTGCTGCTCCTTGGGTTTGTTCTTATTATTCTCGTTTACAGCATCACGGATAATATCTGACTTTTCGCGGTGGAGGTATTCGTATTCCTCAATGAATTTCTGTAACGCTTCTATTGGTATATTCTCTTGCTCTGCAAGTTCGGTAAGGGCTTTGTTGCGTTCATCAGCGACAAAGTTGTTAAGACGCGTTTCGAGGTCAATGGAGCCGTCTGCTTTACTCCGGATGAAACCAAGTTGGTCATCGTCCACCTCTTTACGGATAAAGCTGTCGATAAGTTTGGTCTTGTTGCGCATAGTTACATCCTTGATCATCGTGTCAAGGATTTCTTTGCGTTTCTCCTGATAATCCTCGCTTGTCGGGTCAAGATTTTCTATCAGTGCAAGGATATATGCAACATTGATGATGTCGGAGTGTAATAATTCAAGACAGAAATCAATGTTTTCAAGAGGTTTGTCCTCTCCTTGCTCTTCTCCGCCCTGCGTGTCAGAGCCTGCCGGTTCGGGTTGTATGCTATCGAGGATATCCAAGTACTTGGAAAGGAACTCATTGAAAGTCTGTTCGTCTATCGGGAAGCGAGGGTCTTCGGGGTCGTACTCATTATAAATCTTTATTTCGGCGCGTTTCTTGAGCAGTTCGCGGAAAGCAAGAACAAAAGTTTTCTTGTCCTCATCTGTCTGAAGATAGTCGATAACGTGCGGTGACGGATAATGATTTTTGAAGTCGAACTGCAGGCGCGTATAATCGTGAAAAACCTTGTCGTATGGGTCGCGCAGAATTTCCTCCAAGTTATTGGAATTGGAGAATAGTTTGAGAGAAGTATCAACGTTTTCTTTTAGGTCGCGGAAGCAGAGTATCTTACCAAAACGCTTCTTGTCGTTCAGTACTCGATTGGTACGGCTGAATGCTTGCAACAAACCATGGTACTCTAAATTCTTATCAACATAGAGCGTATTGAGTTTTTTGGCGTCAAACCCTGTAAGAAACATGCCAACCACGATAAGCAAGTCAAGCGGCTCCATGTCCGCTTTCTTCTTTTTCATGCGCAGGTTGATGTCATCGTAGTAAGCCGCAAAATTCTCCGTAGTGAAGGCTGTGCCAAACATGCTGTTGTAGTCGTCCATGATAGCTTGTAGTTCGTCTGCTACAACTTTGTCGTTGGCATAAGTCCCTGTGTTCATACCTGTTTCCGCATCGTCTTGACTATCATTAGCGGCATAAGTAAAGATTGCGCCTATCTTGATAGACGGATTAAGCTCGCGGAATATCTTGTAGTATTTAAGCAGCATGGGGACAGACTGCACAGCAAAGAGCGCGTTAAACTCACCGTCAAATGTGGATTTATTGTAGTTGTTGAGAATAAAACGAGCTATCTCCGTCATACGGGCAGTTGCCATATCGTCCACATCACTTCGTCCGGCATAATATTCTACGAGGAAACCGAGTACATTCTCATCAGCAATTGCGTCCTTAATGAGATACTTGTGTAGGCAATCTCCAAAGACTTCTTTGGTGGTTTTGTCTTGCTTGGCATTCTCAACAAAGATAGGCGTTCCTGTGAATCCGAATATCTGCAAGTTGTGGAAGAAATTGACGATGTTCTTGTGGCTTTCACCAAAATGGGAACGGTGGCACTCATCAAAAATCATTACTACTTTCTTGTCTTGCAACTCTTGCAAGTGTTTGTTGTAATAGTTCTTCTTTACAGCAGTATTGAGTTTCTGAATGGTGGTAATGATAATCTTATTTCCTTTTTCGAGACGCCTGATAAGTTCAGCCGTGCTGTCAGTACCGTCCACTGCGCCCGGCTCAAATGCGTCATATTCCATTTTGGTTTGCGTGTCAAGGTCGTGGCGGTCAACCACAAAAAGAACCTTATCCACACCGTCCACATCTTGCACAAGTTGGGCAGCCTTGAACGATGTCAATGTCTTACCTGCACCGGTAGTGTGCCAGATATATCCATTTTTGTCGGTATTCTGCACACGGTCAAGGATATGTTCAACGGCGTAATACTGATAAGGACGAAGCACCATGAGGCACTTGTCGCTTTCGTGTAAAACAATGTATTTAGTGAGAATTTTGCCAAGCGTGCATTTGTCGAAGAACTGTGTGGCAAAACTATTGAGGTCGCTGAATGGTATGTTTGCAGCGTCCGTCCACTTGAAAGTGAACTTATATCCGCTGTTGGGATTGTTTGCGAAATAGCGAGTGTTTACAGCATTGGAAACAACAAAGATCTGAATGTAGTCAAACAAGCCGCTAAACGAAGTCTTGTAATAGCGTTGGATTTGGTTGTATGCTTGCTTGAGTTCTACTCCGGCACGTTTGAGTTCGATTTGCACTAACGGCAAACCATTGATAAGAATGGTAACATCATAGCGACACTTCTTGCGTCCTTCAACCGTGATTTGATTGGCAACTTGAAATTCATTCTGACACCACTGATGAGAATTAAGAAACTCCACCCAAATATGCTCACCGTTGTCAGCTTCAAGGGTGAATTGGTCGCGCAGTTTCTTGGCTTTTTCAAACCGAGTTCCTCCTTCAAGATGAATTAAGATGCGGTTAAACTCTTCATCTGTAAACTCCGTTCGACCGTGCTTTTCCAGTTCTTTTCGGTTATGTTTCTCTAACTGACGCTTGAAATTCTCTTTGAGGTTGTCTTCTTCCTTGACATTGACATATTCATAGTTCATGTCTTGGAGGGTCTTGATAAGACCTTTTTCCAATGCATCTTCTGATTGTATGGGCATATCTTTAAGTGTTGAAATTAGAGATTACAAAAAAGCGTACAAAGATACACAAATTAAGCGGATACGCAAATTTTTGAATCACAAAAGTTTCAAAAATGCAACTTGTGCAGCCGAAACGGGCAAAACGTGACGATTAAGTACGCGTTTCCAAAATAACTCAAGAGAAATTGAGTTACCCATTCGCTGAATGCAAGTAAAAAATTTGGCAATTTTTCCACTCGATAATCACTCCGTTTTTTTCCAAAAAAGTGTACCTTTTTAGCGGACATCGTGCGGACATCGTGCGGACATCGTGCGGACATCGTGCATACTTTGTGGTATAACATCCTTATTCCATGCACATTACAAGCACAAAAATGGCCATTTTTACTCTCTACCCACAAAAAAATCATCAAAAAAAATTTGGCAATTTTTCCACAACGGCCAATCCCCTCACTATTGTCTCATGACTAATAAATACCATACCTTCCCCCAATATGCTAAGAGTACTGAAAATAAACCTATTGAAAAAAACATGTGTGTGCCGCATACCTTCCTCCAATACGCTAAGAGCACTGAGAATAAACTTATTAAGAAAATCATGTATGTGCCGCATGCCTTCCCAACACGTTAACAAAATAACCCAGAGTCAACAACCCTGTAAATATAATCTGGTCTAATACCTAATTCGGGCTTAATTCGTGCATAGGAAGAGACTATTTGTATAATTAGTGAACATTATTTTGATTTTTCATTCATTTTTTGTATTTTTGCATGCGATTAACAAACAACCGCAAAACAATAATTAACAACCGTCAAACAACACTAAACAACTGCAAACCAACATCCAACAATTATGAATTTCAAACGATTGATATTCCTGCCTATCTGCTGCGCCTTGTTTTTGTCGGTAGCGGCACAGTCGCGCAATGCCGACTACGAAGCCTACATCCGCCAATACCACAAAGAGGCTCAAAAACAACAGAAAAAATACAACATACCCGCCAGCATCACCCTCGCACAGGGGTTGCTCGAGTCGGGCGCGGGAAAAAGCGAACTTGCCACTAAAGCCAACAATCACTTCGGCGTGAAATGTGCGGGAGACTGGAATGGTGACACCTACAAGCATGACGACGAGACAAAAAACGAATGTTTCCGCAAATACCGACACGCCGAGCAGAGTTACGAAGACCACTCACTCTTCCTGCAGAAAAAACGCTATCAGCCTCTGTTTGAGTTGCAGATAACCGACTATAAAGGCTGGGCTCACGGGTTGCGCCAATGCGGATATGCCACCGACCCGGGCTACGCCGCCAAACTCATCAAACTCATTGAAGACTACGACCTGACGCAATATGACCTCCCAAACGCCTCCGGCGAAGCCAAAGTCATCACCGATAAGACGGCTGACACCTCCGACGCCTCATCAGCTTCAGCCTCCTCTGCTGCGGGTTCTTCCTCTTCGGCATCATCCTCGCAAGCCACTGACAAAGAAGAGAAAGCTGCATACATTGCAACCGACGCAGACCTATCAGCCGCTTCTCCTGCCAAGGAGTCACATGCCGAACGGCGACAGATGGGCAGCGTGGCACTCAACCAAACACACAAAGTGCTGCGCAACAATGGCAGAAAATATGTGGTAGCCCGTTTGGGAGACACCTTCGCCGACATCGCCTATGAGTTCAATCTGTATGAGAAAACACTGCGTCAGTACAACGATATCGTCAACCCGCGCTACGAGTTGCAGGAAGGCGACAAAGTGTATCTGCAACGCAAACGCAAAAAAGCCGAAAAACGATTTGCCCACTACCGCGTGCAAGGAGATGAAAACATCTGGCAGATAGCACAGGACAAAGGTATGCGGCTCAGCACCATCTACCGACTCAACGGCATTGAGACAGGGCAAAACGTCATGCGAAATCAAGACCTACTGCTGAGATAATATCCCGCCAACAAACAACCGACAAACAACTATCAACAACTCACCCTTATGCGACGCCAGAATACTGAAACAATAGCCGCCGTCATCCGGCAATTTCTCAAGGAACAAGGGCTCGAAAAACCTTTTCTGGAGCATCAAATCATCAAGGCATGGCCACAATTGATGGGGCCTCTGGTTCAGAAATATACAGGGCGCATCGAAGTACGCGACGGCAAACTGCACGTACAAATCACCTCTGCCGCACTCCGGCAGGAACTCTTCATCGCACGACACGAGTTGGTGAAAAAACTCAACGAAGAGGTAGGAGCCGAAATCATCACAGATATCCGATTATTGGGCTAAAAACTCACACCGAACAACCATCAAACTACCATCATGATTTATCCGCAAGACTTTGAACATAAAATCGATTTTACCCCCATACGTGAGCAACTCAGCGAGCTATGCAGCAGTGAAATGGGAAGAGAAAAGGTAGGCGAGCTGACTTTTCTCACACACCCCGCCGCTATCCGTCTACTTCTCCTTCAAGCCCGTGAGATGCTCGTTATCTTACATGACAACTCGTTGGACTATCCCAAGAGCACAATACCCGATGTCAGGGAAAGTGTCAAACGGATTCGCATCGAAGGCCTCTTCATGGATGAGGAAGAACTGCTGCATCTTCGCCGTTTGCTGGAGGCTGCCGACCTCTATACGAGCTTTTTCCGCCGGCTTGATAGTCAGCGATTCCCTATGCTCTGCCGTTTTGCCGACTATTCTCTCCCCGATGAATGTGCTGACTTTTCCCCCTCGCAAACTATTGCCGCCATCGACCGCATCATCGATAAATACGGCAGACTCCGCGACAACGCCTCCCCTGCCCTGGCTGACATACGCCGAAGTCTCCAGCAAGCACAAGGGTCTGTCAACCGGGCACTTAACAGCATCCTACGGCAAGCGCAAGCGGAAGGTATGATAGACCCCGATGTGATGCCTACATTGCGGGAAGGACGACTCGTCATACCGGTCTCGCCGCAATACAAACGCAAAATAGGCGGCATCGTACACGATGAGTCAGCCACCGGCAAAACGGTTTATATCGAGCCTCAGCAGGTGGTGGAAGCCAACAACCGCATCCGGGAACTGGAGAGCGAAGAAAAACGAGAAAGAGCACGCATCCTGATGGAGACAAGCGCAGGCATACGTACCTATATACCCGCCATTCTGACGCTACATCAGTTCCTGGCAGAAGTGGATTTCCTGTATGCAAAAGCTCGCTTTGCCGACAAAACAGGAGCCATCGCTCCGGAACTCAAAGAGCAACCCTTGATTGACTGGCGTGAAGCCCGACACCCCCTGTTGCAACAGCGGCTTCAGCGACAGGACAAAAAAATAGTTCCACTCAACCTTCGCCTCAACGAACCCAACCGAATACTCGTCATCTCAGGGCCCAATGCAGGAGGAAAATCAGTCTGCCTCAAAACGGCAGCCCTTCTACAATATATGCTGCAATGCGGCCTTCCTATACCCGTCAGAGAAGACTCCACCGCAGGCATCTTCAACAGCTTGTTCATCGACATCGGTGACGAGCAGTCCATCGAAAACGACCTCTCCACCTATTCCTCACACCTGCGCAACATGAAGTTTTTCCTGCGCAACAGCAATGCTCACACACTCCTGCTCATCGATGAATTCGGCGGAGGAACAGAGCCGCGTATCGGAGGAGCTATAGCAGAAGCGGTGCTCAAGCAACTTAACAGCCATCGCAGTTTTGGTCTTATCACCACACACTATGACAACCTCAAACATCTCGCCGAAGACACCGAAGGCATCATCAACGGAGCCATGCTCTACGACAGCCAACGGCTCCAACCGCTGTTCCAACTATCCATCGGTCAGGCAGGATCATCGTTCGCCATCGAGATAGCAAGACAGACAGGACTCCCCGACGACATCATCAACGAAGCCAAACAACTGGCAGGAGAAGAACATATCGACTACGAACGGCATCTGCAAAACATAGCACGCGACAAACACTATTGGGAGCAGAAACGTAAACAAGTGCACGAACAGGAAAAGCAACTCGAACAACGCATTGCCTACTATGAAGAACAAATCGGCTCTGCTAAACAGAAAAGAAGAGAAATACTGAACGAAGCGCAAGAAAAAGCAGAAGAACTGCTTCGCCGCAGCAATGCCACCATAGAAAACACCATACGGCAAATAAAAGAATCCGGAGCCGACCGCGAACAAACACAAGCTGCCCGCAAATCGCTTGAACAATTCAAAGAGAAAAATCTGACACAAACCCGCTCAATCAATCGCTCTTCGGACGTCAAACAACCGAAAAACAACGCTAACAACCGCAAAAACACTTCCACCAACGCCCAAAACGTTTCCGCTAACGCCACCATAACTCCTCCTGCTCTGCAAGTAGGCTCCCGCATTCGCAAACGAGGCACTACACTGGTAGGAGAAGTAGTGGAGATAACCGACAAACAGGCAGTGGTGGCTTTTGGCTCCATCCGGTCATATATCCCCCTCAAACAAATAGAACACGTTTCCGCAAAGCAGGCAAAAGAAGAACGAAAACAACAAAGTCGTGTGGTAGTCCCTGGCAACGTGAGCGAGTCGATTCGAAAGAAACAACTCACCTTCAAGGGAGAACTCGACTTACGCGGTATGCGAGCCGATGAAGCACTCTCCGCCCTCATCAGTTATATTGACGATGCCGTCATGGTAGGCACTGCTGAAGTACGCATTCTGCACGGCACAGGAACCGGAGCTCTCAGACAGGTAGTCCGAGACTACCTGCAGATGCAGCATCGGGTAAAGCACTACCACGATGCTCATCCCGACCAAGGAGGCGCCGGCGTCACCATTGTAGAATTACTCTAATAAGTAGAATTACTCTAATAAAAAGAAAACTCTTTGCCGCTTAATCGCTATATGGCCTAAGGGTTTATGAGTTTATGAGTTGAAGAGTTAAAGAGTTGAAGAGTTAAAAAGTTGAAGAGTTGAAGAGCCTCATAACTTAGAAGAAAGCCTCTCAATAAAAAACGCAAAAAAAAACGCTGAAAGACTATCCTTTCAGCGTATTTTCTATCAGCATCACCGAGCGTTTGAGGAAAGCATCATACTCCATCTGCTCTTTTACCGTATTCACGGCATACATCACCGTGGCATGATTGCGTTTACCCATCTTCCGTCCGATCTCGGCGTATGGTTTGTCGGTCAGTTTCTTTGCCAAATACATAGCCACCTGACGAGCCTGCGCTATCTCTTTCTTGCGCGAAGAGGCATACAGCGTCTTCTCATCCACCTGGAAATGCTCGCATACCGCCGCCGTGATGTTGTCAATCGACATATCCGTCTCCGACACATCCACCAAACGGGAGATTACCTGATCAGCCAACTCTTTGTTGATTTCGGCATTGGTGAGAGTGGAATAGGCTAACAACGAGGCCAATACACCCTCCAAATCACGAACATTGTCGCGGACATTCTCGGCTATGTAGTTCACTATATCTTCCGATATATCCAGACCATCCTGATGAATACGATGCAGTAAAACATTCTTGCGCAACTCGAAATCAGGCTTCTTTATCTCTGTCGAAAGACCCCATTTGAAACGGGTAATCAACCTGTCCTCCAAACCTTGCAAATCAACAGGAGCCTTGTCTGAAGTAAGAATTAGCTGCTTACCGGTTTGATGCAGATGGTTGAAAATAAAGAAAAAGGTGTTCTGCGTCTGCTTTTTGTCTGCCCAATACTGAATATCGTCAACTATCAATACATCTATCGTCTGGTAGAAATTGATAAAGTCGTTCACTTTATTGTTCACAACAGCATCCGTGTATTGCACTTGGAAAGTATGAGCACTCACATACAACACTCTTTTGTCAGGATACAGACGCAACACTTCGTTGCCAATGGCATTGGCAAGGTGAGTCTTCCCTACTCCGCTACCGCCATAGATAAATATCGGGTTAAAAATAGTCTTGCCGGGCTCTCGGGCAATGGTCAGTCCCGCATTACGCGGCAATTTATTGCACTCGCCTTCAACAAAACTTGCAAAAGTGTACTGCGGATTGAGTTGAGAATCCAACTGCGGCATCGCAGGGCGATAGTCATAGGATGCTGAAGAGCGGGCTGGCATCTCTTCTTTCTGAGGAGTCTGCTTTTCCACACCCTCACTCAGTATGGTACTACCCTTGCCCGATTGACTGTCTATCAGCACACGATATTCCAACCGTATTCCCTTACCGTAAACACGGAAAAGTGTTTTGCGAAGCAAGTCAATATAGTTATCCTCAATATACTCCACCATAAACTGGCTCTTCACCTGAAGCACCAACACATTGTTCTCAAACTTTAGAGGAATAATCGGAGCAAACCACATTCGGTATGCAGAAGCCGATAAGTTATCCTTCAAAATCTGAAGACATTCTTGCCAATATGAAATGGTGTTATCCACTATAGATGACGTGCAGTATATTTGTTAACTATTATGAATGTACGAATTACTTACGGTTTTCTTCTTTTATCCGCCGAGGTAAGACCTGCTTTGAATAAGAATAATAATAAATAATAATAAAGATAAGGACTCTTGTGTCGCTCCGCCTTCTGTTCCAATTATCATTCCGTCCTTCTACCCTCAAAAACAGGTACTCTTCCGTTCTTCACCTCGAAAATAGGCGCTGAAAAAAACAGCCTCACTTTTCCCGATCATATCAAATCGCTACTTTTCAACCCTTTACAAAATCCGGAGTGAGTCGCTTTTCGTAGTGCAAAGGTCATACTTTTTTTTGAATTACGCAAGCCTGACCGCTTCTGTAATTTTATGCACTCACCCTATATTTTTTAGTTTCAAACAATTAAATATATTTAATTATAAAGCAGTCATTTGCAAAAGAAATCGCCTTTAAATCACTGATAAATAATAACAGATAAACAAAATCGCCGTACTACAATTTAGTCCGACGACTTTCTTAAATTGTTAATAACTACACAAGTTATCAACAATAATAAATTATGAGTGAAAATTTTTTCTTATTTAGAATTTCACTGAATAATAAACAAGGCACTATGCATCATTTTTCTTTCTTCCCAAACAACGAGAAATGGACATAACGCTTAGGGTGGGCCTTCAAGTCAACAAGCAGACTATCAGCCGATACAACCGTCTTATCAATGTTTACATATAGTTTCTTGTCATGCAGCAGCATACCCAAAGTACCCTCTGTTGAATTGATTTGAGCCACCACTCCTTTCACTTCATCCACTGCTTCGTCCACACGTTTCACCGTTGCCGCCAAATCCACATCACGGATGTTGCCGGTCAACACTTTCACATCAGCCACTGCCTCCTTTGCATCTGACACCACTTGGGGCACATCTGTCTCCATCATCGTCTTCAGTTTACCGGAGGAAGCGTCCAAATCGCTCATCACATTGTCAGCCTTAGCCAGCACATTCTTGATATGGTCGCCTTCCAACTGACCTTGCACATCCTCCACCAGCGAATCGACATGTTGCACTGCCACTTGCAAATCTTTCAACAAACCTGCTTGAAGTGACTCTACCAAACCGGGAACGATAGTGGTAGGCAAGGTGTCACCTTCTTTATAATAAGGTGTAGCGTCTCCTGTAGGGATATTCAGTTGCAGAGCCGTCCCGCCAAGCAAACCGTCTGCTATCAGTGCCACCTCCGAACCTTCAGGCAACACAATATCCTTATTGACTGACAATGTAACCACAAATGAGGCTTCTTTGGTGAAATCATATACAATTTTGTCCACCTGCCCCACTTTGAAACCTTTCACATACACCGGCGCCTGCTCAGTCAACCCGTTAATCTGGGTCCATTCACCGGTATAGGCTGTCGTTGATTTGAAAAGATTAACACCTTTCAAAAAGTTAAATCCAAAATACAACAGAAATAGCGCAAGGATGGCAAGCACTGCCACCACTATCTCACGCTGGAATCTCAATTTTGCCATTATCTTATCTAATTTTCAATATTCTCTAAAACACTCTTCTGTATTCCATTCCTCCGCATCATTCCGTACCCTCATCGTCATTCCAACCCCTCAACGTCAATTCATAACTTGTTTTCAAATCTTCCCGCAAAAGAGAAGACTACTGTCAAACCATTTCAAGCAATACTTGGAGCAACTTGCCTCAGTACCCCCTTCGTCACTCCCTATTTCTTCACTGGCACTTGCTTGCCGTCTGCAAAAGCCACCACAAAACAATCAGGGAATTTCTGCTGCAATTCCTGCTGTAACGCCACTATCTTTTCATAGTCAGTCTCTTCGCCGTAGGTATATTTATATAAACTCCCTACCTGCGTATATCGGCAGCCCTTCAAACCGCGGAAAGTGGAATCGCCTTCATCCAACAGACGCGATACGGCAAAAATCTGAACTCTATACACTACTCCATCAGTTGCACCCTGAGCGTTTTGGCTTTCTTTTCCAACCTGCGGCTCCTCATTCGTCTTCACTGGGTCTGCTTTCACATCCGAAGCCGCATCTTGCTTCTTATCTATCGTCTGTCGGGCATCCTCTTTCTTTGTGGCATCCTCTTTCTTTGTTGCAACTTCCTCTTTTGCCGGCTCTGCTTTCTGGCGCTTGTCAACCGAAGCCTTATAACTTACAAAAGCATCATATATAGCCTTGGCTACCTCATCCTTGCCTTTGGCTGAGGCGAGATATTTCTCCTCTTCGGGATTAGAGATAAAACCCATCTCTATCAATACCGATGGGCAAGCCGACTTATGCAGCACCCAGAATCCTGCCTGCCTTACACCTTTGTCTGTTCGCTGGCAGGCTGACGACAACTCCTGCTGAACAAGCGAAGCAAACTGTAAAGATTTATCCATATACTGGTCCTGCATAAACTCAAACATGATATAAGACTCCACCGAGTTAGGGTCGAAACCCTGATACTTGGTCTGATAATCATCTTCCAACATCATCACGGCGTTTTCACGCATCGCCACACTGAGGTTGCTCTCCTGTTTGTGCAAACCCAACGTATAAGTCTCTGCACCTTGCACATTCTTGTTCTGAGCCGAGTTGGCATGAATACAGACGAACAGGTCCGCACCATGCTTATTCACAAAATCCGCACGCTCCTGAAGGGTAAGAAACACATCTGTTTTGCGAGTCATATACACCAACACGCTTTTGTCTCCGGCTTCTATCAGCTTGGCCAATCTCAACGACACGTCAAGATTGAGGTCTTTCTCGCGTGAGATAGCGCCCAAAGCACCGGGGTCTTTGCCACCGTGACCGGCATCTATCACTACAGTAAAAGCATGCAACGGCATCACCATTATGACACCGAAGAACAGCAACCAAACAAGACGGACAATACTTTTCATAGTTTAGAATAATCTAACACGCCGCAAAGTTACAAAATTAATGCCAAATAGCCAAATAGGTTTTTCGCCGGGCAAGGCAACGCATTAAAATTATACTCGTTGGCGGGATATCAGAGTATGTAGTCAGTCATGTCTGTCTAATAAAAAGCAGTTCTGTCCTCAACAGAGTCCCTTGTAACCCACTTCTATCACTGCACCCTCGCGAAAGACAACACTTTTCCAACCACCTTCCAATTACCTTCCAACCACTTTGCAAACATATTCCAATTACCTTCCAACCACCTTCCAATCACCTCCCAACCACTTTGTAACCACCTTCCAATCACCTCCCAACCACTTTGTAACCACCTTCCAATCATCTCCCAGCCACCTCCCAAGCACCTTGCAAACATATTCCAATTACCTTCCAACCACCTTCCAACCACTTTACAAACATATTCCAATTACCTTCCAACCACCTTCCAACCATCATGCAGCCGCTCTACAACCGTCCTACAGCAGATAAACACGATAGATATACGATAGATATACGATAGATACACGATAGATAAACGATAGATAAACGATACATTCTGCGGATTTCATAAAAATTTGGTAAAGTTTTACTCTGTTCTACTTTTCATTTTTTTAGCGATACTTATGAGATTTGATTTTTCGGATGCGTTTACCTTGTTTACCGGTCGTTCTGCACTCTTTTGCAGCATCGTTTCAGACAGCAAAATGTGGATTTTTTGACGATTCGGACATGTGGATTAATTGACGTTTTCCTCATTTCTTCTGTTTTTCCCTGGTTCGCGAGTTTCCCGTTTTTTGTATCTCATTCATTTTCAGCCTTCCCCTGTCGT
>FLNX01000230.1_pt1 | contig 13298 bp, 4 predicted proteins | sample 1140341 | NCBI WGS metagenome assembly FLNX01 (sample SAMEA3878208, study PRJEB12797) | bioreactor metagenome | biome: Moose rumen | place: Sweden | collected 2011-10
ACGTCGCCCTCGATGTCAATCTCCGCCTCGAACTCGTAACTGTGGGCGCCGGCTATGAACATCAGCGGTGAGGAACCGCTCAGGCTGTTGCCCTTGGCCTGTAGGGTCAGTGCGCCGTCCGTCACTTTCACCCTGCCGGGATCGAACGCCTTGTAGAATTTCCAGTCGAGGCCGACGCGGAACTCGCCCAAATGGGCCAGACGGTCTACGGGCGTCCACTGCTTCAGCGGCTGGGCCATCGGCTTGCTGGCATCGCCGCCGTCGGCCACGATCCATCCGTCATCCGTGAAATGTACCGGCTCCATCAGCGTCTGTCGGCCTAAGTTCAGATAGCCGTTCTCGTAGGCGTGATACACGATGTACCATCGGCCGTCGGGGGTGTCGATCAGCGAGCCGTGTCCGCGACTCCACCAGCGGTCGGTATTATAATAGGTATGCACGAGGGGATTCGAAGGCATGTTCTCCCACGGGCCGTCGATGCGCTCGGCGCGGGCCACGGTCACCATGTGGCTGGTGGGCGGGCCAGCCGTTCCGCCCTCGGCACTGATGTAATAGTAGTACTTGCCGATGTGGTAGAGTTTCGGCCCTTCGAGGCACAGGCCCTCCGTCGGCCAGTCGCTGGGGAACTGCCAGCCGTCGTAGATATGCTTCAGCGAGCCTGGGATGACCGCCAGGCCGTCGCCCGACAGCAGCACGCGGTCGCCGCCGCTGAGAATCAGATAGCGTCGTCCGTCTTCACCCACTACGTGGCAGGGGTCGATATGATCAACCTTCAGGTCGATGGGGTCGCTCCACGGGCCGTAGGGCGAGTCGGCCACCACCACGTAGTTGGTTCTCGGGCGGCGGGCCACGGTGAAGTAGATGTAATACTTGCCTTGGTGCTTCTTGATGTCGGGTGCCCATACAGAGCCGAGATACTCCTTGAGGGCGAAACTGATCGGCTCCCAGTGGACGAGGTCGCGGGAGTGAAAAACGGTCAGTCCCGGCTGGTAGTCGAACGACGAGTGGGTCATGTAGTAGTCCTCGCCGTCGCGCAGGATGGTCGGGTCGGGATAGTCGCCGCCCAGGATGGGGTTCGCAAACATGTTCTGCGCCTTAATGGGCAGAACGAGCACAAGGCTCAGCAGTAGTAGATGTAGTCTTTTCATTTTCTTAGTCTATAGTTTGTTTTGCCTATCAGGGTGCAAAGATACGAAAAAAGGATGAACAAAACAAGAGGAAAACTCGTCATTCTGCATAGAATAATCGTTCAAAGTGGTAAAAAGAGGGGGGGGAAGCGTATGGAATATGAAATAAAACTCGTAAATTTGCTGCACAATTGAGAATATATATGAAAAGAATCATCACTTTTATCGCGTTCATCGGAGGACTTATCACGACAGTCAACGGACAGACTTATACCGTAGACAATCATATTGGCATAGAGAACGGCCTGTCGAACAATTTCATCCTGGATATTGTCATTGACAAGCGTGGGCATGCCTGGGTAGCAACTGAATCAGGACTTAACAGGGTGGCAGGCAAGACCGTCGATGTGTTCAACAAGTACAATATGGTAGACAAGTCGAACACGGGTATCATCAGCAATGAAATACGCTCACTCTACTACAATCAAGCAATCGACCGTGTGCTGATAGGTCTGGAAAAGGGATTGAGCATCTTCGATTGCAGCACTGGCACTTTTAAGAACCTCACCCGCGATAATGGTCTCAGTTCAACAGGTGTCAACGATGTCATTCAGGCTCATGACGGCGGGGCATGGCTATTGATGGTAAACGGCACCGTTCAACATATCAACTGTACTAATTATGAACTGCAAGAATTAAGAATAGACACACTACGTAGGAACCGGTGCGGCTACGATGACGGAAACGGACACCTCCTGCTGGGACATATCAGCGAAGGCATGACCGTGATAGACCTGAAGACAGGCCAACAACGCCACATTGTCCATAAGGAGGGAGACCAAAGAACTCTACCAGGCGACAATGTGAGATGCATCTACCAAGACAAGTGGAAAAACATCTGGGTTGGAACCGACCACGGGCTGGCCCTATACGACTTGCAGACAGACACCTTTACGAAAGTGGAACACCTTTCTAAATCGTCCAATGACAACATATTCTCCATCCGTCAACTCAACAACGGCCAACTATGGGTAGCGTCCGACATGGGAGGCATCAGCATCGTAGACCTCAGCCAACCCACCAGCCCTATGGTAAGACGACCTATCTATTACAACGACAACAGTATCATACAACTCTCTTCGATAAACACCCGCTGCATCGTTCAGGACGAGTTCGGCAACATCTGGATTGGCAATCATTCTACGGGCATAGACCTCATCTCCTCTAATCCACCACTCTTCAAGACTATACCTTTTTACGATGATAACAAACTGCTGAAACGCATCTATGGCATATCATCAGACGAAAACGGCAATGTCTGGCTGGGAGGAGAAGACGAATTCTCGTTATGGAGAGACGGTCGATTGGTACAGACCTGGACTATCGGCGGGCAGAGGCGGCAACACTCTTTTGTGATGTGCCTTATGGCCGACCACAAAGGGAATATATGGTTAGGCATGGAAGACGAAGGCGTTATCAGGTACGATAAGAGAACAGGTCAGTATCAACGGGTAGAAATTGGGTATGCCGCTCCTGACATCAGGGCCCTGGCAGAGGATCATGACGGCACGGTATGGATAGGCAGTGAATTCGGCTTGTTTATATGGAAGGACGGAAAACTGAATTCTGAGGACATCATCAACAGGCTCTTTAAAAATGACCTGATATGCTCCATCCTAGAAATCGATCAACAACGAATGCTCTTTACCACACTGGGCCGAGGAATATACATCCTGAACAGGGAGACAAACGACGTGGAACACCTGAGCGACGAAAACGGACTGCCATCATACTGTGTTAATCATGCCATCTCTGACAGGCAAGGAGGGGTCTGGCTGGCCACCTATGAGGGATTGGTACATCTGACCATAGTGAAAGGAAAGAAAGAAATACAGGTCTTTGACAGAAGCCAAGGACTCAGCGACAACCACATTCGCGCCTTGCAGCAAGACCGAGGCGGCCGCATCTGGATGAGCACCAATACGGGCATCTCGTGCTTTGACCCACAAAAGGAACGGTTCTTCAACTACGACCATAACAACAATTTGCCCGCCGGCAGTTTCATCAGCGGTTCGACGACCACGACCCCTGATGGTACGATGTACTTTGCCTCACCAAATGGTGTCTGTTATTTCTCACCTGAGCAACTGACGCACGACCTTAAAGTATCAGAAGCCCAGATTGTGGTCTGCGAAGCATACAATCCTGCTGGTGAAGACACGGAAATCCTGAATCTGATTCCTGATGAGAATGGGCGCGTCTATACCAACTATGAGCAGAACACCCTGCGCATCGCCTTCACCGTGAAGGACTATTCGCAGGTGGGCAACGTGGAATACGCCTACCAGATGAAAGGGCTGAACGATGAATGGTACTACATCGGCAACGACTTCGACGTGGCCTTCCGCGGCCTCAGCCCCGGCACCTACACATTCATCCTGCAGGCCAAACTGAAGAACCAAGACTGGAGCGACGCATCGACGACCCAACTCACCATCCACATCGCCCCACCCTTCTGGCGCACGTGGTGGGCATACCTTATTTATATATTACTGGTGGGAGCCATCGTCTGGTACCTGCTGCGCAACTATAAGCACAAACTGAAACTGGAAAATTCGCTCGAACTGGAGCGGAGCGAGAGCCTGCAAAAACAAGACCTGAACGAGGAACGACTGCGCTTCTTCACCAACATCACCCACGAACTGCGTACGCCGCTCACCCTGATACTCGGTCCGCTGGAAGACCTCATGAGCGACAAGCGCCTGCCGGAGCCTTATCACAAGAAGGTGGAACTAATCTCGAAGAGTGCCGGACGGCTGCGCGACCTGATCAACCAGATACTGGAGTTCCGTAAGACAGAGACGCAGAACCGACGGTTGACCGTAGCCAAGGGCGATCTGTCAGTGCTGATTAAAGAGATCGGCCAGTACTACAAACAACTGAACCGTAACCTCAAGGTGACCTACCACACCATCGTGCTGCCAGGCATCCCGCCAGTCTATTACGACTCAGAGGTCATCACGACCATCCTCAACAACCTGCTGTCGAACGCCGCCAAATATACAGAGGAAGGCAATATCGACCTGATTATGAGAACAGACGACCGGGGACACCTGGAGTTGGCCGTAAAAGATACCGGCTACGGCATCGACCGCGAAGCGCTGCCCCACATCTTCGACCGCTACTACCAGGCCCGTGGCAAACATCAGGCATCGGGCACCGGCATCGGGCTGGCCCTGGTAAAATCGTTGGCCGACCTGCACGAAGGCACACTCAGCGTGGAGAGCAAACCCGGCGAGGGCAGCAAGTTCACCTTCTCGCTGCTGATTGACAACACCTATCCCAATGCCTTGCACAAGGAAGACGAGGAAAAAATGAAGAGTGAAGAGCGAATAGGGAATTGTGAAGGGATAGGCGAGACGGCAGACGACGAGCGGCCGATGCTGCTCGTGGTGGAGGACAACGACGACATCCGCCAGTATATCGCCGACTCGACGGGTGACGACTATCAGGTGATCCAGGCCAACAACGGCTATGAGGGCACGATGCTGGCGATGGAGCAGATACCCGACATCATCGTCTCGGACATTATGATGCCCAGGATGAACGGCATCGAACTGACCCGTCGCGTCAAGGAGGACGTGCGCACCAGCCACATCCCCGTGATCCTGCTAACGGCCAAGGACAGCATAGAAGACAAGGAGGAGGGCTACGACAGCGGGGCCGACTCGTATCTGACCAAGCCCTTCAGTGCCCGACTGCTGCAGAGCCGCATCCAGAACCTGCTCTCCACAAGGCGGAAACTGGCAGAACTGCTGACGTTCAGGAGTCAGAAGACGGGAGAAGGGGGACAGGAAGCAGGAGACAAGAGTCTGTCTGATGAGCCTAAACTTAACAGGCTGGACCAGGAGTTTATGGATAAGTTGAACAAGACCATCGAGGAAAACATTATGCAGGAAGACCTCGATATGGCCTTTATGACCGACAAGATGGCGATGAGCCACAGCACCTTCTACCGCAAGGTGAAGGCCCTGACGGGAATGACGGCCAAGGAGTATATCCGCAAACTCAGGTTACAACGGGCAGCCGAATTGCTCAGCAAGGGAGAGTACAACGTGACCGAAGCCGCTACGATGACCGGCTTCAACGACCTCGGCAATTTCCGCATCATCTTCAAGAAGGAGTTCGGCGTGACGCCATCGGAGTATTCGAAGAGGTAAGAGGTAAGAGAATACATAGGCGTTTCGTTCAAGGGGCATCGGGAAATTCGTCAAATTAGGCAGTGACAAATTTCCCGATGCTCTTTGAATGTTTTTCCCACGTACCATCTAAAAAGAAGTCACTACCTTTGCAACGTCAAAAAACAAACTGTTTCATCATACATTCATACATTAGGTTAGTTATTGTTAGTTAATTAGTTAGTATTCAGACACATTAGTTATTAGGAATAGGCAGGAGTGCTTCTAAGCGTAAGAAAGATTGTTTTTCAAGGATGCAAATAAAAAAGGAAATGTGAATCAAACTCCAAATAATTACTAATTTAAAAAGAACAAACAATGATGAAAGAACAACAAACGACTGAACAGAAGAGCCGCCCGACAATGTGGCAGCGCTTTCTCTTCCTGGCGTTGCTGGCCGTCTGTTCCACAGTGGCAATGGCGCAAGGAAAGGTATCAGGTAACGTGGTCGATGAAACGGGCAATCCCGTCATCGGCGCCAGTGTGATTGTGAAGGGCACCTCGACAGGCTCGGTGACCGACTTCGACGGCAACTTCGAGATTCCCAACGTGCAATCGAACGCAACCCTCGTCATCTCCTATATAGGATATGTGACGCAGGAAATAGCCCTCAACGGACGCAAGAACATCAAGGTGACGATCGTTGAAGACAAGAAGGTACTCGACGAAGTGGTGGTCGTAGGTTACGGCGTTCAGAAGAAGAGCGACGTGACGGGAGCCATGACTTCCGTATCTGCCGAGGATCTGACCAGCCGCCCCATCTCCAACGCCTTGGAAGGTATGCAGGGTAAGGCTGCCGGTGTGGACATCCGCACAAGCGACCGTCCCGGTGAGATGGGCGACGTCTACATCCGTGGTGTCCGCTCCCTCTCAGCCAGCAGTGCTCCGCTCTACGTGGTCGACGGTGTACCCCTGAATGGTACGGTAGGACGTACCCACGAGGAGTCGCAGGACGGTGTTGCCGCCCGCTCCGGCCAGTTGGAGAGTCTAAACCCGCAGGACATCGAGAGCATCGAGGTGCTGAAAGATGCCTCTGCTACCGCCATCTACGGAAGCCGTGGTGCCAACGGCGTGGTGCTCATCACCACCAAAAAGGGTAAGGAGGGCAAGTTCACCGTAAGTTATAATGGTTCAATGACCATCGACAACCTGAAGGACCGTACTGACTGGACGACGGCTGATGAGTATATCACCTGGCGTCGCTGGGCCTACTACTATCGCGATCCGAACCAGTATCCGCGCGGCGACCAGCCGACACTGGAAAATGACAAAGTCATCTTCAATGCCGGCGGCGACAAGTACGCCTGGGCCAACATTGAGAAAGGCTGGGCCAGCGGAACCTGGGACGGCTCAAAGGTACAGACGACCGACTGGGCCAGTTATGTGACACAGACCGGCTACTCGATGGATCACACCATCAGCGCATCAGGCGGTAACGAGAAGAGCCAGAGTTACATTTCAGTAGGCTGGCTCGACAACCGCGGTACCATCAAGGGACAAGACTACAACCGCTACACGGCTAAGGTCTCGAACGACACCAAGCCCTTCAAGTGGCTCTCGCTCGGTGCGACCATCAACACCACCTACTCGATCCAGAACTACGGTATGTCGAACGACGGCGGTACAACCTCCGGCCCCCGCAGTGCCTACGCTGCCGCTATGCGCAACCTGCCGTTTGCCGTGCCATTCGACGATGAGGGCAACCGCATCGAATACCCCGGTGCCGACACGAAGATCAAGACCGTGGTCGACGAATGGGAATACTCCACCGACGAACGTAAGACCTTCCGTGCCTTCGGTAGTTTCTACGGGCTGGTGAACCTCGGCGAGATCTACGCCCCGCTTAAGGGTCTGACCTATAAGGTAAATTTCGGCCCCGACTTCCGCAGTTATCGTCGCGGTATGTTCAACTCAGCCACCAGCACCAACCGTGAGGGCACCAACTATGTATCGCTGACCAAGAGCACCGACTTCTCGTGGACGCTCGACAACCTGATCAACTACAACCGTTCGTTCGGCAAGCACGACATCGGCCTGACCCTGCTGCAGACGGCCACGAAGTATGAGTATGAGTCGAGCGCTATGGCCGCTCAGGGCATCCCCCTGGAGAGCGCCCTCTGGAACGCTATGACCAAGAGCAACATCACCTCGCTGACCAACTGGGACTCCAATCTCACGGAGAAGCAACTGGAGAGTTGGATGGCCCGTGTCAACTATACCTACAATGGCCGCTATATGCTGACCGCCAGCGTCCGTCGCGACGGTGCCTCGCAGTTGGCTACAGGCCACAAGTGGGCCACCTTCCCCTCCTTCGCCCTCGGCTGGCGCATCGAGCAAGAAGAGTTTATGAAGAACTTGACCTGGATCGACCAGTTGAAACTCCGTCTGGGCTACGGTGTGACAGGTAACTCGGCCATCGAGCCGTATCAGACGAAAGGTTCGATCGTCAGTCTGTTCTACCCCTACGGCAGTGCCGCCACGGCTGGATACACCACCTACGACATGCTGATTAGCGGCGGTAGCGTGACGATGGCCAACCAGAACCTGACATGGGAGAAAACCAAGCAGTGGAACCTCGGACTGGACTTCAACTTCCTCCGTGGCCGCATCAACGGTACCTTCGATATCTACACCTCACGCACCACCGACCTGCTGATGCTGCAGGCAATCCCGACGCTGACAGGTTATGCCTCTTCATATAATAACATCGGTGAGACTAAGAACTTCGGTTACGACATCACGCTGAACTTCGTGCCCGTCCGCACCAAGGATCTGGAGTGGAGCATCGGTGTGAATGCCGCCTACACGAAGAATGAGATCGTCAGCCTGGCCAACGGAAAGGAGGACGATATTGCCAACGGCTGGTTCATCGGCGAGTCGACTTGGGTAATCTACGACTACGTGAGCGACGGCGTATGGCAGGAGAGCGATGCCACGGAGATGGCCAAGTTCAATGCCAACGGCCATAACTTCCAGGTAGGTATGACGAAGCCCAAAGACCTGAACGGCGACTATAAGATTGACGCCAACAACGACCGCACTATCGTGGGCCACCGCGATCCCCGCTGGTCAGTGGGTCTGAGCACCGACCTTACCTATAAGGGATGGGAACTGGCCATCCAGGCCTATGGTCGTATGGACTACACCTACAGTTCCGAGGCTCCCTGGGTAGGTGGTCGCTACAATGTGCGCAATTACGACTACTACAGTGAGACAAACACTGGCGGTACTTATTCGAAGCCCATCTACGACGAGGGCGGTAAAGATGCCTATTACGCCATCCTCGGCTATCACAGCGGCAACTACCTGAAGGTGCGCACCATCTCGCTGGGCTACACCTTCCCCAACGCCCTGCTGAAGAATACCGGTATCTCTCACCTGAAGGTCTATGCACAGGCCAAGAACCCGTTCTCCATCTTCAACAAGTATGAGAGCGTTGACCTCGACACCCAGAGCGGACAGTACAACCAGGGCTTCACGTTCGGCGTGAACCTGAGTTTCTGAGCCACAGATTACACAGATTGACACAGAATGGGAAAAAAGTAAAGAATTAAAAAAGTAAAGAGTTATGAAACAATATATATTCAAGAGTCTGCTGGCAGCAGTCGTTGCATTACCGATGGCAACGTCCTGTAGTTCTTCCTTCCTCGACGAGGAACTGGACACCCAGCGAAGCACGGACTATTTCAATACGAACGACGGTATCGACCAATTGGTGGTCGGTCTCTACAACAACCTCCGTTTCCACCATGCCTTCGAGTGGGGCTTCACGATGACCAACTACGGCACCGATGAGTTTATGGTGGGCGGCGATGGCTCAAATGCGATGTGGAACGACTATATCGCCAACCTAAGCAGCGACATCACGACGGTAAACATCAACACCACCCATGCCTACGACCTCTGGGACAACATGTTTACGGGCATAAACACGGCCAACCTATTGTTGGAGAAACTGGAGACAGCCTATACTGGCAGCAATGCCACAGAGGCCAGCGGTACGGCTCACTTTATGCGCGGCTACAACTACTTCCGCCTGCTCTGCCAGTACGGTGGCGTACCCCTCAAACTGGCTTCGTCGAGTACCGTAGAGCGTGAGTTCACCCGTGCCACGGCAGCCGAGGTATTCGACCAGGTGGAAAGCGACCTGCTCGCTGCCTACAACGAACTGCCCGCCAACGAGGCGCAGGAGGGAAAGATCACCAAGAGCGCCGTGGCCCACTTCCTGGCCAAGGCTTATCTTTGGCGTGCTTCAGAACTGAACGACAGTTGGAACTCAGCCACCAAGAGCGCCGACCTCGACAAGGTGATCCAGTATGCCAATGTCGTCATTGCGGCCCATCCGCTGGCTGACAACTTCGCCGATCTGTGGAACTACACCACGCCCGACGGTGCCAACGAGCAACTCGGTGAGATCGTGCTGGCCGCCCAGAACACCAGTGCCGATGCCACCAAGACCCGCTATGGCAATGCCCAGCACCTGTACTTCCTCTCCGTCTATCAGAACCTGCCCGGTATGAAACGTGACATCTCCGGCGGCCGTGAGTACCAGCGTCTGCGCACCACCTATTATACTTATAATGTGTTCGACCACGTGAACGACTCCCGTCTGTGGAAGTCATTCCGAACGAAACTGAATGCCAACCGTACCGTCACGTCAAATGGCGTGGATTTCGTGCCCGGCGACCGTGCCCTGATGTTCATCCTCAACAAGCCGGGTGACACCCGCTTCGAGGCTGTGCAGAACAACAGCAACGTGAAGGACGGTGAGACTGGCAAGGAAGTGGCTACCACGTTCGTGCTCTATCCCAATGGTGCAGGTGCCGATGACAAGCCCTTCGAGGATGATGCCTATATCTCTCGCTTCGCCTCTCTGACGAAGTATACCGACGGCTCTCGTCTAACCGTGTCAATGGAGGCTGGTAACCGTGACGGCCTGTTGGCCCGTTCTGCCGAAGACTACTTCTTCCTGGCAGAGGCCTACATCCGCAAGGGTGACTACACACAGGCTGCCAACTATCTGAACACCATCCGTCGCCGCGCCCAGTGGAAAGCCGGTGAGGATCGTGAGGAGCACGTCGACGGCGGTGCCGCCTGGAATGCCGATGCCCTCGGCTGGGGTGTATTCACGGAACTACAGGGTTACGGCGTCTATTGCAACCGTTCCACCTATTATGAGTCCAACGACTTGCCGATGGGGTCACTCGATGCCCAGGCCAGCAGCCTTGAGGTGAGCGACATCAGCAATGTCAGCAACCTGCCCGAAGAGGATCAGGCTATCGTCAGGAAACTCGGTTACTCATCGGCCTACGACGTGGCTATGTGCTTCCTGCTCAACGAGAAGACCCGTGAGATGTGCGGTGAGTTCGTACGCTGGGAAGACCTGGCTCGCACCAAGACCCTCGTAGCCCGTGCCAAGGCCTACAACAAGGGAGCAGCACCCAACATCGACGACCACCACTACCTGCGTCCTATTCCTCAGACCTATCTCGATATTATCCAGAAGGACGGTCACGCCCTAACGGCAGCCGAGAAGCAGGAGCAGCAGAATCCGGGATACTAAGGAGTGAATAGTGAATATGAGATGAGCCGCCGGGACACCATAAGGGTCTCGGCGGCCTTGTTTTAGGCTTTATGACACATTTTATTCCAGATTTCGCCCTTCCTATCAGTTTTTTTTGTACCTTTGCAAAATAATGACAATATAGTTTGGTATGAGGAGAATAACGGTCATAGGATTAGCACTGATTTGCACGGCAAGCATCTGTGCACAGGTGAAGGCATCACGGGAGCATCGCGAGTTGATCAAGCAACACATTTATGGTGACTACAAGCAAATGTATCGCCAGCCGACGGGCATCGCACTGATTCATCCCTATCTGACGCCAGGCAGCAAACAGTATGCCAACGTGCTATGGGACTGGGACTCGTGGCTCTCTGACGTGGCCCTGCGACAGACACTCAACGACGTGGGGACTGACGCAGACCGCAAGGAAGCACTCGTCTACGAACAGGGCTGCGTGCTCAACTATCTGGCCTACACCTCCGTGGAGGACGGCTATATGCCAATGGTGGTGGATGCCGAGTCGGACCCGAACAAGATCAAGCCTGCGGACATCTATGCGACGAATATGCACAAGCCCTGCCTGGCACAACACGCAGCGTTTCTCGTACAGCAGACCAACGGCAGTGCCGAATGGCTACGGGAGGGCTACCCCCGAATGCGGGCCTTCATCAAGAACTACCACGACCATCATCGCCACGCCGAGACGGGCCTCTACTACTGGCAGGACGACCTGGCCATCGGCGTGGACAATGACCCTTCGACGTTCTTCCGCCCCAAAGGCTCGTCGGCCTCGATCTACCTGAACTGCCTGATGTATAAGGAACTGCGGGCGATGAGTTATCTGGCCGAAAGACTGTCACTGACAGAGGCCAGGCAGAAATACGCGGCGATGGCCGACTCGCTGCGCGATGCCGTGCGGACGTACTGCTGGGACGAGAAGGACGGGATGTACTACTCCGTTGACCTCAACCTCGTGGCCTATACCGGCGAGCCGCAGATCATCTTCGGCAAGCCGTTCGTGCTCCATCAGGGAGCGCCCCGCCACTATCCGTGCCTCATCCAACGACTGGGTTGCTGGAGCGGCTTTATGACCCTTTGGGCCGGCATCGCCACACCCGAACAGGCCAGGCGTATGGTGAAAGAGAACCTGCTCGACGAACGCACCTTCTGCGGCACCTATGGTGTACGTACGCTGTCGAAGATGGAGAAGATGTATAACCTGCGGGCCACGAACAACCCCTCGAACTGGCAGGGGCCGCTGTGGGGCATCTCCAACTATATGGTGTTCCGCGGCCTGGCCGACTACGGACTGGATAAGGAGGCGCGGATGATGGCCGAGAAGACAGTTGCCCTCTTCGGCGAGGACCTGAAGCAAAACGGTGCCCTGCACGAATACTACGACCCCGACAGCGGCGCCCCCATTATGAATCCCGGCTTCCAGAACTGGAACTACCTCGTATTAAATATGGTGGCCTGGCTGGAGGGCAGAAACGTGGTACACGAATTTTAATAAAACAAACTAACGAATGCGAAAATGAAAAGACTACATCTACTACTGCTGAGCCTTGTGCTCGTTCTGCCCATTAAGGCGCAGAACACGTTTACGAACCCCATCCTGGGCGGCGACTATCCCGACCCGACCATCCTGCGCGACGGCGAGGACTACTATATGACCCACTCGTCGTTCGACTACCAGCCGGGACTAACCGTTTTTCACTCTCGCGACCTCGTCCACTGGGAGCCGATCAGTTTCGCCCTCAAGGAGTATCTCGGCTCCGTATGGGCACCTGACATCAAGAAGCACCAGGGCAAGTATTACATCTACTTCACCGTGGCCCGCCGCCCGAGAACCAACTACGTGGTGGTGGCCGACTCGCCCTACGGCCCGTGGAGCGAACCCATCGATCTGAAGGTTGATCATATCGACCCCTGCCACGTGGTGGGCGACGATGGGCAGCGCTACCTGATCCTTAGCGGCGGCGACCGCGTGCTGCTGTCGGGCGACGGCCTGGCGGTCATCCCAGGCTCGCTGAAACATATCTACGACGGCTGGCAGTTCCCCAGCGACTGGCCGACGGAGGGCCTGTGCCTCGAAGGGCCGAAACTCTACCACATCGGCAAGTACTACTATTACATCAGTGCCGAGGGCGGAACGGCTGGCCCGCCCACCAGCCACATGGTGACCGTGGCCCGCGCCGAGCGCATCGACGGCCCGTGGGAGAACATGCCTTCGAATCCCCTCGTGCATACCTATTATAATACCGACCGCTGGTGGAGTCGCGGACACGGCTCGCTGATCGACACCCCCGACGGCCGATGGTACATCGTGTATCACGCCTACGAGAACGGCTATCTGAACTTAGGCCG
>FLNX01000229.1_pt1 | contig 13297 bp, 5 predicted proteins | sample 1140341 | NCBI WGS metagenome assembly FLNX01 (sample SAMEA3878208, study PRJEB12797) | bioreactor metagenome | biome: Moose rumen | place: Sweden | collected 2011-10
ACGGTCACATCGCCTTCAACGAGCCAGGTTCCTCGCTCCGCAGCCGCACCCGTATGAAGACCCTCACCACCGACACCCGATCGCCAATAGCCGCTTCTTCGGCGGCAATCCCGAGAACGTGCCGGCTCACGCCCTGACCGTAGGCGTAGGCACCGTGATGGATGCCCGTGAGGTGATGATCCTGGCCAACGGCCACCTGAAGGCACGTGCCCTCCAGGCTGCCATCGAGGGAAGCATCAACCACATGTGGACCATCTCAGCCCTCCAGATGCACGCCCACGGCATCATCGTCTGCGACGAGGACGCTGCCGACGAACTGAAGGTCAGCACCTACAAGTACTTCAAGGATATCGAACAAGACCAACTTTTATAAATGAGAACAACATTCCTAACCCTATTATTAGCGTCATCAGTCCTTTGCTGGGCTGGTGACGTTATGGTTCAGTCGCCCAGCGGCCAATTGAAGGTGACTGTCAGCGATGCAGGCGGCCGTCTACACTATTCGGCGACGCTCAACGGCCAGCAGGTGCTCGAACCGTCGGCCCTCGGCCTAAAGACCAGCATCGGCGACTTCACACGCGACCTGACTCTCCTCGACACCAAGGAGCAACCCGTGGAGAGCCACTATCAGATGCGGGGCACCAAGGCCTCATCAGCCTGCTACAAGGCCAATCAGATCGTGCTCAACCTCCAGAACAAGGACCAGATGCGCTTCAGCGTGGTGATGCAGGTCAGCGACCACGACATCGCCTTCCGCTACGACATCCCCCGCCAGAAATTCCAGAAGAAGGATATGAAACGTGTTCGCATCCTCAGCGAGGCCAGCAGTTTCAACCTCCCCGACGGCACCACCACCTTCATATCTCCGCAGATCGGCCCTGAGACGGGTTGGGAACAGACCAAGCCCTCCTACGAGGAAACCTACTCCGCCGATGCCCCGATGGCCACGCCCTCCCAGTATGGCCACGGCTACATCTTCCCGGCCCTCTTCCACCTACCCAACGGCTGGCTCCTCCTTAATGAGACCGGTGTCGGCTCCAATTACTGCGGCGCCCACCTCTCCGACTACCAGGCCGGCAGCGGCTACGCCATCGCCTACCCCGACCCCGGCGAGAACAACGGCTTCGGCTCCGCCTTCGCCGCCATCCCCCTACCCGGCCAGACACCCTGGCGCACTGTCACCATCGGCTCGCTCAGCGACATCGCCGAGACCACCATCAGTTACGACCTCGTGGAGCCTCGCTACGCACCCAGCACCGACTACCAGCCGGGCCGCTACACCTGGAGTTGGCTCATCTGGCAGGACAACTCCATCAACTACGACGATCAGGTGAAGTTCATCGACCTCGCCTCGGCCATGGGTTTCGAGTACTGCCTCGTCGACAACTGGTGGGACACGCAGATCGGCCGCGACCGCATCGCAGAACTTTCCAAGTATGCCCAGTCGAAAGGCGTACACCTATTATTATGGTACAACAGCAACGGCTTTGCCAACGACGCGCCGCAGGGTCCACGCGACTGTATGAACACCGCCATCGCCCGTGAACGGGAGATGAAGTGGATGCAGTCGATCGGCATCAAGGGCATCAAGGTCGACTTCTTCGGCGGCGACAAGCAGGAGACGATGCGCCTCTACGAGGACATCCTCAGCGATGCCAACCGATACGGTCTGCAGGTGGTCTTCCACGGCTGCACCATCCCGCGCGGCTGGGAGAAGATGTACCCCAACTACGTGGCCTCGGAGGCTGTGCTGGCTTCAGAGAACGTCTTCTTCAACGAGGGAGCCGCCATCCGTCAGCCCTTCGACCTGACGCTCCATCCCTTCTGCCGCAACACCACGGCCTCGATGGACTGGGGTGGCATCATTATGAACAAGTATCTCTCGAAGGACAACAAGAGCCGCCACACACGCAAGACCACCGACATCTTCGAGATGGCCTCGGGCATCACAATGCAGACTTCCGTGCAGTGCGTGGCTATGCAGCCCAACAACCTCGGGGAACTGCCGCAGTTTGAGATGGACTTCCTCCGCCAACTGCCGACTACCTGGGACGAGACCTGCCTCATCGACGGCTATCCCGGCAAGTATGTCGTCCTCGCCCGTCGCCACGGACAGGACTGGTACGTCGCCGGTCTCTCCGCCGAGAAGCAGCCTCTCACGCTGACCCTCACGCTCCCGATGTTCAACAAGGGTGAGTCCCTCCAGTACTACGTCGACAATAAAAAGGGCGAGCCTACGCTTACCACCCTCAAGGTCGACAAGAAGGGACAAGCCAAAGTTACCATCCAGCCTAACGGGGGTCTGATCATCAAACGATAAACATTCTCACGAACCAATCAACCTCTACCAATGAACGCCCTGACCATCAGAAAACCCGTATTGCTGCTAATGGCACTACTACTCTCCCTCCCCATCCTTTCCGCTGAGGACAAGGATCCGGAGGAGGAGCGGCTGTACAATAAGTCCATCACGCTGTTCGACGGGCAGGACGATCAGGACTTCTACGATGCCATCATCGAATACCGCAACTACGTCCGGGAGAAGGGCTACGTCTACAAGTACTGGAACTCGTGGAACAACGAGATCATCTACGACATCAACCACGACCACTACTACCTCGCCCTAAAGAAGACCGAGGAGATGGAGACCGAGATGAAGGAGGCCGAGGCCCGCGAATACTACTTTATGATTGACTACCTGATGGGTGTCTTCTACGGTACGCGCGACAACAACGACCTCTGCGAACAGCATCTGCTGAAGGCGCTGGAGCAGACCGATCCCAAGAAGAACGTGGCCGACCAGGTGGCCATCTACCAGATGCTGGCCAACATCTGCATCTTCGGCAACGGGGAGCAAGGACTGGCCTGGGCCGACAAGGCCATCGCCATCAGCGAGGACAACTACCAACTCTGTGGCTCAGTAGGCGTGAAGGCGATGATAGCCTTCACGCACGCCGAGCAGCAGATATTCGAGAACTGCTACAGCAGGATCGAGAAACTCAGGAAGGAGTATCCCGATGACTACTACCCCATCTACCAAGACTACGTCGATATGGGCCGCTATGCCTTCGACGGCGACTACGAGCGGGCCTTCGCGATGGCCGACTCGCTGCAGAGCGAGACCGAGCGGCTTGCCTTCAGGGCCGTCATCTGCAAGCGGAAAGGCGACCTCGTCGGTGAGAACGAGACCCTGAAAATGCTGCTCAATGCCAAGGAGAGTCGCAACAATGAAATCTCCACGCTGACCATCAACGAGATCAACCGCGACTTCGAACTCAACAAGGCCCGTCTCGAGCAGCGCAGGGCTGAACTCTACACCATCATCGCCATCTTCGTATTCCTGATTGCCACCATCCTGCTGCTCGCCTATATGGGATGGACGCGCCACAAGCACCTGAAACTGATGGAGGCCAAGAACCGCGAACTGGAGAAAGCCAGGGATCAGGCCGAGGTGGCCAACCGTATGAAGATGGCCTTCATCCAGAACGTCAGCCACCAGATCCGCACGCCACTCAACGCCATCTCCGGTTTCTCCGACATCCTCGCCACGCAGACCGACGACCTCTCCGACGACGAGCGGCACGATCTCTCCCGACGCATCTCCCACAACACCGACATCCTCACCAACAGCCTCAACCACCTGCTCAGCCTCTCCGATATGGAGAGCGCAGTCAGTTGGGAGTCGGAAGAGGCCATCTGCTGCGATGCCTTCTGCCGGAAAATCCTCAGCGAGTTCAAGCCGTCCAACCAGGCGCTGAGCCTTCACTACACCACCGACGTCAGTCCAGACGTCACCGTCCGCACCAACCGCCGTATGCTCAAGGCCATCGTCGACGAACTGCTGTCGAATGCCGACAAGTTTACCGACGAGGGCACCATCACCGTCAGCAGCACGATAGCCGACGGTTTCTGGAAGATCGGCATTGCCGACACAGGGCGCGGCATCCAGCCTGGCGAGGAAGAGCAAATCTTTGGCCATTTCACGAAGATCGACGACTTCTCCGAAGGCATGGGCATCGGCCTCACCTTCTGCAAGAACGTTGCCCTCCGCCTTAACGGCGACGTCATCCTCGACCGCACCTACTCTCCCGGCTCCCGCTTCATCGTACAGATTCCTGCAGAAGTGCTAAAATAAAATTAGGGAAACACTACTTCACCCGCAGACAGAACATCGTGAGGTCGTCGTTGGGATCGGCTCCGGCGCGGTGCTTCTCGACCTCCTCGTTCAGACGTTCGATGACCTGACGGGAGTTGGCGAAGTGGCCGGTGCGGAGGATGTCGATCAGCCGGTCGTCGCCGAACTGCTCGTGGTCGCGGTTCTCTGCCTCGTTGAGACCGTCGGAATAGACGAAGAGGCTGCGGCCACGAATGTCGGCAATGGTCTCGCCGATGAACTCCAGCCCGGGCCAGAGGCCGATGGGGGCATTGGACTCCATCTCCATAAAGTGAGCCTCCTCCCCGTCGCCACGGATAACGGGTGGGTTGTGGCCGGCATTGCAGTACTCCATCTTGCCACCGACGAGGTCGATGAGACCGATGAAGAGCGTGACGAACATTCCCTGCTCGTTGTCCTCCGTCAGCGCATCGTTCATGCGGGTGGCGATCTCGGCAGGCATCATGTGCTGCGTAGCCAAGGTGCGGAAGAGGCGCGTGGCCTGGGCCATAAAGAGCGAGGCGGGCACACCCTTGCCCGACACGTCACCCACGCAGAAGTAGAGTTCGTCGCCCAGCATCAGATAGCCGTACAGGTCGCCGCCCACCTCCTTGGCCGGGGAGATGAAGGCATAGATGTCGAGTCCCTCGCGCTCAGGGAAGATGTTGGGCACCATCGACATCTGAATGTCGCGGGCGATGCGCAGTTCACTCTCGATGCGCTCCTTGGCAGCCGTGGTCTCCTCCAGGCGGTCGTAGGCATACTGCAGTTTCTCGTGGGCATCCTCCAGTTTCTGGTGGGCCGCCTTCAGACGCTTGGTGGCCGCGCGACGGTGAAGGGTATAGACCACGAGGAAGATGATGATGAGCAGCAGCGACACGCCCGTAGCGATGAACTGCAGGCGCGTGAGATTGGCCTTCTGCTCAGCGATCTCGGCCTCCTTCTGGTTGGTCTCGTAGATGGTGGCCAGTTCGACGGTGGCACTGTTCTTCTGGTTGGTAATGGCCGAATCCAAGATGGAGAGGATGCGCATACCCGCCACAGTAGCCGAGTCGCGACGACCCGCCTCGGCATTGGCCCGGTACTTGGGCAGCAGGTAGAGTTGGATATTGTCGAGCGAGAGTTCCATACCCCAGTTGGCGAGCGTCTGGTCGAGGCAACGGTAGTTGTCAGCCGCCTCGCCGAAGCGGTGGGCCGCCACGAGATAGTCGTTGGCATTGATGCGTCCGGGGCCGGTACGCGAGTAGTCGGTCTCCAGGAACTTCTGATAGGCCTTGGCAGCATCGTCTGGTTTGTCGAGACCTTGCAGGGCGACGGCCCTCATAATCTCGATACGTCCCTGATACTCATCGAAATACTCCGAACGGGCATCAGGCTTCTGGCGATACATATTCAGCAGCATCTCCGTACGGTCAATCCAGTAGATAGACTCTGCATAGCGGCGCATATTGATGTAGGCCATACTGGTGTAGACGGTACCGATGACCGCCTCCTGGAAGCCTCGCCCGGTGGAGTCGGTCTGCCAGCGGTTGGCATAGTGGCCTCGGGCGGTGAGGAAACTCTTGTTGGCCTCCTCATCGCGGCCTAAGTTGAGTTGGCAGCAGCCGATGTTGTTGAGCAGGATGGCATAGTCGATATCGGAGCCGATGCCCGACTTCTCCATCTTCGCCACGGCAGGCATCGCCACGCGGAGCGAGCCTTCGTAGTCGCCGCGCACCAGCAGGAGTTCGGAGAGTCGGCGAGCCGCCTTGTTGTAACTCACCTGGTCCTCGTCGGTGAGGATGTCGCTCTCCAGCGCCTTGCGGTAGGCAATCTCCGCCAGCCGGTACTGCCCCTGCCGATAATAGGACACACCCCGCCAGCGGTTGGCGTCGAGTTGCGAAATGTCACCCGTCAGTTCGAAACTGTCGGAGAGGGCACGCATACGCTCATAGTCTTTCACGACGCCGACGTCGAAGATGACACTGTCGGCGTGGCTCGACTTGATATTCGCTCTCTGCTGCTGTCCGCACGAGAGGACGGTCAGCACGAGGGCCGCAGAGAGGGCGATGGTGAGGATTCGGGGCTGTTTCATAAACTAAAAACAATAAACTATAAACATCAATAGAGATAGACCTTGAAGTCTTTCACTGAACCGGGAGCACCCTGCTCAGCGCGGGGAAGGTATTCGAGGGCACTAACGGTCTGCTCGCTACCGAGGTCGATGACGAGCAGGTGAGGCGTAGAGGCGCCCTTCTCCGTCTGCCAGTAGGTAGACTCCTGCAGGTCAAAGACTTTGTCGCCGGTGTGGTTGTCGTTCTCTTCCTCAGAGTTGGCGTACTTCGTCGTCCAAGGCTCGCGGGAGAGGCGTTTGCCGTCGGGGCCTTGCAGATAAAGTTCAGCGATGGCCACGCGGTCGTTGGGCTTCTGAGTGGAGAGGCATTCAATGGCGAGGTAGCGGCCCTTCTGCGGGGTCGTGAAGCGGAAGGTCTGCCAGCCATTGCCGGGGACGGCTGTAGCACAGCCGTTTACAGAACCTGCCACGGCAACGGGCGTGGCGGAGTTGAGGTCGGGCTTGTCGCCGATGTTGTTGTGCTTGTTGCTCTTCTCCAGTTGCAGTTTGTTCAGTTCGGGCTCTGCTTGACCCCAGACGACGGCCTCACGCGGGCCGACGACATCGAGGACGATAATTTCGTTCCTGCCTTTCTTCAGCCAGCAGCCAGGCACATAAAGCGTCTGCTGCGGGCCTATCGACCAGATGCGTCCCATGGCGTGGCCGTTGACGTAGACCTGGCCTTTGCCCCACGTCTCAAAGTTCAGGAACGTGTCGCCCACCTTCGAGAGATTGAAGTAGCCGCGATGGTAACCTGGCTTCATAATGTCGGCGAGTTTCTTCGACTCTTCATAGCCCTGTGTAAGAGCAAGTGCAGGAACACTCCCTTTTACCTCGCCAGAAGCCACTCGGTCGTTGACACCCTTCACCAAATCAAGTGCCTTGACTGCCGTCTGATAATCGTCGGGAATAGCGACATTCATCCATTGCTTCGGCTTCAGCACCATCTCTACTTCGTCAGTCTCTGTAGACAGGGTAACATTGCCGACAATACCCTTGAAGTCCTTGATGGCACGGCCAAAGTTGATGCGACCCATGCCTTCAACAATGATAATCAGTTCGGCTCCCTTCTTGACGGCAGGGATAGTGAGCGATTTCTCGTTCTTCACACGGTCAATCTTTCCAATATAATTTTTGTCAATGAATACCTGCGCAAAGTCATGGAACTCACCGCTAAGCACACTCTGCGAAGTAATCTCGGGCAATCGAGTGGAATACATCATCGCGCCCCAGCCCATATCCATCTCTTCAAAGGTTTTCAAGGAACCATTGACGGGCTTAGTCATCGCTGTCATGAGGGGAGCAAACTCTTTCAATTCGAACTTCGGTACGGTGATGATGGGCATTGGAGCCTTGGGAACGGCAGGCATCTTCTTGCTGTCGTTGTACTTCGCCATCATCGTGCGAAGTTCCCAGAACTTCGGAGTGGCCTGGCCATACTCGTTGATGGGGGCATCGTAGTCGTAAGAGGTGACGTCGGGAGCGAAACCGGGCGAGTTGGCACCGGCCCAGTGGCCGAACGACGTGCCGCCGTGGGTCATATAGAGCGAGAAGGAGATACCCTTTGAAAGCATTTCGTCCATACCCTCCACCATATCCTTGGCGGGGCGTGTCTCGTGGCGGGCACCCCACTTGTCGAACCAGCCGCTCCAAAACTCCGAGCACATCTTCGGGGCATTGGGACGCAGTTCGCCGAGGCGGCGGAACTGGTCATCGATGTTGGCGCCCGTGCCGAAGTTCATCGTCCACGTCAGGTCGTCGAGGCCGTTCTTCGTGAAGTTCGAAGACCAGTCGCACTGGAAGAGGGCGAGTTCCTGGCCGTAGATGCCGCGCAGGCAGTCGCGGATCTCCGAGACGTAGGGCTTATCCTCGCCATACGAGCCGTATTCGTTCTCCACTTGGATCATAATGATGGGGCCGCCATTCTGGATGGTCAGCGGCTTCAACTGTTCACCCACCTTCTCCTCGAAGATCTTCACGCGCTCCATAAAATAAGGATCTCGCTCGCGCAGTTTGATATCCTTCTTCTTCAGCAGCCACCAGGGAAGACCGCCCATCTCCCACTCAGCGCACACATAGGGACCGGGGCGCACGATGACGTACATACCGTTCTTCTGCGCCAGACGGCAGAAGGCGGCCACGTCGTTGTTGCCCGTGAAGTCGAACTGGCCTTCACGCTGCTCGTGGATATTCCAGAACACGTAGAGGCAGAGCGTATTCATACCCAGCGCCTTACACATCTGGATGCGGTGCTCCCAGTAGGGGCGCGGGATGCGGGGATAGTGCACTTCGGCGGCCTTCACGATGAACGGCTGGCCATTCAGCAGGAAGGTCTTGTCGCCTGTGTTAAATGTGCCGGGCTTCTGGGCTGCCATTGTCACCGTCGGGGCGGCGAACAGCAGCAACAGGGTAGTGAGTAGTGAGAAGTGAAAAGTGAAAAGTTTTTTTGTCTTCATCATTGCTATTGTTTTATTGGTTATTATTGTTCGTAATGGGATGCCCGCTACGTGTCAACCCTGCGGCATCTACCTGGATGCGCGTCTGCTTGCCATTGTTGTAGAAGGTGGCGGTGAAACGGCCCTCGCTGTCGAGGCGGGCATTGGGATTCCAGTAGAGCGTGCGGCGATAGTCGGTGAAGTCATCTGGCAATGGGCGCTCCTGGTAGTTGGGGTGATAGAAGTCGGCCGGCTCCGTCATCCCGTTGAGGACGAGGCGGCGGTCGCGATAGGTGTACCGACGGCTATCGTCGGGCATCAGCAGGAGGTCGAGCGTCACGTCAGCCGCCTGACTGGCCTGCTCCACGTGTTTGTCCTCGTTGCGCAGTTCGAAGTCGGTATAGAGGCGGGTCTCCTGCTGACGGCCCAACCGCAGGTTCTTCTCTATCCAGAAGTCGCTGCGGTGCTGTCCGAAGAAAGTAGGCCCCGCATCGTAGTTGCGGAAGTAGACGTAGGGTGTCAGTTCGCGGTCGTTGAGCCGTGCCATCACGTTCATCCGTCGCTCACTGTTGTAGTTGCCCAGCAGGGCCATACTCACCTGGAGGGGGAACTGCTGGGGATCGTAGCGCCCGAAGGAGAGGCCGCGGTCGGTCACGAGGTTATAGAGTTCGTGGGTGTCGTAGACACAGGCAGGCTTCGAGTAGTCGACGGCGTGGCGGCCACGACGACGCTTGGCCTTCACCGTCACCCCCTTCAGCACACGGTCGAAGGAGGAGATGCGCTCGCTCTGTCTGACAGGCCCGCCGTTTACGTCTGTGGAGAGGCTGTCGCTTTCTTCCTCGGGCAGGTGGCACTGGTACCAACTGTACTTCTTGGCGAAGACGGGGAAGAAGAGGTCGCGCTTCACGTAGTACTCGGGCCACTCCTTCTCGTCGAGCACGCCCTTGGTGTCGAGGCGTTTCTTTTTCTTGTCGCTGATGTCGTTGTCGCGGGCCTTCAGGAAGAGGATGGCCTGACCGTAGTAGGGCGGCACACTGAAAGCGAAGTGGCCGCCGTTGGTGGTCTCCATCTCGAGGGTGGCCAGGTCGTCCTCGAACACCAGTTCACTCTCCACCGTGACCTCATGCTTCAGACCGCCGTGGCTGACGGCAAAGTTGGGGTCGGCCTTTGTATTGTTGAGTTCACCGTTGATATCAGTGACGTAGATAGCCGTGCCCACCTTGTCGAGCGTAATCGAGCCATCGGTGGCACGTCCGCCGTGATCGGCTAGGTCGCGCAACTTCTCACTCACCTTCCTGACGCTGTTGTCGGTCTCCTCCACCTCACTCCCTACGACATCGTCGATGGTTTTCACCTGCTGGTTCGACATCAGGCCGAGGTCCACCTTGGCGGGACTATAGCCGAAGATGCCGTTTGCCCAGTAGCGCATCTCGTCAGGTTCGTAGTCGTCCATCGATGGTGTTGGATAGACGCTGCCTTCCACGGTGATAGCCGTCTCGGGCATATAGCGCAGGGGCTCGTCGCTAGTCAGTTCCGTGTAGTCGTAGCGCCGCCAGCCCTGCACCATCATCAGCAGGTCGAGGGCACGCCGGTGCTCGGCATCGTCGGCCTCAAAGTAGTAGTGGGGATAGGCGATGAAGCCCTTTAACTCGCTGCCAAGCAGCAGGTCGGTGAGCATATTGCCCGTGTCGTAGGAGGTCTCGTCGGAATAGCCGTCACGCACGGCGATAGAGATATGTTCCGCATCGGCTGGAGCCTGAAACTCGAGTTGTATCCGGGCATAAGGCTCATAGGTATCGCCACCCGCCACGGTGATCTGCTGCTGATCGTAGTCGTGGTGGTTGACGAAGAAGAGACGGTCAGCCAGCGGACGGCCCGCCGCGTCGAGGATGAGCAGGTCGCAGACACCCGTGGGCAACTGCGCCTGGTCGAACCTGACCACCGCCTGGCCATTGGCATCAGGCGCTATTTGCTGGAAGGCCCGCAACACGCCCCGGCAAAGGACGGCAGCAGCATACTGCATCCCAGGCTGACGGGCACCCAAGGTAATCGTGGCCGTGATGTCCTCACCCGCCGTCAGACGCAGAGTACAGCCATCCGGCTCACTCTTGGGAAGGTCGAAGTGATAGTCCTTGTCCTTATATCTGAAGTCGGCCGTGAGTCCGCCCTGAGGCACGTCGATCGTGAAGCAGCCCCGTCCCTGAAATTCGGTCGTGATGGGCTGGCCTGCGACGCTGCCCGCAATGTCTACCCACTCGCCCTCCTCGTTGGTCACCTCGAAGGCCACGTTACAACGCTGGCCCGTCACGAGGTGGCCACCCTCGGGATAGAAGTTGACGACGAGCCGCTCCTTCTGCTCCTTCTCCAGCCGCGTCTTTGGACGGCTCACGATATACTTCATCGCATATTCGCCCGGCTCCTCGGGCCGCTCGTAGACAGGCACAACCCGACTATAGACGGTGCCGAACTGCCGGAAGAAGTCCTGAGCCATCTGCGCATTATAGAAGCACTCTCGGTCCTTGCGCCCATAGTCGTGCTCACTGACACGGAAGTTCAGCATCCAACGGGTATAGGCCCGCAGTTCGTAGAAGCCGGAATAGATGGAGTCGCGCAACTCGAAATTGCCGTTGCTGTAGCCCTGGTCGCTAACGATGATTTGCTGCCGTTCCACCACCAGGCCGTCGGGCGATACCAACTCCACGTAGAGGATGCGGCTCATATCGGTATAGGTCAGGCTGTCGGCCCGCACCACGTAGGCCTTGTACCAGATGGTGTCGCCCTTGTAGTAACAGGTATTATCGAGGTGGAGATAGACTTTTTCCTGGACAGGCATGTTCATCAGTCGCTGCCTGACGCTACTGAACGGCGACTGCGCCGTGCTCACGAACGTTGTGATGCTGCGCGGTGGCAGTTGAGTCGTTGCCTCTACGGGTTTCAGCGTCTCGCCATCCACGTCGCTGGTGCGATAGGCCCGCCACGTAAGGGGTTGACGGTCCGACGTAGCCAGGCTGAAGTCCTGCGGCGCATCGCTGTAGTTGATGGCGACCACTGCCCACGTACCGTCGACGTTGCGATAGGCCGAGGCCATCACACCGTAGGGATCGTCGGGCTGCTGCATCTCGTAACGCACGGCTCCGGGACGCACAAAACGGCTGTAGTTGCCCAGTGCCCACATCAGACGGGAATCAACGGCCCGTCCACCAGTACGCATACGGTCCTGCGAATAGACCCGGATCAGGCCGTCCTTATAGTCACCACCCACGGCACGCCACCACGACCAACTCTCAGCATCGGCATAAACCAAGTCGTTGTGGATGACCCGCGCCACGTAGAGGGCGGTCTTCATAGAGAAGTCGTAGCCGCCTCCACCGCCGATCTCCTCGTCGTTCTGCATGATGCAGAGTTCCGTCTGCCAAAACTTCAGACCGTAGCGGGCCAGGGTGTCACGCAATTGCTCACGGATCTGGCGCATATAGGGAATAGGGGTGTTCGTCCAGTAACTGTGGCCCGCGATCAGACGGGGCACGTGGGGTGTCTGGCCGAGATAGGTCGCCGTGCTGTCCTGCGAGAAGAAGGTGCTGATGGTGTTGCCACGCTCCCAAGTGGTCTTGTAGATATCCAGCAGACAGCGCAAGTCGCTCGACTCATTAACCAGTATCTGCGTGTTCAGTCCCTGACGGTCCAGTTCGCGGCTCGTCTCCCTGACCAGTCTCGCAATCTCCCGGTTCGTGGCCGGCGAGCCTTCCTGCTTCGGGCCTTGCCAGTTCCAGTGGCCGTCAGGCTCATTGACGGGACACAGGTAGTCGAAGTGGATGCCGTCGTGCGCCTCGATGCCCTTCAGCGAAGTGACCATAAAACGGGCAAAGTCGTCATAGCAGTCATCGCGCAGGTTGAGGGTGCCGCCCCGTCCGGTGTTCGTGGCCAGGCCATTCTCCGTGAAATAGACGGGCGGCGAGTTGAGGAAGGCCAGGAAATGGGGCACGCCCCGCTCCTTGGCCATCCGTAGGAACTTGCGCTGCCCAGCCTGCTTCGTCCAGTCGTAGGTGCCATCCTTCTTCAGGAAGCATTCGGTACGGGTACCGGAACTGATCTGCGCCTCCCTACCCTGCTCCTCACTGCCGGCTCCTAAGTTGAAGCGCCACACGGAGAGTCCGATGCCGAGGGGCTTACCTTCTGCATCGACGTCCGTAGAGAAGAGCCAGTCGGCTATCTTGCGCTGCTCCGCCTCGTCCTGCCAGCAGCCGATGAACTGCATCGACCATGCATCGGAGGCCCCGAAGTGACGGATGGTCTGTCGGGGTTGCCCGACGTCGATCGTGTAGGTGTCGGCCTGGGCAGACAGCGCAATCACGGTCAGGAGTGTCAGTAGGTAATATCTCATCGGCTTAGTCAATTATCATTTGATGCTGCAAAAATACTAAAAAAGCCACAGATAACACCTATTTTAAGGAAAAATAATTATTAATCAGTGTTAATCTGTGTAATCTGTGGCTAAAAATGACTACCTTTGCATCCAATAAACAAAAAACTAAAGAGGTCTTCGTGTGGCCTCAAGGCCATATGAAGACCATGTTGTACGGTGTGCGTGCGTGAATCTATGGGGATTAACCTTGGTTT
>FLNX01001930.1_pt1 | contig 13264 bp, 13 predicted proteins | sample 1140341 | NCBI WGS metagenome assembly FLNX01 (sample SAMEA3878208, study PRJEB12797) | bioreactor metagenome | biome: Moose rumen | place: Sweden | collected 2011-10
TATTATGATTTCTTTGTTTCCGAATTCGGACAACTCTTTGACATAGACACGAGCAACCTGTTATTGCGCATAATCTTACCCGTCGGCATTTCATTCTATACCTTCCAAGCCCTCAGTTACTCAATAGATGTCTATCGCAAGAAGATAGAACCGACTAAAGATATTATTGCTTTCTTTGCGTTCATCTCTTTCTTTCCGCAACTTGTAGCAGGACCGATAGAGCGAGCAACGAACTTACTGCCGCAGTTCCTCATCAACCGCCGTTTCAACTACGACCAAGCAACAGACGGAATGCGGCAAATCCTGTGGGGATTGTTCAAGAAGATTGTAGTAGCCGACAACTGTGCCACTTATGTTGACCAAGTCTGGGCGACCTATCCGACACAAACAGGCTCTACTTTACTGCTTGCCGCCATTCTGTTTACCTTCCAGATTTACGGTGATTTCTCCGGCTATTCAGACATTGCCATCGGCACCGCCAAACTCTTTGGCATCAAACTGATGCGCAATTTCAATAATCCATATTTCTCACGCGACATAGCGGAGTTTTGGCGCAGGTGGCATATTTCACTGACTACTTGGTTTCGTGATTATGTATATATACCGCTGGGCGGTTCTCGTCCCGCAATCCCTGCACATATCAAGCACCCCGACCGATATAAGAAATGGATTATTGTCCGCAACACCTTTGTCATTTTCCTCCTCTCCGGCTTTTGGCATGGTGCCAACTGGACATTTATTGCTTGGGGCATTTACCATGCCTTACTCTTTCTTCCGCTTATCCTCCTTGGCAAGAACCGCAAATACACGAATCAAATAGCAGAAGGTCGCCTATTGCCAACGTGGAAAGAGTGCCTGCAAATGCTTGTTACTTTTGCTCTTGTCGTCCTCGGCTGGATCATCTTCCGTGCAGAAACCATCTCGCAAGCATGGGAATATATCTGCGGAATATTCGATATTAGTTTGTTTTCTGTGCCGTACTTACACAATAGGTATTTCTACATCCCTTTGTTTGCATGTATAACGCTACTGCTTTTGACTGAATGGGCAAATAGGAATAGACCTCATTCATTTGATTTGTCACAGATAAATAATCATATGACAAAATATATCATCTACTTTGTAGTTATCACATTGATAATATTTTTTACTCCGGCAACACCTTCACCATTTATATATTTCCAGTTCTGATGAAAAGATTTTTAAAGAATTTGTTAATCTTCTGCCTAGTACTATCGGCAGTACTTATTTTAGAGGATATACTTGTCACCTATGCCTATCATCATAAAATAACGCGTAAGTATAGGGTGTGGAATGAAATTATCCATACATCCATAGATGCTGACCTTTTGATTTTAGGCAATTCTCGTGCTTGGTGTCAGTATTCCCCACAAATATTAGATTCTATTCTTGGAACAAATTCGTATAATATAGGTATCGATGGAAGTGCGATTAATAGGCAACGTGCTCGATATGACATATATCGCCACTATCAAGAAGTGAAACCTAAATATCTCATTCATAATGTAGAATTTTTCACTTTAGGGGGATTAACTATAGGCTACGAGAGAGAGCAGTTTATGCCATATATGATGTTTCCATATGCACGTAAAAGGATTATTGATGCAGGAGAACCATTTAGTTTCGGAGAACTATATATTCCCATGTATAGATACTATACAAACAATGTGTACGATGATTATACGAAATTTGATTACGTGATTGAAAAAGGATATTTTGGGGAGGATATACCATGGGACGGTTCTAAATTAGCGGACTTAGAGCCATATGTTGCTCCTATAGACTCACAAGCACTCAATATCTTCATAGATTTTATCGAAGAGTTAATAAAAGATGACATACAAATTGTTTTAGTTTCTGCGCCTATATATAGGGGAGCAACTCAGAAGGTGCTAAACTACGATGAATATACTAAATTGTACACTAACTTATCTGCACAATTTGGTTTATCGTTTTTAGATTATTCTGATTACTACCTTTGCGAAGATACAATATACTTTTACAATGCGACACATATGAATAAACAAGGTGCAGAATTGTTTTCTGTTCAATTGGCACGGGATTTAGATTCATTAGGTATCATTAAAGAATAAGCTTCGTCTATTGCTGGCTGATAGTATCCGCTGCTCCCCCTCTCCTATCAGTTGCCTGCCTTCTCTTGAGCATCAAGCAACGCTCATCACACTCGAAAGTAGGCTTAGGCAAAGAAAATCGGGAGATTTATATGGAAAATGGGACCTTTTTGCCGCAAAAGAGAAATATTTTTGCATATATCAAAAAAATATCGTACTTTTGTGCGGCAAAGAACTAGGAACAAAGACGATTAGTCAACATGCATAATGCATAATGATATGCAAGATAAAAAAACTCTACTATGAAACAAAACAAGTTCAATACATTATGGCGGAGGTTCTTAGAGTTCATCGACCTCTCCGACTACATAGACGTTGATGCCGCAAGCGAAAGCATCAAAGAGAACGTTCCGTTCCGAGGTCCCAATATCGTCATCCTCTTCTGCGCAATCATGATAGCGTCTGTAGGACTGAATGTCAACTCTATCCCCGTTGTAATAGGTGCGATGTTGATTAGCCCTCTCATGGGACCTATTATGGGTTTCGGTTTAGCGCTTGGCACAAATGACACTACCCTACTATGGCGCTCGCTCAAGAACCTCGCCATCATGGTGGGTATATCCATTTTGACAGCGACCTTCTACTTCCTCGTTTCGCCTTTAGACATGGAGCACCCGACGGAGTTACTTGCGCGTACTAACCCGACTATTTACGACGTGCTGATAGCCTTTTTCGGCGGTTTGGCAGGCATTCTTGAGACCAGTCGTAAGAAGACCGGCACGGTGCTCTCCGGTGTCGCTATTGCGACCGCTCTCATGCCCCCGCTCTGCACCGTCGGCTACGGGTTAGCAACGCTACAAGGGAGTTATTTCTTTGGGGCGCTGTACCTATTCTTCATCAACTTCACGTTCATCACCTTAGCCACCTTCTTAGGGACTAAGTACTTTGGTTATAAGGTTATTGTGACGGAAGATGCCAAACAGAATCGCTACCGCAAATGGATCTTCGGTGCCCTTATAATCGCCATTATCGTGCCGTCTATCACCTCTGCGATTAGCGTTATACATGAGAACAACTTCAACCGCTCGGTCAATGCCTTTGTTCGAGAGAACAGGAACTTCAACAAGTCCTATATCTATGATTACAAGATTAACGACACAACAGACCCACCGACAATAGAGTTGTTTATCGCCGGAGAGACGCCCGATAGCGCGGACTACCAACTACTGTACGCTTCCGCCGAGGTATATGGTCTGCAAAGGCGCCAATTCGCCTTCCACTTAGACGCTGCCTATGTGGCTCCTCAACAATTAGACCAAAACGAACTGGTGAAGGACCTATTCCTATCCATCGATGAGAAGATGCAAAAAAAGGATGAGCAGATTGCCCTCCTTTTAGCCGAGCGAGATAGTCTTAAACGCGAGTTAGAGCAACTCAAGTTGTCCATTGAGCAGGCAGAACCCGATAAGGGTAGCGTGTCCGCATCGTCAAAGCGTTAGGGCAATCCAAGCGATGAATACGGATGCCCTTTGTGACCGAGATAAAGCCGAAAATAGGGTCCCCCGCTTGCGGATTGCAGCATGGCGCGAGATGCAGGTCGATGTTCTTAAGATTAAGGTCGACCTTGAGACTGAGCGGTTCGGCTTGTGGCACATAAGTGCCATTGCGGTGAGGAGCAGCGTGCTTGAGCACAGATGTTTCCTCAATGACTTTATTATCAGGTTTATACTCCAAATCAGGCGGTGCCTCCAACTTGTGCAGTTGGAGTTTAATTTTGTTTTTCGCTTTAGAAGATTTAACGAAGGTGAGCCAGTCGCGGTTAGGCTTCTGAGTCGGTGAGGTCACAATCTCCACTTGGTCGCCGTTGGTAATGATATGCCTGATGGGCACAAACTGTCCGTGGATTCTTCCTCCGACACAATGCGCCCCTATTTCGGAGTGGATAGAGTAAGCGAAGTCAAGGACGGTGGCTTCTGCAGGTAGTCTTCGCAGGTCGCCCGCCGGCGTAAAAGCATACACAGAAGTCGGTGTGATACGCGTCAGCCGTTGGTTGACACCCTTATAGGACCAGTGTGCAGCAACACCCTTCTCCGCCACTTCGTCCATACGGCGCGAGCGAATCTGCACCTCAACCCAACGATTATCGGGACCGAGCACCGTCGTGTGCAGCGACTCGTAACCATTCGCTTTAGGGGACGAGAGCCAGTCGCGCAACCGCTTAGGATTGGGCTGGAAGATGTCGGTAATAATGGAGTAAACCTGCCAGCAGTCCTGTTTCTCGCGCTCAAGAGGCGAGTCTAATATAATACGGATAGCAAACAGGTCATATATCCTATCTATATCACAGCGCTGCATCTCCATCTTATGGTTGATGGAATGGATGGATTTAGGTCTGCCCTTGATGGTGAACACAAAGCCGGACTCTTTTAGTTTCTGCTCAATCGGAGCAATGAAAGCGGAGATATAGGCCTCTCGCTCGGTCTTTTTAGCATTAAGCGAGGTGGCGATATACTTATACCGCTCGTAGTTGGTGAACTTGAGGGCAAGATCCTCCATCTCGGTCTTAATCTGGTAGAGACCTAATCGATGGGCTAAGGGCGCATACAGAGACGCCGTTTCGTCAGCAATATGCCTCCGTTGAGGACTATCGCCTTCCTTATCTAAAATCCGCAACCTTTCGAGCCGTTGCGTGAGAATATCGTACAAAACCTGATTACTTTCTTCCATTTTTCACTAATTTTCGTGCAAAAATATAAAAAAACTTGCATATGTCAAAATCTTTTTGTAATTTTGCCGCGGTTTTTAGTAAAAGAATCAAAAAATATACCAAATATGAAAACAACAAGAACAATTCTCAACATTTTGTTAGGTATCGCAGTGGTAATCATGACTTATTTCTTGATTACGAGTGTTACGACCCCTATTCATTTCGAGAACACACGCACAGAGCGTGAAGTAGCAGTGACGAAGAATCTCCTCGCTATCCGTACGGGTGTGGCAGAGTTCCGGAATGTCAAAGGGTATTATTCCGACGACTTAGACTCACTCGTGCTCTTCCTCAGGAACACTCCTAAGAAAGAGGTTTTGAAGGAAGGTTCGTTGACCGACAAGCAGTTAGAAGCAGGCTTGACGGAGAAGAAAGCCGTTAAGATTCTGAATGACGCGAAGGTGAAGGCTCTTCGTGAAGCCCGTAAGAAGAACTTTGAGTTTGAAGATGACGCTGCGTTGTACGCGTATGTATGGGCGAACGACAAGGAGGTTATCAAGAACGGTCTGCAAGGCTTCCGCCGTGATACTATTCTCCAAAACATGATTGAGACACTCTATAAGGGGCAGTACAATGATGAGACGATTGGCGAAATCATCTATATCCCCTACTCTGACGGGCAGAAGTTCGAGGTGGAGACCAACAATAACTACACCACTTCTCAGGGTATCCGCATTCCACTGATAGAGGTACGCGCTCCGTATGCCTCCTATTTGGCTGACCAAAATGCACAAGAGCTCGTGAACTTGATTGATAAAGAGCAGAAGCTCGATCACTATGCCGGTCTGAAGATTGGTGATGTTTATGCACCGAACAATAACGCTGGTAACTGGGAGTAATCCATGCGTATCATTAGTGGTAAATACGGGGGGCGGCGATTGTCGCCCCCTAAAAATATCAGTGCGCGCCCCACTACCGACTTCGCGAAAGAGAGCCTCTTTAACCTCCTCAATAACCGACTGGATATAGCAGGAACAGAGGTTCTTGACCTCTTCGCCGGCACAGGGGGAATAGGCATTGAGTGTGTCAGTCGCGGGGCAAAGAGCGTGACAGCGGTCGAGATAGCACATGTCCAGCAGAACTACATCATCTCCGTTTGTCGACAATTGGGAATCAACAACCTGAGAGTAATACGCGGTGATGTCTTTAAGTTTCTACCGACAGCAGGGCTGTACGATTTCATCTTTGCCGACCCTCCTTACGCCTTAGAGCGCCTTCCCGAACTGCCCGACCTCATCCTCCCCCACCTCAACGAAGATGGCCTGGCGGTAATAGAACACGGAAATGCGAACGATTTTAGTCATCATCCGCACTTCCAAGAGTGTCGCACGTATGGTGCCGTGCACTTCAGTTTCTTTAAGCGTTAAGCCTACGGGCAATCACAGAATACAGAGTACAGAATACAGAGTATAGAGTACAGATGTTGATTGTTGATTATTTTTCCAGGATACCAGGAGACCAAGTGCCCGAAGGGTTAAAGTTTTTTAGAATACAGAGTACAGAATACAGGTACAGGGTACAGAATACAGAATACAGAGTACAAAGTACAGAGTACAGAGTACAGGGTACAGACTATGGGATATAGGTTTCTAGCAGGCTCACTTCTCCTTCAGGCACAATCTCTATCTCGGTCATGTTGGCGGGGACAAGAACCGTCTCGTCCTGCGCAAGGTGCACCCCGTTAATGGTACAAGCCCCCTGTGCGCACATATAGACCAGGAACGAGTCCAGTTCGTACGAGTCGCGCACAACAGGACGGGAGATGGTGATGAGATTGGTGACGAAATGCTCGTCATTCACCAGCATCACAATATCATTGATCTGCGGTTCATAATCCACCTTCGTCTGCAGCAAGCGTTTATAGGACAGTACCTCCAACGCCCTATCTACATGCAACTCACGGGCATTGCCTTGCGCGTCACGACGGTTATAGTCGAACAGGCGATAGGTTGTGTCAGAGGATTGCTGAATCTCCAGGACATGCGTTCCACGACAGAGTGCATGAATCATGCCGGCAGGGATATGCAGGACATCGCCTTTTTCGACCGGCACGCGGTTGAGCATAGTCATGAGTGTACCTTCCGCCAAGTGTCGACGGACATCGCCGGCGAGCGTCTTTTGGTTGAAACCGAGAATAACGGACGCTTCGGGCTGCGAGTCAAGGACATACCACATCTCGTTTTTGCCAAAGCCGTCATCGGCTTGCTCGTCATTGGGGTGCACCTGAATAGAAAGGTCATCGCGGGCATCGATACGCTTAAACAGCAGCGGGAAACCGTTGCCGTATTGGTCAAACACATGTCCGCCCAATAGTTCGTCCATGTATACCTCTATCAGTTCGCTCAGGTCAGTTCCCTTAAGCTGCCCTTCGGAGACAACCGATACATACTCCCCCTGCGCAGACAATGTCCATGTCTCTTGTCCCCAAATCTTAGGTATAACGAATGGCTTAAACTTAAATGGTCCTATCATAATCAGTCAATGTGACGCACTTTCTTCTCCCATTTCCAAGCGGAGGCGAGCACCTCTCCGAGAGGAGTATCTGCGCTCCAACCAAGAACCTTATTGGCTTTGTCGGGCTTTGCCCATACTTGTTCGATATCTCCCTCCCGGCGCCCTACTATCTGGTAAGGAATCTTCACCCCCGTTACCTCCATGAAGGTATTAACCAGTTCGAGAACCGAAACGCCTTTACCTGTACCCAGATTGAAGACCTCCACTTGCTCTTGAGCAGTCTTAGCAAGCATGCGTTCAATGGCTTTCACGTGCGCTTTGGCGAGATCAACGACATAGATATAGTCCCTGATGCATGTTCCGTCAGGCGTGTTGTAGTCGTTACCGAAGACCTTCAACTCCTTGCGCAGGCCGGCTGCTGTTTGGGTCACGAAGGGCAACAGGTTCTGCGGCACGCCGTTGGGCAACTCACCTATGAGTGCTGAAGGGTGAGCACCTATCGGGTTGAAGTAACGGAGGATAATAGCGTGCAACTCGGCATTAGCATGCGCTTGGTCACAGATAATCTCCTCGTTAATCTGCTTCGTGTTGCCGTAGGGCGATAACGCCTTCTTGACCGGTGCTGTTTCGTCCACAGGCAAGTGGTCGTCATCCGGCTGGCCATAAACGGTGCAAGAGGACGAGAAAACGATATTGGGTACATGGTGCTCGCTCATCAGTTCAAGCAGATTAACGAGCGAGCCAATGTTGTTGCGGTAATAGAGTAACGGTTTCTCGACCGACTCACCCACGGCTTTCGATGCCGCGAAGTGAATGATACCCTGAATATCAGGATGTTCGGTGAAGAGTTTCTCCATCGCCACATAATCGAGGCAATCGATGTTATAGAACGCCGGTGCTTTGCCGACGATACCCTTTATGCCATCAAGAACTTCGATAGAGGAGTTAGAAAGGTTATCGATGATAACCACCTCGTATCCCTGTTCCATCAGTTCCACCACGGTGTGTGAGCCTATAAACCCACAACCACCGGTTACTAAAATATTTGCTTTCATATAGGTTGTTTTTATTCCGGTTCTCCGGTTGTCCTTGTTCTTGGTTCCTTGTTCATCATCTTGCATGTTGCATCTTGCATCCTGCAGTTTTAAAACAACTTCTCAGGATAAACGCCCGTTTGGATGAGGTTGTTGATCTTCATCACGACTTGCGGTCTGTCCTCGCTGTACGTGACGCCGAACCACTTGGCGGGTGTGTCGAGCACCTTACAGGTAGCCTTCCCCTCCTTAATGAGTTGGTTAACCAAGGTCGGAATATAGAACTCGGACTTCAGTTCTTGCCCCTTCTCTGCCAAGAAGGCTTTAAATGCCTCCAGGCTATAGTCGAAGTACTCGGGTGTGAAAGCCCACATGTTCATGCTCACGGGAGTATTGGGCTCCAGGACCGTGTCAATGCCGTCCTCAGTGAAGACAACCTTATTGCCCACTTCCTCTATTTTGGTGCGCTCCACGACATCGGTCAGATAGCCGTTCTCGTCGGTTTCGCAAACGCCCCGACTGACGGAACCGTTCTCCGAGAGGGTGTTCCTAACCCGATAACCTACCATAGCGTATTGGTTCTGCTCGTGCGCTACCTCTTGGAGGAACTTAGCCAGCACCTCAAAGGACTCACGGCCATAGAAGTCATCAGCGTTGATCACGGCAAAAGGCTCTTTGATAATATCTTTCGCCATCAGCACTGCATGGTTGGTTCCCCACGGCTTAACGCGCTCAGGGTTATAGACACAGCCTTCGGGCACTTTGTCTACCGATTGGAAACAAATCTCCGTCTCCACCTTACCCTCATACTTCTTGAGCACTACATCGCGGAAGGCTTGCTCAAAATCCTTGCGGATAACGAACACAATCTTCCCAAATCCGGCACGTAATGCGTCGTACACTGAATAATCGAGAATTGCTTCTCCGTTAGGACCGAGGCCGTCAATCTGTTTCAGACCTCCATAGCGGCTTCCCATACCGGCTGCCAATACAAATAATGTCGGTTTCATACGTATTTATTTTTTAGTTAGTTTCTTTTTGTTTAAGCGTTTCTCGCGCACTTGCTTGAGATTAGGCAGATGGATTTCCTCGTTCTCGGAAGTGTCAATCTCCACCTTGCCGTTACTCTTCTTGTGCTTGAACCACAGCCCGTACACCTCGCTCACATTGCCTGCGGTGGTGAAGGCTTGGATATGATTGTTCCGCATGAAGTTCATCAGGGAGGCGAACTCCTCTTGAGTGAGTAAGGTCTGTATCTCGACATTCTCCTTATCGGAGTATCCGCCCGTCACTTGATAAAGGGAGCACCCGCGGACAAGGTCGTCCACAATGAAACGTCGTATGCGTTCATGCTCCTCGGAAATGATACACACGCGCTTACGCTTACTGAACGCTGCTGTGAAGTAGTCTATCACCGTGCCGTTAATCATAGTCCCGATAAGACCAATCACGACCATGCGGAAATCATTAATAGCAAACGCTGTGCAGCAGATAATTCCTCCCCCGATGGCGACCGAAGCACCAATATCGAAGTGCAGGTACTTATTGATAATCTTCGCCAAAATATCTAACCCTCCCGTGGAAGCGTTGATGCGGAACTCAAACGCTTGACAGGCTGATAGCAGCAGTACGAAACAGATGAGGTCGAACCACACATCGCCTTGCTGTAAACCCATCGCCATCACCGAAGACCGCACAGGCTCCAGTACCTCTCCTGCCTTACTCAGTAAGTAACTATTGCCGTAACTATCGAGGACGGTCTCCCCTGCTTGTAACTGAGCCAGTATATCAGGGGCTTCAACTACCTTATGGGTGAAGTTGGTGTAGGGATATATTCTGTCCCACAACTGCGTGAGCGGACCCAGAATCATGGCGGTATAGACTGTCTTAGCCCCAAATTCATTCCCTATCAGCAGAAAAGCCAGCAGGAGCAGGAAAGCGTTTATGCCCATCACCAAGTAGGAGAACGTATCAGCGTTGCCGCCTATGATAGTATTGATAACGATGGATAAACCCGATATAGTACCGACAATGAGGTGGCTGGGCATCAGGAAGTAATAGACCGCTGCCGCACCGCACATCATACCCGCTGTCATCATGACCAATTCGTAGTAGAACTTCTTGGTCTTGAGGGCATGTGCGAAATCGCTCAAGAGTTCCTTCCAGTACGCTGCGGTGAAATATGCTCGTATCGTGTTTTCCATGTCTCAATCGTTAGTCGCCAATAACTGTACCGTGTTCATCGGGCTGATAAACCGAGCGGACATAGAGCGGGATATGCTTGTCTGCCAACGGCTTAATGGTTTTAGGGTGAATGATTTGTGCGCCCGTATCGGTTAGTCGGGCAGCCTCGTCGTAGGTCATATACGGAATAAGTTTCGCCTGAGCGTCCTTACGTGGGTCGGCAGTCAGCACACCCGGCACATCCTTCCAGAGCGTCACCGACGAGGCTTGCAGCGCAGCGCCAAAGACGGCTGCCGAATAGTCCGAGCCTTCGCGCCCGAGGGTCGTTACCTCGCCATCAGATGTTGCACCGATGAAACCTTGTATTATGCGCACGCGCGCACGGGAGGCGGCAACTGCGGCTCGCAGGCATTGCTCTGTCTGAGCCATGTCCACATTAGCCGCTCGGTGCGTAGCGTCGGTGATGAGTATTTGCCGAGCATCAAGCCACGTATTCGCCACACCTATTGAGGTTAGGTACTCGCTGACAATACGGGTTGAGTTCAGTTCGCCTTGGGCCACGAACGCATCGTAGATACGATCGTAATCCTTAAGGGCAAGGTCGTCCATGATATCGTGGTGCATTTCGGCGACAAACTCAAGGGCATTAGTCGTCTTACCAATCGCCGATATGACGACCAATAAGTCATCTTTTTCTGCCTCGATGAGCGACGCGATATGGCGCACCCCCCGAGCGTCCTTTACACTCGAACCCCCGAACTTATAAACCTTCATACTAAATCTGGCTCATGCGGATAGCCGTTACAGCACCTTCTATTCCTTTATTACCCAATCGTCCGCCGGCGCGGTCTAACGCCTGCTGCTTATTCAGGGTTGTCAGTACCGAAAAGATAACCGGCACTCGTCCACGGCTATTGAGCAGTGCCACGCCATGTGTCACAGACTCACAGACATAGGCGAAATGCGGTGTATCGCCCTGTATGACGCAACCGATAACGATGATAACATCCACACTATAACTAAAGTCATAATCGGAATCCATCATCTTAGCCGCTGCATAGGTTAGTTCTACTGTTCCGGGCACATGCACCACGCGGATATTATCTGCTTGTACACCTAAAGTCTGAAGGGTAGATACGGCTCCGTCAAGCATAGCGTACGTAATCTCGCTGTTCCAATCAGCCACAGCGATACCTATACGCAGTTTCTCAATCTTGTCCTGTGCAGGAAGAAGGCTCTTATCGAATTGAGACAAATCGACCGTCATTATTCTGCAATAGAGATATATTTGTCGATATCCTGCGCCTCCATAGAGGTCGGGTAATTGTTTTTGATAGCGGTGAAGACAGCCTTGGCAGCGTCCTTGTCCTCGAGTTTGAGGTAAACGAGACCAGCTTTCTTGAGACTCATGGGGGCAATCAATTCGTTCCCCGTCTTGGCCGCAGCGCGGTAAGCCTTCAGGGCATGGGGGTAGTCTTCTAACTCCACATAGGTGTCGCCTAAGAGTTGTGCCGCCGCGGGAGAGACATTGAGGTCTTGTGCTTTGAAGCGTTTGAGGTACGGCGCAGCGGACTCATAATCGCCTAACTCGTAATAGCAAATACCGGCATAAAGGGCTGCCAAACGACCGGGCTGATAGTGTTTGTACTGGTTAGCCACTTGCTCAAAACCGATACACTCTGCCTCATCGCCGTTGAGGGCTTTCTCCCAATCGCCTGCCATAAAGTAGGCTTCGCACTTAGCGTTTTCGTTCTGAGCCTCAGCGGCTTTAGGAGCGAACACGTACTGTTTAAGGGCGATGCAGCCAAACACGACAAGGATGATGCCGATTAAGATCCAACTGATGAGATTAGCGTTGCGCTCTACCCACAAGCCAGCCTTGGACTTGCTTTCCGATTCGTTCTCCACCTGATTTACTTGTGCACCCTGTTTAGGTGCTTGCTTCTTAGTTTCTTTCTTAGCCATAATTATGTTTGTTTTATATATTTCTTTTACTTGCCGTTTGGGGAATGTCCCTAACGGAACGCCTGTGCCTTTCTATTTATTGGGGTTGATACGCCTCTGACACAGTTATCCACAAATCGGCGGCAAAATTACAAAAAAAAAATAAGATATGCAAATTTATTTTCGTTTTTGCAGGATTTTGCAAAATTTTGTTATCATCTCCGCACATGTCTCCCGCCGATTACTTCTAGTCTATGGGTCAAAATGCAGGGCGGGACATGCCGGCTTGCCCATAATATAAGGGTGGAGCGGTTATGGTTCATGGTCATATAATAACCCAAGCCTGCCATGGAATTGTGACCACCATATCCTTCTTGAAAGGTAATATCTGATAGGCGGTCTAACTCTGCATTCTCTTTCGAACGCAGTTTTATCTCGTTCCACCAGAAACGGATGTTTGCCATTAGGCGTTTTGAATATTTGAACATAGCTGTAAATGGTTAAACAAATTCATTGATGGTTTTAACGACATATCCTATCTGTTCCAATGTCATACAAGGTGACATGGGGAGAGATAGTTCTTCGTCTGCCAGTCGCTCTGTAATAGGTAGCGATAATTGTGGCATGTTCCAATCCTCATGTGCGTAGCACTCTTGCTTGTGCGGTGCAATTGGATAATGGATAACGGTGCCTATTCCATTCTGCTCCAAGCAATCATGCAATGCATCACGTTTACCATCCTTTACGATTATCGGGAATAAGTGATATACATTCTGCTCATGCGGCAA
>FLNX01003189.1_pt1 | contig 13212 bp, 11 predicted proteins | sample 1140341 | NCBI WGS metagenome assembly FLNX01 (sample SAMEA3878208, study PRJEB12797) | bioreactor metagenome | biome: Moose rumen | place: Sweden | collected 2011-10
CTGCTTGCAACTTTTGCTTATAAGCGAAAGAGCTTTCACTTATAAGAAAAAGACCTTGCGGTAGTAAGCAGAAGGCCTTGTGCTTACAGGCAAATTCCGCCGGTTTGCTTAATGCTTCATGCTTAATTGTAGTTTAGTAGTCGTAAAAAAATAAGTTGGTACGTTTTGTTCTTGGCTGAGTAGGAGGCGACATGTCCTCACGTCGCACCCGGCACTGGTGTCACGTGAGGACACGTGACCTCCTACATTGTACCAACTTATTTTTTTGCACATTCCTTAGCAAGCATAGATGACACAAAAGAGAAAGCGCTGTCACTCTTCACGAGTTTCAGCGCAATCTCTATGTTTAACTAAAAATTCTTTCGAATCACATGGGAACCTCACGGTCACCATTGTCATCCTTTTACAATCATGAAAAATTTACCTAAAGTAAATAACTAAAAACCTAAATCTATTACTACTAACCTAAACAATCTATTAACCTTTTGACGGTGCAAAGGTACGGCGAATTTTCGTACCCGCCATACAATTTATAACTTTTCTTTAAGAATCAGGCCTTTTCTTGACCTAAATCAAGTAACTGTTGACGGAAACAGCGAATATCTGCTTACAATTTGTTATTAAGGTTCCGAGGTGATGTATGTTCTAAGGGTGATGGTAGTTTCTTCTCAGTCCAGATATAAATGGTGGTCTTGAATGAAGGAAGCGACCGTCTTAGGCACCAATCGGCTGATGGATTGCTGCTCGCGGATACGCTGCCGAACCATCGTACTACTGATATTGATGCGCCTTGTGTGGACTACGTTGACATTAGCAGGCAACCCCTGCATGTCGAAAACAGAGCCCGTGCGCGGATAAACCACAATGGGATAATGGCCGATGATGTCGGCTGAACGATACCACATAGGGAAGCGAGCCCAGTTGTCGCCCCCGATGAGCAGGATGAACTCGAAGTTGGGATAGTCGGCTTTCAGTTTCTCCAGCGTATTCCAAGTGTACGAAGGGCGCGGCAACAGGAACTCCACATCGGAGGCATACAAAGCCTTCTCGCGATGCAGAGCCAACTTCACCATTTCGAATCGCAACTCGTTGTCAATCAAGTCGCTCTGCTGCTTCAATGGGTTTTGGGGCGACACCACGAACCACACTTCGTCGAGGTTGGCCAGCGAAAGCAACTGCCGAGCCAACCGGATATGTCCGAAGTGAATAGGGTTGAACGACCCTCCAAAGATTCCAACGCGCTTCATACGCCCGCGTACATATTTATACATTAAAACTGCATTTCGGACACACATAAGCATGTCCCGGCAAGAGGCAGCTGGCCAAGTTTGTGTTATTTCAAGAAGTCGATGACGAGCTGATAGACCTCTTCGCAGGCCTTCTGCAGGTCGTCGTTGATGACCACACGGTCGAACTGAGGAGCGAAAGTCAGCTCATAGGCCGCCTTGCTCAGTCGCTGCTCGATGACCTCCGGCGCATCTGTGGCCCGCCCTTCCAGTCTGCGGCGCAGCTCTTCCACCGATGGCGGCTGGATGAAGATGCTCAAAGCCTCATCGCCATAGTGTTTCTTGATGTTCACACCACCCTTGACATCAACGTCGAACACCACGTTCTGCCCCTGGTTTCGCTGCCGTTCCACCTGCTCTTTCAGTGTTCCGTAGAAGCGATTCTCGTAGACCTCCTCATACTCCAGGAACTCACCTCGGGCGATTCGCTCACGAAACTCTTCAGGAGTGATAAAGAAATACTCCACGCCGTTCTGCTCCGTCCCTCTGGGTGCACGACTGGTGCAACTGATAGAGAAACTCATATTCAACTCTGGATGCTCTTTCATGAGCCATCCGATAATGGTGCTCTTCCCGCTGCCACTGGGAGCCGAGAAGATCAACAACCGTCCCCCACGGGGAGCGTTGTCTTGTGTTGCATGATTATTCATTTTCATAGGGCTTCCCATCATTTTTCTAATTCTCTACAAAGAGCGACTATAGGATATTGAGCACTTGCTCCTTGATTTGTTCCAGTTCGTCCTTCATCTTCACCACGATGTTCTGCATCTCGGCTTGGTTGCTCTTGGAACCTGTGGTATTGATTTCGCGTCCCATCTCCTGTGCAATGAAGCCCAGTTTCTTGCCTTGGCCGGCGGGTTCATTCAGCGTGTCGAGGAAATATTTCAGATGATTGTTGAGCCGTTGCTTCTCTTCGTTGATGTCGAGCTTCTCGATATAGTAAATCAACTCCTGCTCCAGCCGGTTCTTGTCGTAATCCACCTCGGGTATACTCTTCAGTCCCTCGATGATACGCTGGCGGATTTTCTCCACGCGCGACTTTTCAAAAGGCTCGATGCTGTCGAGCAACTGCTTAATCTGATGGATATTCTGATTGAGTTTCACGGCCAATGCCTCTCCTTCCTGCTGGCGGAAACTGATGAGTTCGCCGAGTGCCTGCTCGATAGCGCTGCAGACACACTGCCACTCATCCGCATCGAGCGTCTCAACCTCCGGTTTGCTCATCACGTCGGGCAGTCGGGTGAGGAGATAGAACCAGTCGACCGGTTCAGGTATGCCCAATTTGGCAGACAAGCCGCCAATCTGGCGATGATAGTATTCCAGCATATCAGCATTGATGGGTGTGGCTTCAACGAGTGCACCTTTTTCCACCCAGATGGCAAAGTCCACCTTTCCCCGCATCAAACTCGAGGCAATCATCTGCCTAATCACCATTTCCTTCTCCCGATAGATGGGTGCTATGCGTGTGGTGACGTCAAGGCTTTTACCGTTGAGCGACTTCACCTCAACGTGGATTTTCTTGTTTTTATGGGTTACCACAACATTCCCGTAACCCGTCATTGACTGTATCATATTTTGAATCTATAACGTTAATTTTCTGCAAAAGTACAAATATTTTCTGGAAATTGAGTACTTTTGCAAAATATTTCTTGAATTAACTTGCCAAAAGGACCCGAAAAGGCACGTAAAACGGCCCCGAAAGCCCCAAAAGCAGGAATCAAACGACATAAAGTAAAAAAGCTTTGAGTTGCATTTTAAACATTGAGACGAGCACGGATGTGTGCTCAGTAGCCATCAGCCAAGACGGAGCCGTGATCTTCAGCGAAGACGATCACAGCGGGCCAAACCACGCCGTCAAGCTGGGAACATTCGTTGACGAGGCCTTGTCGTTCATCGACAGTCACGCCATCCCATTGGATGTCGTGGCCGTGAGTGGCGGTCCCGGGTCGTATACGGGTCTTCGCATCGGCGTTTCGATGGCCAAGGGGGTGTGCTATGGGATGGAAGCCCGGCTGGTGAGTGTGCCTACGCTGAAGCTTCTCACCGTTCCTGTACTTCTATATAAGGACATCGAAGACGATGCCCTGCTCTGTCCGATGATTGATGCTCGCCGGATGGAAGTGTACGCCGCCATCTACGACCGTGCGCTCCACGAGCTGCGCCCCGTTCAGGCCGACATCATAGACGAAGAGTCTTATCAGGAGTATCTCGACAAGCACCCCGTCTACTTCTTTGGCAATGGAGCCGCCAAGTGTATGGAGAAGCTCCATCATCCCAATGCCCATCTGATAGAAGGCATCGAACCACTGGCCAAGTACATGTTCCCCTTGGCCGAAAAACAGATAGCCGAGGAGCGCTTTGAAGATGTGGCCTATTATGTGCCATTCTATCTGAAGGACTTTGTGGCCAAGCCATCGAAGAACCCGCTCCTTACCCCTAACTCTTAAAACTCCTAACCCCATAAGAATATGAATATCGAAGGATTAGATTACAACACGCAACGGAAGAAACTGATACTGCCGGAATACGGCCGGGAAATACAGAAGATGGTGGATTATGCTGTTTCGCTGCCCACAAAGCAAGAGCGACAGGCCTGCGCCGAAAACATCATCGACATCATGCGCCAAATGTTCCCACAAAGCCGTGAGAACGAGGACTACATCCGCAAGCTGTGGGACCACCTGGCCATCATGAGCGAGTTTCAGCTCGACATCGACTATCCCTACGATGTGTCGGCAGCCAAGGAAATCTCGGAGCGGCCCAATCCATTAGGCTATCCCATGACAAAGATTCCTGTGCGCCATTACGGAAAGATGATCTTTGAACTGTTTGAAAAGCTCAAAGAGATGCCGGAAGGCGATGAACGCGACGAACTGACCCGACTAACGGCTATGCAGATGAAGCGCAACCTGCTGCAATGGAACCACGGGTCGAGCGACGACGAGCGTATTGCGAAAGATTTGGAGTTCTTTACAGACGGAGTCATTCGGGTTTCGCCCGACATGCTCGGTCTCGACAGCATCAACCCCAAAGACTATGTCAACCCCCAGCCGGGAAACAACAAGAAAAAGAAGTAGCATGGATTCATTTATCATTGAAGGAGGCCATCAGCTGCACGGAACCATTTGCCCGCAAGGCGCCAAGAACGAGGCGTTGGAGGTGATTTGTGGCACGCTGCTCACTGATGAGCGCGTGGTCATCCGAAACATACCCAATATCCTGGACGTGAACAACCTCATCGCCCTGCTGCGAGAGATTGGCGTGAAAGTGGAAAAGCTCAACGCCAACGACTATGCTTTCCAGACCGATGACGTCAGGCTCGACTATCTGGAAAGCGATGAGTTTGTCAGGAAATGCGCTGCCCTGCGCGGATCCGTACTGATGATAGGCCCATTGCTGTCGAGATTCGGCAAGGCCGTTGTGGCCGAACCGGGTGGCGACAAGATTGGCAGGCGCAGACTGGACACCCACTTTTTGGGATTCCACAAACTGGGCGCCATCTTCGACTTCATTGAAGAGCGCAATGTATATGCCATCCACACGAAGCGACTGAAAGGATGCTACATGCTGCTCGACGAGGCTTCGGTCACGGGTACAGCCAATATCATCATGGCTGCCGTATTGGCCAAAGGTTCAACCACCATCTACAACGCTGCCTGCGAACCTTATATCCAACAGCTCTGCCGCATGCTCAACGCGATGGGTGCCCGTATTGCGGGTATTGGCAGCAATCTGCTGACCATAGAAGGCGTGGAACGCCTGCATGGTACCGACCATCGTGTGCTGCCGGATATGATTGAGGTGGGATCGTTTATCGGAATGGCTGCAATGGTGGGCGACGGCATTCGCATCAAGGATGCATCGATCGGGAACCTTGGCATTATCCCCGATGCCTTCCGTCGGTTAGGCGTGAAAATCAAAACAGAGGGCGACGACCTGATTATTCCGCGCCAACCGCATTACACCATCGAGTCGTTTATCGATGGAAGCATCATGACGCTGGCCGACGCGCCTTGGCCCGGACTCACTCCCGACCTGATATCCGTGCTGCTCGTAGTAGCCACGCAAGCAAGAGGCAGTGTGCTTTTCCATCAGAAGATGTTCGAAAGCCGACTGTTTTTCGTGGATAAGCTGATCGACATGGGCGCACAGATTATTCTTTGCGACCCACATAGAGCCGTCGTCATCGGACACGACCGCAAGCAACGACTGCGCGCCGGACGGATGAGCAGTCCTGACATCCGCGCGGGTATTGCATTGCTGATAGCCGCCTTGAGCGCCAACGGGACAAGTCGCATCGACAACATTGCCCAGATCGACCGCGGCTATGAGGATATTGAGTCGCGACTGAATTCATTAGGCGCCTGCATTCAGCGCATCAGCAATTAGACATATTCAGCTGAAACTCCACAACTTCTGTCATCATGATTCGCGAAGAAGAGGTTTACAAGATTGGCCGTATAGGAAAGCCGCATGGCATTAAAGGTGAAGTCACCATCCACATCGACGACGATGTCTTCGACCGTGTGGATGCCGACTATCTGGTGGTCATGGTGGATGGCATTCTCGTGCCATTCTTCATGGAGGAATACCGATTCCGTACTGATGAGACCGTCTTGATGAAGTTCGACGGAATAGACACGCAAGAACAAGCCCGCGACCTGACCAACTGCGACGTATTCTTCCCCCTTGAACTGGCGGAAGACGAGGACATGATGTCGTGGAACAAACTGGTGGGGATGACATTGATGGACACCACTACCGGAAAAGAGGTGGGCACCATAGCAGCTATCGACGACGCGACCATCAACATCTTGTTTGAAGTGAATACGCCAACAGGTACCATTCTCGTACCTGCAGCCGAAGAACTGACAGAACATGTCGACTGGCAAGGACGGGTGATACGGATGGCGCTGCCCGAAGGGTTGATGGACCTTGCAGGAGGAGGGATGAAGGAGGAATAATTAATAGATATGAAGATTCATGAATAATCAAACGAAACAAATAGCCATACTCGGAAGCACAGGCTCGATTGGCACACAAGCCTTAGACGTTATCGCTCAGCACCCTGACCGCTATGAGGTGTACTGCCTGACGGCCAACAACCGCTATGAGCAACTGGCCGAACAGGCACGAACGTTCAAGCCTGCCGCTGTGGTCATTGCCAATGAAGCACACTACGAGAATCTGAAGAATTTGCTGGCCGATGAGCCAGACATCAAGGTATATGCCGGTAAACAGGCGCTCGATGACATTGTTCAGGCCGAACCTATTGATATGGTACTTACGGCGATGGTGGGATTCGCGGGATTGAGCCCAACGGTAAAGGCCATCGAATCCAAGAAAAAAATCTGCTTAGCCAATAAGGAAACACTGGTTGTGGCAGGCGAACTGATCTGCCAACTGGCAGCAGAGCATCGCGTGCCCATCCTGCCCGTAGACAGTGAGCACTCTGCCATCTTCCAAAGTATCGTGGGAGAAGGCGACAACGAGATTGAGAAAATCCTGCTCACTTGTTCTGGAGGCCCATTCCGGAAAATGGATATCGCACAACTGAAGGACGTGAAAGCTGCTGATGCGCTGAAACATCCCACATGGGATATGGGTGCCAAGATTACCATCGACTCAGCTTCGCTGATGAACAAAGGCTTCGAGGTGATCGAAGCCAAATGGCTCTTCGGCGTACCCGTTGAACAGATTCAGGTGCTGATTCATCCTCAGAGTATTGTGCACAGCGCCGTTCAGTTTGTCGACGGATCGGTAAAAGCTCAATTGGGTGTGCCCGATATGCGCTTGCCAATACAGTATGCTTTCTCCTTCCCTGAGCGGCTTCATCTGAATGGCGACCGACTCGACCTTTTCAAAAAGCCTTTAGAGTTCTTTGAACCCGACACCCAGAAGTTCCGTTGTCTGGCTCTGGCTTTTGAAGCCATCCAACGTGGTGGCAACATGCCTTGTATCATGAACGCGGCCAACGAGGTGGTCAACGAGGCTTTCCGCCACGATCAATGTGGATTCTTGCAAATGGGCGAAGTCATCGAAAAGACGATGCTTCGCGCCAGCTTCGATGCCTCACCCACGCTCGACACCTATTTCAAGACCGATGCCGAAGCAAGGGCCATCGCGCAAGAGCTTCTTCAATAACGAAATAACGAAACAACAAAAATCACAAAATAAAAAAAAGCAATGGAAGTATTTCTCATTCGATTGTTACAATTCATGTTGGCCATCTCACTCCTCGTGCTGCTTCACGAGGGAGGCCACTTCTTTTTCTCTAAACTCTTTGGCGTTCGCGTAGAGAAGTTTTACCTGTTTTTCGACCTTGGCATTGGCAAATGGAAAGGTCAGCTCTTTAAGTTCAAGCCCAAGAAAAGCGATACCGAATACGGCATGGGGTGGCTGCCCTTAGGTGGCTATTGCAAGATTGCCGGTATGATAGACGAGAGTTTCGACACAGAACAGATGAAACAGCCCGAGCAGCCGTGGGAGTTCCGGTCGAAACCTGCCTGGCAGCGCCTCCTGATTATGATTGGCGGCGTGCTGGTCAATTTCTTGTTGGCCCTGTTCATCTACTCGATGGTACTCTTCACCTGGGGCGACTCATACATCTCCATGAAGGACATGACGATGGGTATGAAGTTCAACCAGACGGCCAAGGAGATTGGATTCCAAGACAACGACGTTCTCTTGACCTACGACGGGAAGCCCTTTGAGCGTTTCGACGTCGACGTCTATCGCCATCTGGCGGATGCCAAGACCGTAACGGTGTTGCGCGAAGAACAAGAAGTGACGATTAACATGCCGGAAGACCTCTCGCTGCTCACCATGATGCAGGAGGAACCGCAGTTTGCCCGCCCGTTTATCCCCGCCGAAATCGATAGCATCATGCCGGGTACACCTGCAGAGAAAGCTGGACTTCGCAAGGGCGATACCATCCTCGCTATCAATGGCGTAGAGGTTGACTCGTGGAACGAGTTCACTTACCAGACAGGTATCCTCGCCGACCGCATGACTGAAGCGAAGACGGCACAAGACAGCCTGGCCTTGAGAAAGGTGACCATCGTGGTAGGACGCGATCCGCTGAACAAAGAAATGGACCAGTTTGAGACGGCTGAAGACCTCGCCGCCCACATCAACGATACCATCAGTCTGACGCTGACACCTGACTTGCTGATGGGTGTTGGCCAAACAAACCTCTACACCTACTACGAACCGACGAACGAGGAGTACAGTTTCTTAGGCAGTTTCCCTGCTGGCATCAAGTACGGATGGAATATTCTGCGCGGCTATGTCAACGACTTGAAGTATGTATTCACAGCCGACGGAGCCAAGTCGCTGGGTGGCTTCGGTGCCATTGGCAGCCTCTTCCCGGAATCATGGGACTGGCATCGGTTCTGGCTGATGACCGCTTTCCTGAGCATCATCCTGGCCTTCATGAACATCTTGCCTATCCCTGCGCTCGACGGTGGACATGTGCTGTTCTTGCTCTATGAGATCATCACACGCCGCAAACCGTCAGAAAACTTCATGATACGCGCTGAATATGTGGGCTTTGGCATCCTCATCTTGCTGATGGTTGTGGCCAATCTGAATGACATCCTGCGCTGGTTGGGATACTTCTAATGCCACCCCATTCCGCCGCCCATACTGCCAGAAGTGGTCGTCGAGGTGGTGAAGGTGGTAAGCTTGCTCTCATTGCTGACCGTTGCACTGGTCGCAAAACCATAGAAGGAGTCGTTGCCGGAAGCTGAAGAAGCAGAGCCGAGCGTATAAGTAGAGCCGGAGACAAACGTGGGAGAGCTCAACTGAACGGTAGCCTTGCTATAGTCGCGTGGCATTTGCAGGGCAAAGATGTTGTTGCCCTTAGCGTCTTTCACCGTCAGATAGGCACCACTGCTGATGCTGATGCCACTTACCGTAGCCTTTTGCTGCGAACCAGAAGCCGACTCTGAGCCGCCACCAATACCAATGATGGTGCCGCCATTCATGCTCAGCGTCTTACCTTCTGCGGCATCGATTCCCTCTTCGGGCGACATCGCGCCACAACCAATGACCACACCACCATTGATGGTCAGGTTGCCATTAGCATCGATGGCATCATTATTCAATGAATAGGCATAGACACTTCCCCCGTTGACAACCATGTTTCCGGCGGAGTTAATCCCGTCGTCGTAGGCATAGACACCAATCGTACCGTCGTTGATGGTCATGGTTCCCTTGCTTTCCATACCTTCATGACATGCTGAACGCGCCATGATGTCACCGCCGGCAATCAAGATATCGCCCGCTGCCTTAATGGCTTTCGCTGAGACATTGTTACTGTTCTTGCCCGTCGCAATAGCCTTCAGCGCACCCCCATTCATCGTGAAAGTGGTGCCGGCCTTGAGTCCCTTGCCACCATTGCCTGTGCTTTTCAGCAGCAGTTCACCTCCATTAAGCGTCACAGCACTATCGGCCTTCAAGGCAGCACAACCTTTATACTCGCGGTCTTCGTCGTCATACGATGTGGTTCCAGTAGTGATGATGGTTGTTCTTCCGCCGTCTACCACAATATTGCCCTCGGTGTTGATGCCTTTCGATGCACTGGCCGACACCTCTATGTTCAGCACACCACCACGAATATAAACGCCATCGTTGCTTTTCAGTCCATTCGAGGCCGACGAGTTGACATAGATATTGGTGTTCGGCCGAATCAGAATATAGTCGTCGCTGACAATACCATTCTTCCCCTGAGCATAAACGGCGAGCCTACCGGAGCCGCTGAAGGCCAGTTTCCCCTCGCTGAAGAAGGTTCCTTTCTGGTCTTCATCATCCACCATCGTATAGGAAGTCCCGTCGCACAGCGTATTCTCCGTTCCCTCCACCAATACTACATAGGCACGCTTTCCCTGATTATTAATGGCCGCTCCTGAGGGATTAGTGATACTCACACCATTGAGAACCAGCTCAAATTTCTTCTCGCTATAGATTTTCAACGAGCCATTGGTGGTAGCCCCACTCAGTTCATAGAGCATACCCTTCACCGTGGAATTGATCACCACATGCGCGCCATCGGTTTCGACGGTCACGCCATCCGAACTGCCGTCGATGGTAGCGACGTCGCCTTTGAAAGCAATCTTGATGGTATTGGCCACAGAGAAGGTCTCCACGTAATCTTCATAAAAGGTATCAGAAGAAGAAGGCACTTCGTCGGATTCGCTGAGCGGACTCTCATCAAGAGCCACATCGAAAGTACCCAATTCGCTGGTCAAAGCCGTTCCCTTGGTAGATTGTCCACCACCCGACGAATCCCAGAGGTTCACATCCACATCATCACCCCAGGGATCGTCGCCGGTACAGGCCGCTAACAGAATGACGGCACTGCACATCATTGTCAAAAAAACAGATGTCTTCATAATCGTTATCCTTTAATCTTTATGCCTAAAAGTGCTGCAATATTACAGCAAATCTGAATATTATGCAAAAACCATCAACCAAATTCCATATTTATTCAGCGAACAGCTTCCGCACAGACAGCCAAAAACTGCATCCACAAATGCGGATGCAGATTTCCTTATCTTAGAAAATGGTTCTTCATACCACCATAACTCCCCTCCCCGCGCGAGACTTTCCAATAGAATTCCCCTCCCCTCGAAGGGTTAGGGGTGGGGTCCTGCATTACTTCATCAGATGCTTGAAGGCTCCCTTCTGTTTGAAGAAGTCTTGCAGCACATAGAACGCCTGCTTGGTTTGTCCGCGCTCGGAGATGATTCCCTTACGATTGAAGAAACTCTGCGTATCATGATTCATCCGACGAGGACTATGGAAGTCCATCAGCACCCAAGGCGACACGCCCACGAATCCTGGCTGTCGGCTCCACATGCCCAACTGGCGACGAAATACCTCTGCCTGATATTCCTCTGTCCATTTCTCCGTAAGATCGCCAAACCTCCCGGCCACGGCTCCTGCGCCAAACTCCGTCACGATGATGGGCTTCTGTGTGGGTATCTGCCACTGATGCTTATTGCAATCGGCAGCAGTGCCACCATACCAGCCAATGTATTCGTTCACGCCAACGATGTCTACCACACTGAGCAGGTTGTCTTTGATGGTAGAAGCATTCTCGCCTGCCTTGTCGGTAGTCATCGCCATACTCAGCAGTCGCTCTCTATCTTGGCCCTTCACCTGCTGTGCCAGCCGACGGAGGAAGTTATCGCGAGCCTCGCCCTTGGGCGTTTCGTTGCCAATGCTCCAGATGATGACACCACAACGGTTGTGGTCACGGTCCATCATCTCTTTCAACTGGCGTGAAGCACAGGCATACGTACGGTCGTTGGTCCAGTCAATACTCCAGTAAACGGGTATCTCGCACCACAACATGATGCCGTTTCGTTCGGCCATACGCACCATCTTCTCGTTATGAGGATAATGGGCCAGGCGCAAGAAGTTGGCTCCTAAGAACTTCGACCAAGAAATCAGCGTGGAGTCATCCTTCTCAGCAATGCATCGACCGGTGCGATAAGGAGCTTCCTCGTGCACAGAGACGCCGCGCAGGAAGATGGGTTTGCCATTGAGGAACAGCTGCTGTCCACGCACCTCAATGTGGCGGAAACCAATCTGATCCTCAATCTTCTCGCCGTTGCACTTCAGCTCCACGTTGTAGAGCCGAGGAATCTCCGGTGTCCACAGGATAGGAGCCTTCTTGTCGTAGACAAAGGAAGCCTCGCCATTCCGGTCGGTTGTCAGTTTCTGGTTCAGTTTCAAATCGCCAATCTTCACCTCCACCTTCACGTCGGCCACGGGCAGGTTCAGTTTCACCTTACCGATGATTTTCGTCAGTGAACCCTCTTCCAACTTGATCTCATAGTCGTCGATATGTGCCATCGGTGTTTCCACCAGCATTACGTCGCGTGTCAGACCGCCGAAGTTCCACCAATCAGTCTCCATAGCAGGCACAGCATCCGGGCGACGATGGTTGTTCACGCGCACCACCACCTTGTTCTCGCCCTTATGCAGCAGACTTGTCACATCGAAGAAGAAAGGTGTAAAACCTCCTTCATGACTGCCAGCCTTCTGCCCGTTCACCCACACATCGGTCTGATAGTTGGCACCTCCGAAGTATAGATAGAGCAAACGATCTTTCTTCAGGTTATATTCAAACGTACGCTTATACCATACGCTGCCTTCGTAGAAGAAAAGATCCTGACGCTGCGTGTTCCAGTCGGCAGGCACATCAATATATTCCTTATCAGAGAACGTAAACTCGGAATGATCAGACTTGGACGTTGGCTGCTCATCCTTGAAGATGCCATAGCTCATGCCCGTATCATAAGGGTCTACGATGATTTGCCACCAACCATTCAGCGAGGTAGCCTGCCGTCCATACACATTCTGCAACACGTCGGCAGCCAACAACTCCGCAGCCACCAACACAACCATTGTCAAAGCCAAAAATCTTTTCATGAATCTTTCTTTTGTTTGTTTTGCCTGCAAAGTTACGAAAAAAGTCTGAAACGAAAGACGGATTTTGGAAGATTAACGCAGAAAACGCGTAAATAAAAGGCAAGTCGGGGAAAATCGAGGAAGTTCAGTTTTAGGCTGAATGCAAATTTGGGAGGAATAAAGAAGTAGTTAGGTCTCTTATCCGTAACCCGCGAGATGGTCTTTGGAGCCAGTTAAACTTCGTTAATCGGACAGGCAAGATGGGACATAACGACGCATCTCTTACGACCCGTTTCTGATTCCGCAAACTGCTATATTTTGAATAGCGATAGAACCAGGAAAAGATAGTAGTTTTGCAGCCGGAATTAAAAAACGAGTAAGAAACATGAGCAGAAGCACATTTTCAGTACTGTTCTACGTGAACAGAGGCAAGGAGAAGAACGGCGTAGTGCCAGTGATGGGCAGGGTGACAATCAATGGAACCCAGAGCCAGTTCAGTTGTAAG
>FLNX01004448.1_pt1 | contig 13133 bp, 16 predicted proteins | sample 1140341 | NCBI WGS metagenome assembly FLNX01 (sample SAMEA3878208, study PRJEB12797) | bioreactor metagenome | biome: Moose rumen | place: Sweden | collected 2011-10
CCAATACTCGTCACACTGTTGGGAATGGTGACGGAGGTCAGACCACTGCAATTATAGAACGCAGAACTGCCGATGCTCGTCACACTATTGCCAATGGTGACTGAGGTCAGACCACTGCATATATAGAACGCATCACTGCCGATGCTCGTCACGCTGTTGGGAATCTCAATGGAGGTCAGACCACTGCAATAAGAGAACGCAGATCCTACAATTCCCAATGTGCCATCTTTTATGGTAATACTCGTATTATCAGGCATTGTACCTTTATATTTATATGCTACTTTACCTGCATATACTAACCCATCGGGCTGATTATTATACCATGCAGTATTAGAGAACGCACCATTACCGATGCTCGTCACACTGTTGGGAATGGTAATGGAGGTCAGACTACTGCAATTATAGAACGCAGAACTGCCGATGCTCGTCACGCTGTTGGGGATGGTGATGGAGGTCAGACCACTGCAATTATAGAACGCATGATAGCCGATGCTCGTCACACTGTTGGGAATCTCGATGGAGGTCAGACCACTGCAATCAGAGAACGCATTATTGCCGATGCTCGTCACACTGTTGGGAATGACAGTATTCTTACATCCATATATCAGCGTATTACTTGAAGACTTTATAATGGCATTACAATTATTACGTGAATCAAACATCGTATTTCCACTACTAACACTAATTGAGGTCAGACCACTGCAATAATAGAACGCATAATCACCGATGGTCGTCACGCTGTTAGGAATCTCAATAGAGGTCAGTCCGCTGCAACCAGAGAACGCAGAATTGCCGATGCTCGTCACGCTATTGGGAATGGTGACGGAGGTCAGACCACTGCAACCCAAGAACGCAGAATTGCCGATGCTCGTCACACTATTGCCAATGGTGACGGAGGTCAGACCACTACAATAATAGAACGCATAATCTCCGATGCTCGTCACGCTGTTGGGAATGGTGATGGAGGTTAGACTGCCACAATTACTGAATGCACCTAATCCAATATTTGTCACACTATTTGGAATGGTGACGGAGGTCAGACTACTGCAACCTGAGAACGCAGAACTGCCGATGCTCGTCACGCTGTTGGGGATGGTGACGGAGGTTAGACTGCCACAATAACTGAATGCATAGGATCCAATACTTGTTACACTATTTGAAATCTTTATAGATGTCAGATTACTGCATTTATGAAATGCTTCATATCCAATGGTTGTCACAGAATTGGGAATAGTCACGGATTTTAATTCAGTAGATTTGTTGAACGCTTGACTACCTATACTAGTTACACGATATGTTTTACCATTGTAAATGACGGATTCCGGAATATTTATACTACCATAATATTTTGACGTACCCTCACCTTCCGTAAGATCTCTATATGATACTTCCGCTTCTAGACTATAGTCTTTAAAAATATAATAAATTCCGTCAACTTCAGGATTATAAACGTAGGCAAAAGCCTTTGCTCCAACCATGCTCATGAGCACGGTGAGCAGGAATGTAAAGTTAAATTGTTTCATAGTTGTCATTTTAATTTTGAGTTTATGTTTATGATTAAATCCTTAAAATCATCCAGAGATAGGATTCTGCAATGCATCACTTTCTTCAAAGGCTTGCTCTTTTGTTCTTGATAATAATCTTCAAGCACATATGCACCTTTATCTTTACGTATATAATTGTGAGCAAATGCATTCCTTATATGTTTATACCATTGTTTTACAACATTAGAATACTTTTTGTTCTTGCTTTGACTTTTCACATCTGCAGAGAAATAGAATACATTATCTCCTGGATTCTGCATTTCTTTTTCATAATCTATATACACAAAATCAAAAGGAGCAGAAGCATTGACGTTATGTGCAGCCTCTTTCAAAATTTTCTCTTTTCCGTATGCTTTCCTATCGCTTTCACAAATTAGCAATATGTTTTCATAGAAGAAAAACACATCTTTTGCGCTAAAAATACTCATCGAAGAGCGACGGGGTCTTTTTACACTTGCCATATATCTACAATATTTGAATTATTTCATACAAATCTATTTCTTTCTCATCATCAATATTGAATAAACCCTTTATTCTTTTGGGTGAGATAGAGTGAACATGTACATGATTAATTTCGATTTGAGCATCTCCTTCTAGCGCATAATCATATTTCAGTAATTGGCTATTATCTTTTATCGACGGAACCAGATATTCCCCTTTTTTAATTAAAAGGTAGTTTACTTTCTCTATTTTAACTACATCTACTTTCTTGTTTCCATCTTTAAAAATCAAATCTGAAGTGATTTTTGCTCTAACCAAACTTTCGAGGTTAGGTTCTTCTTCGGGTTTTGACGTACCCTTTGCGCTGGGTCTCATTGTAACTCCACCTACAACATTAGCCATAAGTCATATATCATTCATGCCTATAGCAACCCAGATTCAGCGGTTAGTAATGTTAAACGGAAAGACGTGGGTGCTCTACTTCTCGCTTATCCCACTTGCAGGTTCTCGCATTACCCTTCCACTGGATAAGCAACTCGAGATAGCCCACGCCGAGAGATATTGAGACTGCCCTTTAGAAAAGAGCAGGGTACAATACACCCAAAGTGGACGCTCCGGTTGCGTTTCTTCGGTGGAATGTGTAATTTGCGAGATTAGCAAGTCGAAGATAACGTTCGTAAACGTCCTTTTACCAACAAAGTCTTGACCCGCTGTCCCTTTCGGGCTACTTCGAGTCGATTGCAAATATAAGAATTATCACTAGTGTCTCTTAATTTATGTTAATCGAATTCGAAGTCAAAATAGAGTTGCCCATCATCGGGATTATCTGCCTCCTTAAGAGGGAGGAGGAGACCTTGGATGTTGTCCGTGGTGAGTACAGACTTGCCAAGGATACGCATGACCTCGAACACAGGTCTGCCAATCTTGAGGTCGTGTTCAATGATGGCAATGAGACAGTAGGTGATGATGGCGACGTGAATCTGTATGCGGACGGCATTCTCGGACTCTCCCCAGAATCTCTTGACTCGGAGATGCTGTTTGATCCACTTGAAGAAAAGCTCAACCTGCCACCTATATTTATAAAGCAGGGCGATTTCCCTGGCTTTGAGCAAGAAATTGTTCGTGTAGTAGACAAAACTGCGGTGAAGCTCTGGAGCATAGTACACAATCCTTCTGATGACACCAGGGTACTTCTCCTGGTTCTCCTTCTTTGTGAACCGAATGCTTTGGTCTTTAAGGACATTGTCAGTCCCATCCAGTATGCTTTCTCCATCGACAATCTCGTATGCTGGTTTACCCTTTTCTCTGATGATGAAGAAAGCCCCGAACACGTTGATGCGATAGAGTCTGGCGAGGTCAAAGTAGCCTCTGTCAAACACATAGCAAGCCAAAGGCTCGTACGTGAACCAGTCCATCGAGTTGACATCATGCACCTTGGCATTGGTAATCCTATAGAACACGGGTATCTCAGTAACGATGTCAATCTGAGTATGAATCCTGATGCCCGACTTGGTGCTTCTGAACTCAGCCCATCTGAATACGGACATGCACAGGTCAATGGTCGTGGAGTCGATTGCATAGAATCTGCCATGCAGTTCAAACTCCTTGGTAATTCGCTTGGACTGAGCGATGCCAACCATGTAGAAGGCAAACTCCTCAAAGATTCGGTGGTTTCTGAGGGTGTTGGCTCTCGAAAGCATCTGCCTGTTGATGGGGTTGCGACCAAAGCCGAGGAATATGGACTTCTTTGCATGGGCAATAGTGATGTCTGTAAGTTCTCTGAGGGTAGCACAGCCTGTGAGCTGCCCAAACATGAGAACCAGCAGGTGATTCCAGTGAGACATACCCCATCCTTTGGTTCTGTCTTCATACTTGGCGACAATGCGCCTGAACTGCCTCTGAGGGAGGAACTGGGTAATTTGCGTGAAAACATATGCTCCAATGTACATTTCTGCTCCGATTTTGAATCGGATGCAAAGGTACGCATTTCAAGGTTCGGACAAGGTGTTGTCCTACGAAAGTGCTGTGTATAAAGGGCATTCATAATCAATTTAAACAATTTTAAGAGACACTAGTGCTACTTTATCTATTGTTGAGACTTTTGTGCAGGTTCGGGAATTGGCTCGTACTATGGAACAATTACAAATAGCAGAAGACGGCGGTATCCAACAGAAGAATCTTCTTCAGAAAAGTGGTGAAATAATGGCTGATATGATAGGAAATAACCTGAGTACTACATCTACCGAAACAGAAATAGAACTCAACTTTGCAGTAGTAAAGATAAAACACAAAATTATCCGCAAAGAAGAGACAAAAGAGTAATTAACCCAATCCCTCTTATATCATTCCGCCCTGCATCCCAACACGATGCGGGGCGGTTTCATGTTTCCCCAAAGTTCTTCTGGGAAAGTTTGGAGGATTCAGGAAATATGCTTATCTTTGCAATCGAAGATATAAGAAGTAATGGCAAACGAAAAGACTCAATATGTAGTGGCACTCATCTCAGAGTTTGCGGATCATTATGGTCTCACAACTACTGAGGCTGTCCGATATATCAGTCGCTACGGTGCTTTCGAACTATATGACCGACAATATGGATATCTGCATACGCAATCCTTTGAATCTAATATTCGTGATATCTCTGCCTATTGCAGGAGAATGGGAGGTACTTTATGATTAAGTTATATCATGGTTCCAATACGAAAATTACCAAAATAAACCTTGAACAATGTAATCCGTATAAGGATTTTGGTCAAGCCTTTTATCTGACTGATAATAAAGAACAAGCCATGGGTATAGCCCAAGCGAGAGTTGATTTCTTTGGGGGTACTCCTGTTGTTAATACGTTCAGTTTCCAGGAAATACTACTGGAAAATGATTCTCTGCGTTTCAAATCCTTTGAGGGATATACGGAAGAATGGGCTGACTTTATCTATTTGCATCGCGATGAAACCTATGTCCCTCCATACATGCACAATTATGATGTAGTGTATGGACCTATCGCTAATGATCGTGTTGGTTTGCAAATTCGAAATCTCCGATTAGGCAATATTGATAAACAAGAATTTCTTCGCCGCCTGCAATATATGAAGGGAATAACTTTTCAATATGCATTCTGCACTTACCGCGCCATTGATAAACTTCAAATATTATGAACATCAGTGAACAAGAATTCAAGTTCATGACAGAGAGTATCACCTCCGATCTGATACAATTACTGATAGACCGAGAGCAATACACGCTTCCACAAGCAGTAGATGCCGTTTATAATTCCAACACCTATAGTGCTCTCTTGCGTCCAACTACCAACCTTTACAGCCAAAGTTCAGGCTATGTCTATAATTATCTACACAAAGAGTTGAATCATAAATAGGTACAGGGATACTTCGGATGCCCTGTACTGGGTATACGTATACCATGTACCTATAATACGCATACCTCATGCGAGGCATCCCTTTCATGCATCCAAGGCATCCTTATTCACGATTATTATTTGGCATTGTAATGTCAGATGTAGGATTAAATGCAGGAAATATAGGAAATTATAATCTTCACGGAAGGAATACACGCTCCAACTGTCCATCATAAGTGGGAATCGTGAGACGGATCGTATCGAGTTGGACAGTGTCGGGAAGGAGAATGCTGACGAAACGCCGACTGGTGTAATACTGAGGAACACCACATTGGTCATGGAGCAATCGGAAAACTGCGGTATGTGTCTGATCGTCGTTGACTCGGATGGTGTCTTGGACAAGTCCGACGGTTTGTGTGCCGTCGTTATCGTCAGCCTGCCCTGTCTTGAGCAATAACGCAAGGTTAATATATTTCTTGTTCTTACTGAGCCATGCGCTCTCCATCCCAATCGGGTCGTCAGGTTGCTGTTCCACCCGCCAATGATGGACAGCACGTAATGTGGGAACGACACCAAGAGATACCACTTCGGCTGTCTTCTCTGTCACCTTATTATAATAAAGGATAGCACGATAGGTGGTATCAGCAGTCGTTATCCACGAGGCGGTGGCAGGTGAGGTGAGTATGAAAGAGTTTCCATCGTCCAACACAAAGGCAGTTACCTCCTTCTCGCTGTTGACAGAAAGATCAACCAGTTCTGCTTGCATCAAGGAGTACTTGCCCTGCCCTTTATCGTAACTGTCAGTAGTACAGGATACGAGTAAAGACAGCCATAACACGGCTGTATACAATAATACCTTATTCATGGGTGGCAAGATAGTTACGGAGGGGGTTGGCATACATGGTCAGCATCCGCTCCCGAAGGAAAGCCTCATCCTTATTGGGGATATTGATCTTCGCCAACTGACCAGCAAGGTATTCCTCAAAACGCTGCTTGTCAACGGAGGTGTAGTGGGCGGATTGGTCCGTGCCCTCCAGTATACCGTAGGCAATGTAGTTGCAAGGATAGAGGCAGTAGCCACGATATATCTCCTGATCCATGCGCTGAGCCACGGCTTTGAAGAACTCGTTACGTGGCAGGTCTCGAAAATCGTCAAGCCAGGTATTGATGGGCATTCCACAATCATAGCGTACCCGCCCTTTATAACCGAAGATGCCCGTCTTCATGTTGTCGAGGTCGTCCTGCTTACTCTTTTTGAACGAGGGGTTGTCACGCTTCTGCTGGAACTCCTGTGCTTTCAGATAGTCGCAAGGATCGAACTCATAAGAGATGGTCAGTGGCACAATGTTCAACTCACGAAGTCGGTCTGCGGTGGAGTCGCCAGACGCACTGCCTCCCATGGCAAGCATTTTCAGAACGGAGTCCTGTGTGCGGTCGTCGCTGTCCTTGGCACGACCCTCACGCTGCGCAATCCAGATATTCTCCCGTTTCTGCGTCACGGCATAGTGAATGTAGTTACTCATCAACTGGCTGCTACGCATCATCTCATGGGCTGTCAGTCCACGACGTACAGTGAACGCCTTGTTCATGCGCACCAACCGTTTAATCCACGGATAAATCAGCAGGTTGTCACCAATACCTATCTCCACTGTCGTGGGGTAGCCAGCATCTACCAGCATGACATCCAGAAATGCGGAGTCAAGCACGATGTCACGATGGTTGCTGACGAATGTGTAACGCTCCTGTGTGGCATCCACACCGTCACACTCTAAATACGAGTCGTCAAAGGTACAGCCATCGGTATGCTTGCGGATAATCCACTTGACAACGGGTTTCATAAACCGCTTCTGGAAATCAAGCGGTGTCTTCACACCGATAAAGGCAAGACGTAACAAACCATTGCGGATAGACTTGGGGAGCCAGGGAACAAAGCCTTTCAGCAGCAGGGAGAACTGGCGGTCATTGATCAGTTCCTCAAACGCCTGGCTCATCTCCCCTTCCTCATAGGGGCGTATCTCATCAAACTCGTTCATTCTAAGAGAATTGGTTTTCTACTATATCTGTCAATACATCTGTCATAGAGAGACCTGCCGCACGTACCTGCTGAGGTATGAAACTGGTAACGGTCATTCCTGGTGTGGTATTCACCTCCAGCATGGATATCTTACCCTCTGGAGAGATTATGTAGTCAATACGGATAATACCATTACAATGCAGGATGTCATAGATATGACTGGTTATCTCACGGACACGGCGTGTCACACTCTCCGACAGTCGTGCCGGCGTGATCTCCTGAACCTGCCCATTATACTTCGCATCATAATCAAAGAACTCATTCTGGGTCACCACCTCAGTGGCAGGCAACACGACAGATTTCTCCTTCGTCTTATATACACCAATAGATATCTCTGTACCCTCCAGGAACTGCTCCACCATTACCTCTGGACTCTCCATCATCGCCTTACGGATAGCAGGGGCAAGTTGATCCTTCTCCTTGACCTTCGACACGCCAAAGGATGAGCCGTCAGCGGCGGGCTTGACGAAACATGGCATACCTATACGCCGCTCTATCTCATCATCGCTGACAAGTTCCTCATAGCCCTTACGGATGAGGAGGGAGTCAGCGACAGCGATTCCATAACCACGCAGATACTGGTTAAGTACAAACTTATCGAACGTCATAGCCTCCACCAAGACACCACTGGTACTATACGGTACACGAACCAGATCAAAATAACCTTGCATGACACCATTCTCACCAGGGGTGCCGTGAATGGTGATGTAAGCATAGTCGAAACGCTTTGCCTTGCCGTCTTCTATAAAAGAGAAATCATTACGATCGATACGCGTTGTCGTACCGTCACGCAGTTCCACATTCCAGTCCTGCCCTTTCACATCCACAAGATACACGTCATACCGCTCTTTGTCAAAGAACGAATAGAGACCTTGGGCTGAGCGCAACGACACATCGTGCTCAGAAGAGTCGCCACCGCAGACGATGGCTATCACACGTTTTTCTTTTTTCATATTATTTCTTTTTTTTCGATATTTCGATATTTCTGTATCTCGATATTACGAGATTTCAAGATTACGAGATTTCAAGATTACGACTATAATTCCGCCACTTATCGACCAACGCCGCCATATCCTCGGCAAGTTCCGACGTGAAGTCCATCTGCTCACCTGTGACGGGATGAACAAAACCCAATGTCTTGGCATGTAATGCCTGACGGTTGCAGAGTTTGAAACAGTTCTGGATATACGCCTTGTAGGAGGCCGTGCGCTCTCCTCGCAGAACCTCTGTCCCTCCATAACGCTCGTCACCGAAGAGTGGATGTCCGATATGCTTCATGTGCGCTCGGATCTGATGGGTACGCCCTGTCTCCAAACGACACTCCACCAAGGTCACATAACCATAACGTTCCAATACCTTATAATGGGTGACGGCACTCTTGCCAGTCTCAGAGCCTGGGGGGAATACAGCCATGCGAAGTCGGTCTTTCGGGTCTCGTCCTATATTTCCTTCTATACACCCTGTGTCCTCTGTAAAGTTCCCCCATACCAAAGCATGATAACTGCGATGCGTATCATGGTTGAAAAACTGAGCCCCCAACTCCGTCTTCGCCTCTGGGGTCTTGGCAATTACTAATAGCCCGCTGGTGTCCTTGTCAATACGATGCACCAGACCGACAGATGGGTCGTTGGGATCGTATGCAGGCAGGTTACGCAAATGCCATGCGACGGCATTAACCAACGTACCATGGAAGTTGCCACATCCTGGGTGTACCACCATTCCCGCGGGTTTATTGATGACCATCAATTGGTCGTCCTCATAGACAATCTCCAACGGAATATCCTCTGGTTCTATCGTTGTATCATAATGTGGACGATCAAGCATCAAAGTGATGACATCGCCAGGGCGGACCTTATAATTACTCTTAACCGGTTTGCCATTGACTTGGATAAAGCCTGCGTCAGCGGCTTTCTGGATGCGGTTACGAGAGGAATGCTGCACATGTTCCGACATATACTTGTCGATGCGGACAGGATCCTGTCCACGATCCACCTCCATCCGAAGGTGCTCATAGAGTTCTCCCTGTCCCTCGTCGTCGTCCTCTATCAAGGCAATATCATCCAATTCCTCCATCATGGCGCTGTTACCTCTACAAACTCATCTACCTCATCTGTCGCTGATGGACTGTTCATCTCCTCAATAGGATCAACCTCATAGGTGGGTTCCACATATTCATCTAACGCAGCATCATCCTCATCATACGAGCCAGTACCTATCATCAGCGTCAACGGATAATCAATGGCAACACGGTCACCATTCGACACTCTTCTGCCTCGGCAGATAATACCATAGACCCAGTCTTTCTCACCCACCACTTTCTGAGGCTCCGTCAGACGGAAACCCATTGCCATCAGTTTTGCCTCCGCCTCACGGAAACTGGAATTATCCACAATATCGGGGATGGCAAAAGTAGGCGATGAGGGGGAGTTGACCGTCACATAGATGGTATGACCCGACTTTACCTTCGTACCAAACCCTGGGGTCTGGGCGAGGACACAATCAGCAGGCAACGTTTTTTGATAGCCTGAGTCGCTGACCACAATATTCAAGTTCTTCTCCTCCAGCAGGAGTCTCGCCCTGTGATAAGACATTCCTTTCAACTCAGGAACTTCGATACCCTCACCATGATGGGTATAGAGTGCCAGACCAAACTTCACAACAATGCACAATAATACGACAACAACTGCCATACCTAACACGTTGAGAAGCACATAATGGCTGGCTATTTTACTCCAAATTTCCTTCGCACTCATTGTTATATATCATATATACAATTATCTAAACGGCAAAAATACGAAGAATTATCGACAATGCCAAATTATCAACAAAAAAAAAATCGAGAGTCGACCTTTCGTCTACTCCCGACATTTCTTCTTTTTACTCCTATTAGGAACGGAGATTACTTTCCATGATGCTCGTCTGATACGGTCAACTTCTTACGACCCTTTGCACGGCGAGAAGCCAGGACACGACGACCATTCTTTGTTGCCATACGCTCACGGAAACCATGTTTGTTTACGCGACGGCGATTGTGTGGCTGAAATGTTCTTTTCATTGTCTTATTATCTTTATTTTATTGTTATCATTCAATTACGGGTTGCAAAAGTACGCATTATTTTCGAAATACGCAAGTTTTCTTTCATTAATTTTGGATTTTTCCTCTTTTATTCGTAATTTTGCAGCCAAATTTTAAGAATACAATTTATACCATTATGATTAATTCACAAGACATTAAGAAAGGAACCGCTATCCGCATGGATGGTTCTATTTGGGTTTGCATCGATTTCCAGCATCGTAAGCCAGGAAAGGGTAATACCATCATGAACATCAAGATGAAGAACGTTACTGATGGTCGTGTCCTGGAGCGTCGCTACAACATCGGTGAGAAACTGGAGGATGTAGTCATCGAGCACCGTGACTATCAGTATCTGTATGAGGATCAAGAAGGTCGTATCTTCATGAACCAGGAGACCTTTGAGCAGATTCCTATTGCTAACGACCTCGTGATTGGTCATGAGTATATGAAGGAAGGTGATGTCGTCTCCGTTGTCAGTGACACTACTGATGGTACGATTCTCTATGCAGAGATGCCCGTGAAGACTAATCTCCGCGTGACTCACTCAGAGCCTGGTATCAAAGGCGACACCGCAACCAATGCAACCAAGCCTGCCACACTGGAGACTGGTGTAGAGGTACGCGTCCCTCTGTTCATCAACGAAGGTGACCTTATTCAGGTTGACACTCGTGACGGCAGTTATCTGAACCGTGTGAAAGAGTAAATGAAATACTCGGTCATCGTTCCCGTATTCAATCGCCCCGACGAGGTGGACGAGTTGCTTGAGAGCCTCTGCTCCCAGACACTTAAAGATTTCGAGGTGATTATCGTGGAAGATGGCTCACAGAAACCATGCAAGGATGTTTGCGACAAGTACGCAAGCATCCTTGATTTGCATTATTACTACAAAGACAACAGTGGTCCTGGGCAGAGCCGCAACTATGGTGTGGAGCGGGCACAGGGTGAATACGTACTGATACTCGACAGCGATGTGGTACTACCCACTGGCTACATGGAGGCTGTACACCTTGCTCTCACCTCTCCACTCTCAAAGGCTACGGGTAGGAGCGACAGCGGGAATCCTCTTCACTCTATCGTTGCCTTCGGTGGTCCTGATGCCTCCCACCCTTCTTTCACTCCCGTCCAGAAAGCAATCAGTTATTCCATGACCTCCTTCTTCACTACAGGAGGCATCCGAGGTGGTAAGAAGAAACTCGACAAGTTCTATCCACGCTCCTTCAACATGGGTATCCGTCGGGATGTCTACCTCCAATTAGGCGGTTTCTCAAAGATGCGCTTTGGAGAGGACATTGACTTCAGTTACCGCATCGTGGAGGCAGGTTACCAACCGCAATTACTCCAAGAGGCATGGGTATGGCATAAGCGCCGTACGGACTTCCGCAAGTTCTTCCGACAAGTATATAACAGTGGGATTGCCCGTATCAATTTGGAGAAACGCCATCCTGGCACACTCAAACTGGTACACTTGTTGCCCACCATTTTCACTATCGGGGTCATTGGATTGGTCCTTATTTCCGCTGTCGGACGTATTCTGATGCATTATGACGACGTACACCGTTGGTACTGGCTCTGTGCCGCACCATGGTTACCTATCATTCTCTATAGTCTCATCATTCTCATCGACTCCACCATGCAGAATAAGAGTCTAAAAGTGGGACTGCTCAGTATTCCTGCAGCCTTTGTCCAATTGATGGGCTACGGACTCGGGTTCATCAAGAGTTGGTGGAAACGATGTGTACTAAAACAAGATGAGTTCACCGCATTTGAAAAGAATTTCTATCAATAACCTCTTTAATCATCAACTATTCAAAATGGATAAGTTAAAGATTACACAATGGGCGGAGGAAGATCGCCCTCGTGAGAAAATGATGCGACTGGGTGCTTCTGCACTGGGCAATGCTGAGTTACTTGCCATCCTGATAGGGTCTGGCTCTACCAAAGAAAGTGCTGTCGATCTGATGAAACGTATCCTCAACGACTGCCATAACAACCTGAACACATTAGGGAAGAACAGTATTGCCAACCTCTGTCAGTATAATGGCATCGGAGAGGCTAAGGCAATTTCTATTCTCGCTGCCTGCGAATTAGGAAAGCGACGACAGATGGAGACTCCAGAGGAACGCCCTGACTGCGGGACAGCAACTCGTATCTATAACCATATGCATCCTGTGATGCAGGATCTGGACGTTGAGGAATTCTGGATTCTGCTCATGAATCAGAATTACAAACTCATCAAGAAAATGCGCATCTCGCATGGAGGTATTACTGAGGTAGCAGTAGATATCCGTATCATCCTGAAGGAAGTAATCCTTGCCAATGCCACCATCCTCGCTGTATGCCACAACCACCCATCGGGAGGTCTGAGACCCAGCAAAGAAGACGACAACCTTACTGAGAACCTGCAGAAAGCATGTAGGGTGATGCGCATCCACCTCCTTGACCATGTCATCATCACAGACGGGGCGTACTATAGTTATGCAGAATGTGGTAAACTCTAAACTTATTTATGAATAAGTAGTAGACAAGGCCATTTCACACCAAAGAAGTTTGGATAATATCTTAGAGTGAAATGGCCTTATTCCCTATTTCCTTGTGAACAGGGCAGACAACTTCTCATCCATGTTTTTCCATTGTTTGGGAAGTTTT
>FLNX01004449.1_pt1 | contig 13131 bp, 3 predicted proteins | sample 1140341 | NCBI WGS metagenome assembly FLNX01 (sample SAMEA3878208, study PRJEB12797) | bioreactor metagenome | biome: Moose rumen | place: Sweden | collected 2011-10
CCTTGGTGATGAGAAGAATCTCGATATGGAATCATTGGAGAAAATTGGACCGATCCGTCGTCTGACAACAGAGGAGGTTTTTGGATATTAATAACTAAATAAATACGATTTAAGACTATGGCAACAACACCTGAATTCAAGTATGCCCCTATGTTCCAAGTGGGCAAAGACGACACAGAGTACAGACTTCTCTCAAAGGATGGCGTGACAACCGCAACGTTTGAGGGAAAGGAAATAGTGAAGGTCTCCAAGGAGGCTCTTACCTTACTTGCCCAGCAGGCATTCCACGACGTGGAGTTCATGCTGCGCCGTGAGCATAACCTGCAAGTGGCTGAGATACTGAAAGATCCTGAGGCTTCTGAGAATGACAAGTATGTCGCCTTGCAGTTCCTGCGTAATGCGGAGGTTGCCGCCAAGGGCATCCTCCCGTTCTGCCAGGACACGGGTACGGCGATTATCCATGGTGAGAAAGGTCAGCAGATATGGACGGGCTTCGAGGACGAGGAGGCTCTCTCTCGTGGTGTCTATAACACCTTCACGCAGGATAACCTGCGTTACTCCCAGAATGCTCCGTTGAATATGTATGACGAGGTGAACACCCGTTGTAACCTCCCTGCCCAGATTGATATCGAGGCCACCGAGGGTGCGGAGTACCGTTTTGTGATGGTAGCAAAGGGTGGCGGTTCTGCAAACAAGACCTATTTCTATCCGATGACGAAGGCTACCATCCAGAACGAGGGTACCTTGCTGCCATTCCTGGTAGAGAAGATGAAGTCGTTGGGTACTGCAGCCTGTCCTCCATACCATATCGCCTTTGTGATTGGTGGTACCTCTGCAGAGAAGAACCTGCTGACAGTGAAACTCGCCTCTATCAAATACTATGACAACCTGCCTACAACAGGGGATGAGACGGGACGTGCCTTCCGTGATATCGACTTGGAGAGCAAACTTCTTGATGAGGCTCATAAGATTGGCTTAGGTGCTCAGTTCGGTGGCAAGGCACTTGCCCATGACATCCGTGTCATCCGTTTGCCTCGTCATGGTGCCTCTTGTCCTATCGGTATGGGTGTCAGTTGCTCTGCTGACCGTAATATCAAGGCGAAGATCAACCGTGACGGTATCTGGTTGGAGAAGATGGACAGCAACCCCGCTGAGTTGATTCCTGCTGAGTATGCGAAGGCAGGTGAGGGACAGAACACCATCGTCATCGACCTGAACGAGGGTATTGATGCCGTTCGTAAAGAACTGTCCAAGTATCCTGTCTCTACCCGTGTCAACCTGAAAGGTACTATCATCGTGGCTCGTGACATCGCCCATGCCAAGTTAAAGGCTCGTTTGGATGCCGGTGAGGACTTACCACAGTATTTCAAAGACTATCCCGTGCTCTATGCGGGTCCTGCAAAGACACCGGAGGGTTATCCTTGTGGGTCGATGGGACCTACGACGGCAAACCGTATGGATCCTTATGTGGATGAGTTCCAGGATCATGGTGCCTCATTGGTGATGATAGCCAAGGGTAATCGCTCACAGGTGGTTACTGATGCCTGTCAGAAACATGGAGGCTTCTATCTGGGTTCTATCGGTGGTGTTGCCGCTGTTCTCTCTCAGAGTTCTATTAAGAGTATCGAGTGTGTAGAATATCCAGAACTCGGTATGGAGGCAATTTGGAAAATTGAGGTAGAGGACTTCCCCGCCTTCATTCTTGTGGATGATAAGGGTAACGACTTCTTCAAGCAGTTGAAGCCTTGGTGTCCTAATGCGAAATAGACGAAACATATTCTCTGTTTTTCTGCTGTTGCTGGTCTTTATGACAGCAACAGCGGAAGACGGCATCCGGGTTCGGAACTGTCGTCAGGCACAACGTACACCGTCTGCTCCGACCCTCCGTGCTATGCGTGGGGTCAGTAGTAAGAACCCTTATATCGGTGACCGTCACCAGTTGGTAGTCCTTGTCTCGTTCAGCGACCAGTCCTTTAAAGGTACTGAGGAGGAGACAATGGGGTTATGGGGGAAGATCTTTAATGCGGAGGATCTCTCAGAAGAGCCCTATGTCGGTTCCGTCCATGACTACTTCTATGCTCAGAGTTATAAGCAGTTCAACCTCACTTTTGATCTCTATTATATTCCGCTTAGTGCGTCACGTGTGAAATACCGCAGTACGGATGAAGATGATGAAAACTCCAAGTATCTGGTGCATGATATCGTGGATGTCTTGGAGACGAAGGATATTGACTGGAGTGCCTATGACTGGGATGATGACGGTTATATCAACCAACTGCTTATCGTCTATGCGGGAAAGGGGATGAATGCCGGTGGAGATGCTAATACGATCTGGCCTCATCAATGGTGGCTTAGTGAGCATGAGGAGACGACGACTCGTACGGTCACGAGTGGTGGTAAGAGTTATACCATTGATTGTTACTGCTGTGTACAGGAAGAGATTAATGTGAGTTCTGTCAAAAGTAGTTTTGGAACTATCTGCCATGAGTTCAGTCATTGTTTAGGATTCCCTGATTTCTATGTTGGCGGATCAACCGTGAGAGACTGGGACTTGATGGATTATGGTAATAACAATGGTCAAGGCTATTGTCCTGCAGGCTATTCGGCACATGAGCGCATGCTGATGGGATGGCTCGAACCCACGGAATTGACTTCAGCGACCACTATAACTGCAATGCCTGCACTTGGCGAGGAGTCAAAAGCCTATCTAATCCGTAATGACGGCTATGCTGATGAATACTATATCATAGAGAATCGCCAACCACAAGCGTGGGATGCGTCTTTGCCAGGAAGTGGTATCGTTGTTTTCCATATTGACTATGATAAGGACATCTGGCAGTCTGGAACTCCTAACGTAGGAACTAAGAGATATTGTATTATCCCTGCTAATAATAAAACCAGTACTTCTTATCAGTCGGGCTGGGCTTTTCCCTATGGTGGCAACAACTGTCTGACCAACGACTCGGAGCCTGCAGCGACGTTATACCATAGTAATACCGATGGTACAAAATTGATGTCGAAACCTTTGACCAATCTCTCTTTGACAGGCGGTCTTGCCTCTTTCGACTTCATGGGAGGCACATCGGGAATCATGGAGCGAAAGATCGTTGGGCAACCTAAGATACTTTATGACCTCGGTCCTATATATATAATAAGGAACGCGCAAGGAGAAATCAAAAAAGTGATGAAGCATTAAGCCTCATCACTTTTTTGATTTAGTTTCTGAACACCAGTCCATCACCGAACTCGTCGATGATGATCGGCTTAGTGCGGTCAACCTCATCGGCAAGGATCTTCCGTGAGAGGTCGTTGAGCACTAAGTGCTGGATAGCACGTTTCACAGGACGTGCGCCAAAGTCTGGGTCATAGCCTTCCTTGGCAAGATACTTGACGGCGGTTTCTGTGATCTCCAGATGGATGCCTTGTGGTTCCAGCATATCCGTTACCTTCCTCATCTGCAAACGTACCACATCGGCAATCTGCTCCTCTGTCAGTTGCTGGAAGGTGATGATCTCGTCGATACGATTCAGGAACTCTGGGCGCATCGTCATCCTCAGTTGCTCACGGATAGCATTGGAGGTCATGATGATGATGGTGTTCTTGAAGTTTGCCGTCCGCCCCTTATTATCCGTCAGTCGTCCGTCATCCAGCACTTGCAGCAGGATGTTGAATACGTCTGGATGTGCCTTCTCAATCTCATCGAAGAGCACAACGGAGTAGGGCTTGCGGCGTACAGCCTCTGTCAGTTGTCCGCCCTCATCATAGCCGACATAACCCGGAGGTGCGCCAATCAGTCGACTGACGGTATGCTTCTCCTGATACTCACTCATATCGATACGGGTCATCATCGTCTCGTCATTGAACAGATATTCGGCAAGAGCCTTGGCGAGTTCCGTCTTACCCACGCCCGTGGTGCCGAGGAAGATAAACGAGGCGATAGGGCGTTTCGGGTCTTGCAGTCCTGCACGACTGCGGCGTACGGCATCACTGACGGCAATAATAGCCTCGTCTTGTCCGATGACACGTTTATGCAGTTCCTCCTCCAGATGAAGTAATTTCTCCCGCTCACTCTGCATCATACGGGTGACGGGGATGCCTGTCCAGCGACTGACGACCTCAGCGATATCGTCTGCAGTGACCTCCTCACGTACCATGGCGTTACCGTCCTGGGCGGAGGCGAGTTGCTGCTGGATGCTCTTGATATCATCCTCCAACGCCTTCAGTTTCGAGTAGCGAATCTCGGCAACCTTACCATAGTCGCCTTCACGTTCTGCACGCTCGGCCTCGTATTTCAGTTGTTCTATCTCCTGCTTGTCCTGCTGAATCTTATTGACTAACTGTCGCTCACCTTCCCATTTGGCACGATACTGCTGCTCCTGTTCACGGAGTTCAGCGATGTCTTTGTCGAGTTGCTGTAGTTTGTTAGGGGTGTTAGGGTCGGTAGGTGTGGTAGGTTGCTCACGCTTGATACTCTCCCGCTCAATCTCTAATTGGGCGAGTCGGCGGGTGATCTCATCCAGTTCCTCAGGCACACTGTCACGCTCCATACGCAGTTTGGCGGCAGCCTCATCCATCAGGTCTATCGCCTTGTCAGGGAGGAAACGCTCAGAGATATAACGCTCAGAGAGTTGGACGGCAGCGATACAGGCATCATCCTGGATACGTACCTTATGGTGGTTCTCATAACGCTCTTTCAGTCCACGGAGAATAGAGATCGCGCTCAGTTCGTCAGGCTCATCTACCATGACGGTCTGGAAACGGCGTTCGAGTGCTTTGTCCTTCTCAAAGTATTTCTGGTACTCGTTCAAGGTCGTGGCACCAATAGAACGCAGTTCACCACGAGCCAAGGCTGGTTTCAGGATGTTGGCGGCATCCATGGCGCCTTCGCCACCACCAGCACCTACCAGTGTGTGGATCTCGTCGATGAAGAGGATGATGCGTCCCTCGCTCTTGGTCACCTCATTGATAACAGACTTCAGACGCTCCTCGAACTCTCCTTTATATTTCGCACCAGCGACGAGTGCACCCATGTCCAGTGAGTAGAGTTGCTTGTCTTTCAAGTTCTCTGGAACATCACCTCGTACGATACGCTGGGCAAGTCCCTCGACAATCGCTGTCTTACCCGTACCCGGCTCACCTATTAATATAGGGTTGTTCTTGGTACGTCGACTTAGGATTTGCAGTACACGACGGATCTCGTCATCACGTCCGATGACAGGGTCAAGTTTTCCCTGGCGGGCAAGGTCCACTAAGTTCTTCGCATACTTCTCCAGACTTTGGTAGTTGTCGTCAGCCGATTGCGACTGAACCTTTTGTCCTTGGCGCAACTCATTGATAGCGGCACGAAGGTCTTTCTCTGTGATACCAGCATCCTTCAGGATACGTCCAGCCGTAGCGCCATCTGTCAGCAGGGCGAGTAGGATAGGCTCCACGCTTACGAACTCATCGCCCATCTTCTGGGCATAGTCCTGTGCCTTTAGCAATACCTTATTGGTATCGCTTGACAGATAAGGCTCTCCACCCTGCACACGGGGCAGGTGTTGTAACTCCTGTCCAATGAGCATTTCTATTTGCTGACCGTTGACGCCGAGTTTCTGAAACAGAAAGTTCACGACATCCTTTGCTTTTGCCATCACACCAGCCAGCAGATGTGTCGGCTCTATGGTCTGTTGACCATTACGTTGAGCAGTGTTGACAGCCTCTTGTACTGTCTCCTGCGCCTTGATAGTGAATTTGTCAAATGTCATCATTTTGTCCTCCTATTCTTTTATTGTTTCTGATAATAGTAGCACAAACTCCATGCCCAACAAAGAAAACCGACAGAATGGCGTGTATAGGTGCCATTCTGTCGGTTCTGCGTATTGCTAATGCAAGGTGATATACTTACTTGATAAAGACCTTCCTGCTTCTCATGTTCTTGTCACGGATGATGTAAACACCCTGTGGCAGTCCTTTGAGGTCAGTGGCGTTAGCACGAACTTTCTTGCCCCTGAGGTCGTAGACATCCACTTTACTGTCTGACTCTATACTGTTGACAGCAGTGATGTAGTCGTCCATGATTTCCGCAAGCGCCTCGTCAATAGCCTGGCGGGTAGCGGCAGAGTTGTCGCCTGACAGGATGATAGAAACCACAAGAACGATATCAGTTACATTGACATTACCGTCATCATTCACATCCGAACTGTCGAAATGGAATCTTGACGAGGGTCTGCCTAAGATGTAGTTCACGATTTCTACGATGTCAGTAACGTTCACCAAGCCATCATGGTTGGCGTCACCCTTTGGAGCCATAATGATGTTGAACGTGTATTCTCTGCCGTGACCACTGTAGTTGATCTTTGTAGGCATGACAGTCACGGTAGCAGTACCTACCTCCACATTGTCCCTGTAGACGAGGGTATAGTCCGTGGGAGAAATAATGTTCTTCTTAATCTCCTTCTTCTTCCCGTCTACGGTCTCATAGCCCGTCACGACAGAGTCAGTGATGAGGAGGTACTTGGAGTCAATCTCAATAGGATTGCCTGTATATACCTGAACAGGAATATTCGCGACGATGGTTGCCTTACTGATGTCACGCTGGCTGATGTTGAAGTTGACACCATTCTCTCCGTAGTAATACCAGTCACCAGTGACAACGGCACGGGCGGTACCACCTGCATTGATATTATTAGTGTAACTAACGGTATAGTAATTACTCCTTAGTTTCTGTCCGTCTTTGTTGTAAACAGAGGCAACTTCGGGCTTCTTCTCCGTACCGTCATACTCGAAGGTCGTTGTCTTAAGATTGATGGTTACACCATTTGTGAAGTCGTAGCACTTCTGGAAGTCAACCGTAATCTGGTAATGGTATTTCTCATCATAGTCAAATACGTAGCGACTCTCCTTGCTGGGGTTCTGACTTGCGGTATAAGGAATAACCGTTACCTGGTTGTCAACTGATGGTACGGTTGCGGCACGTGCCGTTTCGCCTTTTGCCGTGCGTATGACAGAGATGTAATCGATATCAGCCCAGAAGCCGGCTTTCGGCTGAATGATAATCGCTCTCTTTCCTTCATAAGGCTCACCAAGCAGTACTGAACCTACAACACCTTCTTTCCTGGACTCACCTCCCTCCTGTATGATGATGTCATCGAGGTCTCTGTCAGAATCGATAGTGCTGATATCACTGATACCCTGACCATCACCGAAGTTAGCATAGCAGCGGTGTGGTGCCAGCGTACCAGTTGTTATCTGCACGAACTGGTCATCGACAAGGATGAATTTCACACCATTGACCTTAGACAAATCATTAATACCGTCCATAGTGCCAACGAATAACTTCTTGTCAGGTGTTACACCGTCCAGTGTCTTGCTGATAGGCAGGGTCGTTCCATAGAATGGTCCGGCGTTAGAGGTATTGGCGCGATACAGCAGTATTCCCGTGTTCGCAGGGATGAAGTCAACAGCCTTTGTAATCAGTTTCGTGCTGCCTGTCTCATGTCCTGTGACAACGTATGCAGTCAGTCCCTGACCTGAGATATCGAGGTTCTCGTGCCAGTAGAGGGTAGTCCATTGGCTCTTATCCTCGAAGGTGATGTCAATCTCACGTTTCCATTCCTTAGGATTAATCGTGAAGGTGCCGCTTGCAGTGCCCTTATAGTTACCCTTGAAGTTGACAGTTGCCTGGGCAGTACCCTCATAGAGATTATCCTTATAGGTAACGTCAAAGTCCTCACCAACTACCAGTGTGTATTCCTCATCCTTAATGACAGGTATAGGCTTGATAGAGTCACCAGTATAATCAGCATTCGGCAGTGGTTCCATATTCTTGCTGTTGATCTCCTTCGGCAGAATATCGAAGTAGATATCCTTGTAGTCGTCGTAGTTGCGTATACCATGTAACGCAATCTTCGCTCTCTTGTCCTTTGTGGTCACTTGGATGTTGTTTTCCCATGTGGTGACCTCGTAGTCTTCTGGACTGATGATATTCACCTCTTCCTCGTCTATAGTGACATTCTCGATCACAACAAACTCAGGCTCGATAGCCGAACGTGTATAAACGTATGGTCCATCCTTCAGTTCAACTTTCACGTTGCTATTTGTGAGACTGCGCTTAGCGATATTGAACTCAGCGGCAATAAACTCACCAGAGTAATGGCGAATACCCTTGATGTTCACAGATCCCGTTCCAGCATTCTTGTTATTATTATAGATTACCACATAGTCCGTATTCTCTACCAGTGCGTTACCGTTATAGATGACGGTGGGCTTAGGTGTCTTCTCCATACCATCGTACAGGAAGTTCTTATCCGTATCCGCAAGTGTGACGGTCGGGCGAGTATCCCTGTTAGTGAAGTTGACACACTTCTGGAAGTCGATAGTGATATAGTAGTGGTACCCTGGTGTATATTTATAGGTGTACTTGGTCTCACCACTTGGGTCGGCTGTAGCATCAACGGCAGTAAATGCTACATTACTGTCATCGATTTGCATAGCACGGGCGTCATCCGCACTGGCACTGCATACGATAGTGATATTCTCCTTCTCCGCATAGAAATTAGCCTTTGGCTTGATAGTGAGGGTAATCAATCCATTCTCATCAGGAGTCGATGTCTCAGCAGTACCACCTGCCGTACTTGTTTTACCTTCCTCTAAGTAAACACGCTCGTCGACAGCCTGTCCGACTTCCAGTGTCTCGATACCGCTGATGGAAGCATTGATGTAGCAGCGGTGGGCACCCAGTGTTCCTGTCACAGCCTGTATGAACTGGTTGTTGAGCAGGATAAACTTGGTTCCACTTACTGTTGAGAGATCAATACTTTCAAGTGTTCCCTTGAAGCCGCTATACGGTTCGATGTCGTCGCTAAACTTAGTGGCTGCAGGCATCGTACCACCCGTGAAGGTGTCGGTGCTCTTCTCCGTGCGGTTCAGCAGTACAGGAACATTCTCAGGAATGAAGTCTACCTCCTTAGGTGTGATTTCCTTACCATCGACACTCTGGATGACATATGCTGTCAGTCCCTCAGGAACAGCCACGTTCATATCACTGAAGTAGGTCGTCCAGTCGTTATTGTCGTCAAACTGAATGTTCAGAGTTACAGGTCTGGAGACATGAGTGATGGTGAATGTTGTCTCGGCGGTACCCTTGTAGTTGCCTAAGAACTTGACAGAAGCCTTTGCCGTTCCGTCCTTCACATTATTAGTATATTCCACCTCGTAGTCTTCGCCGAGCGTCAGTTCGAAGGTACCGTCCTTAATGCTCAATACCGGCTCTATCGGGTTACCAGTCTCCTTGATGTCGGCAATAGGATCGATGGTCGCTTTACCAGTGAGGTCCTTAGGCAAGATGGTGAATGTTCCCTCCTTCTTGCCTTGGTAGTTGTTCTGACCCTCAATGGTGTATTTCACCGTACCTGCGTTGACGTTGTCATCATCATCATAGGTGATAGTGTACTCATCTTCCGTGATGATATCTTCATTACCTACGATATCAGTGATTGTCAATGGCTCGATAGCCTCGCGGGTGTAAGTCAACTTACTATTATCTACCTTAACAGCCACCTTATTGATGTCACGTTTACTGATTGTGAAATTCTTATTGACCTGCGTGGAGTATTTACGTATACCGTCGATAAGAACATTTCCTTTGACTTCTGTGCTTGCCAGGATATTGTTCTCGTAACTAACCACATAGTCATCGCCCTCTTTCAAGGTAACATCACCAATCTTAACCGTTACCGAAGGTTTCTTCTCTGTCTTGTCGTATTCGAAACTCTCCGGGTTCAGCGTGATTGTCGGTTTCGCATTCTGCAGGCTTGTAGCCTGGCGGAAGTTTACCTGTACCTGATAACTATAATCTGACGAATAAGGATATGTGAATAGGTACGTAGTACTGAATTTCTCATTTTCTGTTGTGATATCCCCGACAGTCACAGTCACATTATTACCGTCAACTTGTGGAGCATCGACTACTTGCGCACGTCCTTTGTCTGCAACAGCGCTGCGTACGACTGTGATGTCGCCAGGTTCTACATACCAGCCATTGTTTGCCTTGACGGTCAGCGTGGTGGTCGTTCCGTTGGTTGACTTGCTGGCTTCTCCGATGATGTTTGCCTGTTGAGGTGTGACATCTTCTTCCAGGATGACGATGCCGTCTGTCGGCTTACCAATGGTCAGCATATTGACACCATCGGGTAGTGTGCTCAGGACGATATAGCAGCGGTTAGCACCTAATGAACCTGTTGTTGTCTGAACGAACTGTCCATTCAGCAGTACGAACTTAGTCTTGTCAGCGTCAACAGTCGAGATGTTGATGTCTTCCAATGTTCCCTTGAAGATGCTGTTAGGACTGATTGATGTCTCAAGACTCTTCGTTGAGGCTGTCATGACACTGAATTGAGTCTTCTCACCGCTCTTGCGATGCAGCAGTACTGGTGTCTCCTTGGGAATGAAATCTACAGATGCTGTTGTCAGTTTGGCCCCTTCTATACCTGTTACCACGAATGCCTCCAATTCGTCTGCCACCTCTGTCAGCGACAGGTTCTTGGTAGAGTAGTAAGTCGTCCATTCGTTCTTGCTGTCGAAGTTGATGGTGACATTCTCTTGGGCTTCCACAATCTGGAACGTCTTCTGGAGAGAACCCGAGTAGTTGCCATGGAATGTGATGTTGGCAGTGGCAGTTCCCGCATTGACGTTGTCGGAGTATCCTACTGTATAGTCTTTCTTGTCCCCATTGACATCTCCTTCCACCAGCGTGTTGCCATTATACTTGATAGTAAGTTTAGGAGTGATAGCGTTTCCTGTGTATTTCTGTTCAGCGATATCTGCTATCTCTACGTCTTCACTCTTAAGTTCCTTTTGCAGGATTTGGAAAGTGATATTCCTGTCAGAACCTTGGTAGTTAACATTATTACTCTTGATAGTGGCAGTGGCTTTTCCTACAGCAGTATTATTACTATAGGTGACAGTAATCTCTTTGCTTAAGTTGTCATTATCGAGTAGGTCAAGTTCCTGATCTTGGTTCTCGTCATCCTTGTACGTGACGATGTCCGTAAAGTTCAGTTCCATGGCAGAGCCAGAGAAGTACACCTGAGGATTATCTGTGTCAAGTCCATTGCCATCTTTCCATTCCTGTCCGTCTTTAGCAACGGGTTTGATGTTGCTGATGTTACGCTTTTCGATGGTATAGGAATTATTAGACAAGTCTTTACAATATTTGCGTATACCATAAACAGTGACATTCTTGCCTGTTCCAGCCTTGGTATAGTCGTCACCCGGATAAATGAGCACGTAGTCTTCACCCTCTTTCAGTATGTTCTCGCCATCAGCAACGATTGGTTTCGCTTTCTGCTCCAGTCCGTTGTAGATTGGGTTCGTAAAGGTGATAGTAGGTTGTGGTGGATCTTGGATACTTGTTGCCTTTTTAAGTTTAACGATAATCTGATACTGGTAGGCAGCACTATAGTCGTATGTGAACGTATAGGTTGAGGTGTAGTCATCATTATTGACGATGTCACCAGCAGTAACATTAATCTTTCCTCCATCAACGTCAATCTGCTGGGCACGGGCAGAACCGGCATTGGCGTTGCGGATGATAGTGATATCATCAGCGGTAACATAATAGCCATTTTCAGGTTTAATGGTAAGTGTACCCTTTGTGGTTTCTGTGACAGTCGCTTTTGTCGTAGTATTGCCTAAGTCGTCAAGTATCGTGATGTCATTGACGCTCTTGTTGATGTCCAGTGTGATGATACCCTCTGCCAAATCAGTATTGTCAACTACCAAGTAGCAGCGATTGGCTGCAATTTCTCCTCCCTTAGTCTGTACGAACTGACCATTAAGCAGCACGAATACAGTTTGATCTGCCGTGGTGGAGATAGTTTGAGCCGATTCGGAACCGATGAAGAGAGTGGCGTTTGGCGTAACATCTCCTGGGAGTGTAGCATTATAATTTGTTGTAAGATTGAAATCCTTAGTCCCACTTGTACTATAGAGCAGCACAGGTGTGTTCTTAGGAATGAAGGAAACATTTTCGATATTCACTTTACTGCCACTGATTCCAGTCACTACGTATGCCTCCAATCCTTCAACTAATGCCAGATTCTCCTTGTAGTAATAAGTCGTCCACTGGTTGTCAGGGTTGTCAAATTCTACATGAATAGACTGATTATGGTTTAAGATATTAAATTTCTTCTCTACCGTTCCCGTATAGTTACCTTTAAAAGTAAAGGTAGCGGTAGCGATTCCAGAATAGACATTGTCCTCGTAGGCAATGTCATAGTCCGTACCCTCTGCAAGTGTGATGCCATTATACGTAATAGTGGGCTTAGGCTCAACAGGGTTTCCATTATTGAACTCATGATTGGAAATGTTGATATAATCGGCAGTCATCTCCTTAGGTCGGATAGAGAAAGGAATGTCTTGTGTGCCTTTATAGTTACCTTTGCCAGTAATGGTAATCTTTACATCGGTGGTGGTGACATCCTTATAATTCTCGTTATTGTAGTCTATCGTATAATCGTTGGCAGTAATAGCGTCAGTTTCACCTATTTTATCTTTAATTGTAGGAGTTGGCTTGATGTCACTTCCAGTATAGGTAAAGGTATAAGGAGTCGTCTTTTCTGGAATCGTAGCAGATACACTGTTAATGTCACGTTGGGTTATAGTAAAGTTCTTATAGAAAATATTCATGTATTTTCCTATACCAGTAATAATCACCCTTGCACTGGTAGTTACATTCGTGTTAGCACCCTCATCAGTCGGATAACTTATTATGAAGTCTTTGTCTTTGGTTAAAGTGACATTATCACAAACAACTTCTGTAACCTCCGGCTCATACTTGGTGCCATTGTATTCGTAAGAGTCGCTATCGGTATCTCCTACTTTGATATTTGCAGAAACTTTATGATTGTTTCCATCAGCGATATTAATACGTTTCTGGAAGTCAATCGTCACCTCATATACAGCATCTGCAATAGGTGTAAAGGTATATGTAGTAGTACCATTTGGATCAGCCTTTGCGTCATCGGCAGTAAATGATAGAGTGGTATCATTTATTGCCATAGCACGTGCACTGTTTGCAGTGGTATTACGCTTGATGGTGATGTTCTCAGCAGTGACGTAATAGTTATTCTCAGGCATAACCGTTAATTT
>FLNX01001674.1_pt1 | contig 13103 bp, 11 predicted proteins | sample 1140341 | NCBI WGS metagenome assembly FLNX01 (sample SAMEA3878208, study PRJEB12797) | bioreactor metagenome | biome: Moose rumen | place: Sweden | collected 2011-10
CTCCTCCACCTCGCAGCCGTCTCCGTGGCGACACACATGAAATCGGGAGAATACAAGGACTATTACAAAAGAAAAACCGAAGAAGGAAAACATCCCATGTGTGTCCTCAACGTCATCCGTGCCAAACTCGTAAACCGCATGTTCGCAGTGGTCAAAAGGGATGAAGCCTATCAACGAAACTACAAATCATTTACTCCTACCGAAAAAAACTTTCAAAAAGCCATTGCCAATTCATAAGAATAAATAGGAAAATTGCCGTTTTTTTGCAAGAAAAAGAATTATTGCGCTATTTTTGCAAAACTTTACCTTTAAAACAGCCAAAATATGAAACGATTCCGTTTTTTGACGACCATTTTGGTCCTCCTTCCAGCCTTCCTTTTCGCCGGCGAAGGCATGTGGATTCCCATGTTGCTGCAATACAACGAGAAAGAAATGCAGGAGATGGGCATGAAAATCACGGCCGACGACATCTACAGCATCAACCACAGCAGCCTGAAAGACGCCATCGTGCTTTTCGGCGGCGGCTGCACGGGCGAAATCGTCAGCGACCAAGGCTTGCTGCTCACCAACCACCACTGCGGCTACGACTACATCCAGAAGCACAGCTCCGTCGAGCACGACTACCTAACCAACGGGTTCTGGGCCATGAACCGTGGCGAGGAGCTGCCTTGCCCGGGCCTCAGCGTCATCTTCCTCCGCGAAATGCGCGACGTGACCGAAAAGGTGCTCTTCAACATTGATGTTGACATGCCCGAGGAAGAACGCAAGGCCAAGGTTGACGAAAACATGAAAAAGCTCATCGCCGCCTTTGAGAAGGAAACGGATTACAAAGTCAGCATCAAGCCGTTCTTCTTGGGCAACGAGTATTACGTTTTGTTCAACGAGGTCTATACCGACGTGCGCCTCGTGGGTTGCCCGCCGAGCAACATCGGCAAGTTTGGCGGCGACACCGACAACTGGGTCTGGCCGCGTCACACGGGCGACTTCAGCGTATTCCGCGTCTATGCCGACAAGGACGGGCATCCTGCCGTGTACGACAAGGATAACATACCCTACAAGCCCGCCAAGCACCTCGACATTTCGCTGAAAGGCGCCGACGAGGGTGACTTCGCCTTCGTGTTCGGCTATCCCGCCCGCACCAACGAATACCTGCCCGCCGTCGCCGTTGACCAAGAGGCTAACCTCATCGACCCCATCACCGTCGATTTGCGCGGCAAGGTGCTCGACATCTACAACAAATATCAGGAGCAAGACCCGAAGGTGCGCATCCAGTATGCCTCCAAGCACGCCGGCATCGGCAACGGCTGGAAGAAATGGATGGGCGTCACCGAAGGCATCAACCACTTCCACGGCGTGGAGAAGAAACGCGCTTTCGAGGAGGACTTCTACGACTGGGCCATGCAGTCGCGCAGCCGTTACATGTACGTCAACCTGCTGAAGAATTTCGAGCAAAGCTACAAAGCGCTTGAGCCTTACCAATTGGCCTACACCTACTTGGCCGAGGCCGGACTGCGCATCGAGCTTGTCAGCTTCGCCGGACGCTTCGCCCGCCTCTCGGAAGTGACCAAAGACACGCCGCAAGAGGACATTGACCGAATGTTGGCTGCCTTGAAAACCTCGTCGGCCAATTTCTTCAAGGACTATCACGAACCCATCGACCGCGAGGTGGCCGCCATGTTGCTCACAGAATACCTGAAAGCCCAGCCCGCCGACTTCCGCCCTGCGTTCCTCAACGACATCAAGGACGTCGATGCCTATGTGGACAACCTCTTCGCCAAGTCCATTTTCACCGACGAGGCTAAGGTGAATGCCTTGTTGGACAATTTCAAGGCCAAGGATGTCAAGAAGTTGCAGAAAGACCCCGCCCTTCAAGCCTACCAGAGCCTCATCGGGTTCTATCGCAACGAGGTGAGCGGCAAGATGGCCGACCTCAACGCCAACATCGACCGAATGCGCCGCCTTTACATGAAAGGCCAGATGGAGATGCAGCCCGACAAGCGCCTCTTCCCCGACGCCAACTTCACGCTGCGCGTCACCTACGGCAAAATCGAGGGCTTCAAGCCGCAAGACGGCAAGACCTACCGCCATTTCACCACCTTGGAGGGCATCATGCAGAAGGAGAACCCCGACATCTATGACTATGTGGTGGAGCCGCGCCTGAAGGAGCTTTACAACAAGAAGGACTACGGCCGCTATGCCGACAAGGACGGCACCATGCACGTGGCCTTCACCGCCAGCGTACACACCACGGGCGGCAACTCGGGCAGCCCGATACTGAACGCCGACGGGCAGCTGCTCGGCCTCAACTTCGACCGTTGCTGGGAAGGCACGATGAGCGACCTGATTTACGACCCCGACATCTGCCGCAACATCAGCGTCGATATCCGCTATGTGCTGTTCATCATCGACAAGTTTGCCGGCGCCGGCCATCTGATCGACGAGATGACCATAGTGGAATGAAACACCCAATGTGAACGAAAAAAGGGACAAGCCACGGTTTTGTCCCTTTTTTGTATATTCATAACTATCTAAAAATCAGTATATTAAAAACAAAAAAAAAAAAACAAATATCAATAGGCGGGTTTTAAAAGAAAATCAGTAATATTGCAAGTTGAAAAATTGTGTGACGGCTTGTCGCGGCACGACAAAATATACATCATTCTATGAATAGGTTATTGAGGCGATTCTGCAATTTCATTTTCGGGAAACACAAGAACAATTCCTTGCCCCGTATCTGGATTTTGGCTGCTGACATGGTCATTGTTATGTTGGCCTATGCGATAGCGTTTGTCATGCTATATTTCAACAACCTAAGTGGCGTTTCCTTCGACTGGAGTCGCGTTTGGTTGGTTCCCATCACCTACTTGGTGGCTTTCCTCATCAGCAAGACCTACGACGGCATGTTGCGCTATTCCGGCTTCAACGACGTGCGCAAAATCATGTATTCCTGCACATGTTCGATGGCCTTCCTCGTCGGCAGCAAACTGGTTCTTTCCAAAGTCAGCCCCGAACTCGCCACCGAGATATATCCGCGTTATGTGACCATTGTTTACCACTACCTCATCACGATGGTGCTGATGACGATCATGCGGTTGACCATAAGACGGTTGTACAACGAGATTTACAAGTATTCGGGCCAAAAGAAGAACACGGTCATTTACGGCGCGGGCGACGGTGGCACCATGTTGCTGCGCACCTTGAGTCAAGACACCGCCTCGCTCTATTCCATCAAGGCCTTCATCGATGACGACCCGAAACGAGTGGGCAACCAAATCAACGCCGTGAAGGTTTTCTCGCCCGATACGGTGCTGTCGGAAAGCTATATCAAGAAGAACAACATTGAAGTGATGATTTTGGCCATTCCCAGCCTCGACCCCGACCGCCGCAAGGCCATCGTCGAGCGCGGACTGTCGCACAACCTGATCGTGAAATCCATTCCCAACTTCATCGACTGGGTGGAGGGAACAAACGAGTTCCAGGAAAACCAAATCGAGGACATCAAGATTGAAGACCTCTTAGGGCGCAAACCCATCAAGCTCGGTAATGAAAACGTAAAGCGCGAAATCAAAGACAAAGTCATCCTTGTGACCGGTGCGGCAGGCTCCATCGGAAGCGAAATCTGCCGCCAAGTGATGCATTACGCCCCCAAAAAGCTCGTCATGCTCGACCAAGCCGAGTCGCCCATGTACGACTTCCAGTTTGAGATGAACAACACCGACGACTTCAAGGACTTGCGCGACCGCACGGTCTTCGTCATCACCAACGTGAAAGACCCGTTGCGGATGCGCGAAGTGTTTGAGACGTACCATCCGCAGGTGGTGTTCCACGCGGCGGCCTACAAGCATGTGCCCTTCATGGAGGAGAACGCTTACGAAGCCGTTTATGTGAACGTGTTCGGCACCAAGCTCTTGGCCGACCTCGCCTTGGAATACGGCGTGGAGAAGTTCGTCATGATCTCGACCGACAAGGCCGTCAACCCGACCAACGTCATGGGCGCCACCAAGCGCATCGCCGAGATTTACACACAAAGCCGGCAGGGCAACACCAAGTTCATCACCACGCGCTTCGGCAACGTGTTGGGCAGCAACGGTTCGGTGGTGCCGCTGTTCCGCAAGCAAATCGAGCAAGGCGGACCCATTACGGTGACCGACAAGCGCATCACGCGCTATTTCATGACCATCCCCGAAGCTTGCAGCCTCGTGCTCGAAGCCGGATCTATCGGCGAAGGCGGCGACATCTTCGTCTTCGACATGGGCGAGAAGGTCAAGATTTGGGATTTGGCGGAAAAAATGCGCCAATTGGCCCATCGCCCCGACGTGGAAATCGTCGAGACGGGACTGCGCCCGGGCGAGAAACTCTACGAGGAAGTGTTAGCCAACGAGGAGAACACCATCAAGACCAACCACGAGAAAATCATGCACGCCGTGGTGCGGAAATACGAAGCACCCGAGGTGGATGCCATGCTCGAAAAGCTCCACGACGAGTTGGCCACTTGCGACGCAATGAAGATCGTGGCACAGATGAAAGTCATCGTTCCCGAGTTCAAGAGCAATAATAGCGTGTTTTCGGCGTTAGACTAAATACTATGGACAACAACTACTGCATCATCATGGCCGGCGGCATCGGCAGCCGCTTCTGGCCCCTCAGCAAGGACAACTATCCCAAACAATTCCTTGATATCCTCGGCACTGGCAAAAGCTTCATCCGCAGCACCTACGAACGATTCAGCCCCGTCATCCCCGACGAGAACTTCCTCGTGGTGACCAACAAGGCCTACAAGCATTTGGTGCTCGAACACCTGCCCATGCTCCGCGACGACCAAGTGCTGTGCGAGCCGGCAAGAAGAAACACGGCGCCCTGCATCGCCTACGCCGCCTATCACATCCAAAGCCGCTGCACGGACGCCAACATCGTCGTCACCCCTGCCGACCACCTTGTGACCAACGAAACCGAGTTCCAGCGCATCATCCGCCTCGGCTTCGACTTCTTGGCCCAAAACCCGCAAGCCTTGATGACCATCGGCATCAAACCAAGTCGGCCCGAAACGGGATATGGCTATATCCAATGTGGAGTTGGGAGTGAGGAGTTGGGAGTGAGGAGTGATAATAAACACTCAACACTCAATACTCAACACTCAACACTCAACACTCAATACTCAACACCCAACGAAGTCGTGAAAGTGGAGATGTTCAAAGAAAAGCCCGACTACGAAACAGCGGTGAAGTTTGTCAGCGAAGGCAACTATCTCTGGAACAGCGGCATCTTCCTCTGGACTTTGGACGGCATCATGCAGGCCTTCAAGCAATACCTGCCCGAAATGGTCGAGGTGTTCGAGAAAGGCGTTTACAACTTCGGCACGCCCGAGGAGCAGGACTTCATCAACGACCACTTCGTGGACTGTCCCAACATCAGCATCGACTACGGCGTGATGGAGAAATCGCCTAGCACCTTCACCATCCCCGCCGACTTCGGCTGGAGCGACATCGGCACATGGGGCTCGCTGTTCACCCACGCCAAGAAAGACGATGGCGGCAACGCCCTGCGCGGCAAGGTGGTCTCGGTGGACAACACCAACACCATTATTAATATAGAGGAGGGCACCGAGGCCGTGGTGGAAGGCTTGGACGACTACCTTGTGGCCTACCGCGATCATTCATTGTTGGTGTGCAAGCTCCACGACGAGCAACAAATCAAGGTTTGGATTGAGGGGTTGAAGTGATGAGGTTGCGAAAACTCATATTCTTGCATTTGCAGCACCTGCCCATGCCTTCATTAGGTTGGAGGTCAAGGGTTTGCAAATGGGGTGGGGTAAACATTCTCAACCCCAAAAAAACAGAAATCGGTACTCAAGTGGTGTTTGACACCATGTCGCCCGAAAACATCACCATCGAGGAAGGGGTGATCGTTTCTACGGGCTGCAAAATCATAAGCCACTATCTTGACCCTTTTGGCATGACTCCCCAAGACCGTTTGGAAAACCGGTATCCTTACGGCGAAGTCCTTATCAAGAAGAACGCTTTTATTGGTATGGGAACGCTGATTATCAAGCCTGTTACGATTGGCGAGAATGCCATAGTCGGTGCAGGCTCCGTGGTGACCCACGACATTCCCGACAATGAAATCTGGGCCGGGAATCCCGCACGTTGCATAGAAAAGGTCCGATGATGCCTGACTATTTCAAATATCGCAACGCTTGGCGTTTTTCCGGTGCCCCACACTTGGAAACCCAACTTGAAGCAAGCCAACGGAAGCTCCTTTTTAGACAAGGTGGACTGCTGGTGCGAAACACTTTCGGTTTCGACCAAGAAAAAGAGAGTTCCTTTTGGTATGTTATCAAGGACAGTTTCGGCAACTTGGATGAACTGCGTCCAAGGGTGAGAAACAAAATCAGACATGCGCTTGGTGCCTACGATTACCGACTTGTCAATGTTGCCTTATTGCAAGAGCAAGGTTTTGCCATTGTTGAGGAAACCTTTGCCGATTACGCCATAACCGATCGAAAGACAAACAAAAACATCTTTTTACAATACTTGCAGGAATGTGAGCGACAAAACTACGAGTATTGGGGGGTTTTTGAGAAAGAAACCTCTGCTTTGGTTGGTTTTTGTTGCGTCAGACCTTGGGACAATTGTTGCGAGTATGATCAAAGTGGCATGAAGACCCGTTGCAAGCACAACGCCACCTACCCTTATTACGGCCTCTTTCATTCGATGAACCGTTATTATTTGCATGAAAAAGGCTTCAAATACGTCTCAGACGGCTCCCGTTCCATCACCGAGCATTCACAAATCCACGATTTCCTGATCCAGAACTTCAATTTCCGCAAAGCCTATTGCCAATTGGCCGTGCATTACCGCTGGTGGATGAACATTGCGGTAAAATTGTTGTACCCATTCAGAAATGTCATATCTTTGCCGCGAATTAAGGCAATTCTCAACATGGAGGCCATGCAGCGTGGCGAGAAATAGGCACAAAATAGGGTTCTTCTTCAAGTGGTGCTTCGACCGCATCGTGGCACTCGTCGGGCTTGTCGTGCTTTTCCTGCCGTTGCTCGTCATCGCCGCGCTCATCAAAATCGACTCGAAAGGGCCGGTCTTTTTCTTGCAATGGCGCGTTGGAAAAGACGACAAGTTGTTCAGAATCTGTAAGTTCAGGACCATGACGCACCAGTCGGAAGGCGATGCCGTTACGACGGCCAACGACCCGCGCATCACGCGCATAGGCCATTGGCTGCGCCACAGCAAGGTGGACTGCCTCACCGAATTGGCCAACGTCCTCATCGGCCAGATGAGTTTCGTGGGACCGCGCCCCGACGTACCCGGCTATGCCGACCAACTCACGGGCGACGACCGTCGCATCCTGCAACTGCGCCCGGGCATCACCGGCCCGGCCAGCATCAAATACCGCAACGAGGAGGAGCTTCTTGCACAGCAAGCCGACCCAAAGGCCTACAACGACACCGTCATCTGGCCAGATAAAGTGAAAATCAATCTCGATTACTTGGACCATTGGAGCTTTTGGGGCGACATCAAGTTGGTTTTCAAGACGATATTTCGCTGAATTCCTAAACGACAGTCCATAAGCAGGCGATGTCAGTCTCTGCTTTTTACGTCAACGGCATAAAAAAACCAAGTAAAATCGGGGAGAAATTACTTGGCAAAAATTAATAACATGAAACATAAAAAAATTACTCTTCTACTTTGATGACTTTCCACGGAAAGTGCGCCCCCTTCAGGACTTGAACCTGAGACCCCCTGATTAACAGTCAGATGCTCTAACCAACTGAGCTAAGGAGGCTAAGAATGTCACAGAACCATTTCGATTTGCGGTTGCAAAAGTACGGCTTTTTTCATTATAGCCAACCATTTTTGTGTATATTTTTCAAAACATGGTGTATTTCGTTGATATTCAATTTAAAAAAATATCGTTACTACAACCGCTTTTCTTCCTATCTTTGCGGCACTCAAACCAAAACAACTATGACGGAAAAGAAAATACTTGGAATTGGGAGCGCTTTGGTGGACATTCTCACCCAAATCCCCGACGAGCAGCTTCTATCGGAATTGAACCTCCCCAAGGGGAGCATGACCTACGTTGACGCCGAAACCTCGGTGAGCGTCGGCGAGCGCTTGTCGCGATACGGCAGCCAAAAGGCGGCGGGCGGTTCGGCGGCCAACACCATGAGCGGATTGGCCAAATTAGGTATCAAGACGGGCTTTCTCAGCAAGATCGGGAAGGATGAGATAGGCCGGTTCTTCGCGAAGGAAATGACCGACAGTAGCGTGAATCCGCTCCTTCTGGAATGCGACACCCCATCAGGGCGAGTCCAAGCCATCGTCACCCCCGACGGCGAACGCACCTTTGCCACCTGCCTTGGGGCCGCCGCCGAGATGCGTCCCGCCGACATCCGCCCCGAACTTTTCGAAGGTTGGGACATCTTATATGTGGAAGGCTACCTCGTTGCCAACCCTTCCATGCTACGCAAAGCCCTCGCCACGGCCAAGGCACAGGGAATGAAGATCGCCATCGACATGGCCAGTTACAACGTGGTGGAAGAAAACCGCGACTTTCTCCTCGACATTGTCGAGAACTACATCGACATCGTTTTCGCCAACAAACAGGAAGCCCACGCCTTCACAGGAATGGAGCCCGAAGCCGCCTTGCACTTCTTGGCCAAGCATTGCGACATTGCGGTGGTGAAGGTGGGCTCGAAAGGAGCCTTGATACAACACGGAGACCACGTTGTCAACATTGGGCCGATGGAGGCTAACGTCGTCGATACCACCGGCGCGGGCGACATGTGGGCCGCCGGATTCTTGGCGGGCTTGGTGAAAGGCGAAAAGCTTGGGAAATGCGGAATGATGGGGGCGATTTTGGCCAAGAACATCATCGAAGTGATTGGCGCCAAGATGGACGAAACCCGCTGGAGCCGCATCTACGATTCAATAGCAAAATTATAATTAATTAGGTCGGGCAATGACATTTTTTCGTACCTTTGCGCCCGATATTTTTTCGCGAAAAGTAAAAATTTAAAAATTAGACACTTAGATAACAATGAAGGAATTCCAGACAAAAGAAATCCGTAACGTTGCCCTCATCGGTGCAGCGAAATCGGGTAAGACAACCCTTGCCGAAAACATGCTTTTCGAAGGCAAGATGATCAACAGAAAAGGAAGCACTGACGAGAAGAACACCGTTTCCGACTACCGTCAGATTGAATTGGACCGTCAGATTTCGGTGAACGCCTCCATGATGTACACCATCATGAACAACACCAAGATCAACATCCTCGACACTCCAGGTTTCTCCGATTTCTCGGGCGACATCGTTTCTTGCCTCACCGCCGCCGACATTGCCATTTGCACGGTGAATGCCCAATCGGGTGTGGAAGCCACGACGGAAAACGCATGGCGTCATGCCGCCAACACGAAGAAGCCCGTCGTGTTCTTCATGAACCAACTCGACCATGCCAACGCCAATTTCGACAACACCGTCAGCCAGCTGAAGGAATATTTCGGCGACAAGGTGACGCCCGTCCAATATCCCGTCAACACCGGAGAAGACTTCAACGCCGTCATCGACCTGATCATGATGAAGATGCTTGTCTTCAAGAACGGCAATGGCGAGCCCGAAATCCAAGACATTCCCACCAACGAGATGGCCAAGGCCGAAGAATTGCACAACAACCTCATCGAACACGCCGCCGAAGGCGAAGAGGCCCTGATGGAGAAGTTCTTCGAGGAGATGACCCTGAGCGAGGAAGACATGGAACGCGGCATCCACTTGGGCATCGTCAACCGCGAGATGTTCCCCGTCATTTGTGGTGCCGCCAAACGCGGCGTGGGTGTCAACCGCTTGATGGAATTCATCATCAACGCCTGCCCGTCGCCCGCCGACGTGCCCGCCATCAAAGCCAAGAACGGCCAGGAGTTCCATAACAGCGTTGACGACCCGACCGCCATGTTCATCTTCAAGGTGACCACCGAGCAGAACCTTGGCGATGTGGCTTGGATGCGCATCTATGGCGGCACCGTCAGCAAGAGCCAAGACCTCATCAACCCGCGCACGGGCAACAAGGAGCGCCTGTCGCAGCTTCTCGTCTTCCGTGGCAAGAACCGCGAGGAAGTCGAGAAGGCCTATGCCGGCGACATCATCTGCACCATCAAGCTGAAAGACGGTCGCATCGGCGACACCTTGGCCGATGCCAAGGCTTCCGACGCTGTCTTCGACGAGATACCGTTCCCGACTCCTGTGTTCTCCATCGCCATCAAGGCTGTCAACTCACAAGAAGACGAAAAGCTCGGCACCATCCTCAACGACATGCACAAGACCGACCCGACCGTCATCGCCGGAATGTCGCGCGAACTGCGCCAAAACATCCTGCAATGCCAAGGCGAATACCACTTCAACACCTTGAAATGGTACTTCGACAACGTCTATAAGATTGCCGTTGAGACCATGTCGCCCAAAATCCCGTACCGCGAGACCATCACCAAGAGCGCCAGCGCGAGCTATCGTCACAAGAAGCAATCGGGCGGTAGCGGCCAGTTCGGTGAGGTCCACATGCAATTGGCGCCTTACTTCGAGGGCTACACCGACCCGAGCGAGCTGCAAGTGCGCGACAAGCAGGAGTACGAACTGCCTTGGGGCGGCAAGCTCATCTTCGCCAACTGCGTCGTCGGTGGTGCCATCGACGCCCGCTTCATGCCCGCCATCCTGAAGGGCGTCAACGAGCGTTTGGAGCAAGGCCCGCTGACGGGTTCGTACGCCCGCGACATCATCGTCTATATCTACGACGGTAAGATGCACCCCGTCGATTCCAACGAAATGGCCTTCAAGATTGCCGGTCGAATGGCCTTCAGCGCGGCTTTCAAGAACGCCGGTCCGAAGATCATGGAACCGATTTACGACCTTGAAGTGCGTATGCCCGCCGACCTCATGGGTGCCGTGATGACCGACCTGCAAGGCCGTCGTGCCATCGTCATGGGCATGGACAGCGACCACAACTACCAGACCATCCACGCCAAGGTGCCGTTGGCCGAGATGGACCGCTACTCGACCACCCTCAGCTCGCTCACTTCGGGTCGTGGCACCTTCACGATGAAGTACGCCGAATACCAGCAAGTGCCCACCGATGTGCAGAACCGCCTGCTGAAGGAGTACGAAGAGAGCCAGAAAGAAGAAGAATAAGCATTCTTTTCATCATAGCATTTTTCCCCGCTGCAACGTTTTTGTGGCGGGGTTTTTTGTGCTGTTGTGGGCGCGAAAGGGATTGTTCATGTTGCCGGTCTCTCAAATGCCGTCCATGGCGCGACCGAGGGCAAGGGTGCCGTAATCTCTATTTGTGTCTTTAAAACAGGATGCTCGAAGGCGATGCGCCAGGCGTGCAGGCTGATGGAGCCGTCGGGGTTGCTGCGCGGATAGCCGTATTTCAGGTCGCCACGGATGGGACAGCCGATGTGCGCCAACTGGCAACGGATTTGGTGGTGTCGCCCTGTAAACAACTCGATTTCAATTAGATAGAAATTGTCCGACTTCCCGACGACGCGGTAACTCAGCCGCGCCAACTTGGCTTCCTTGGTGCCTTCAGGCACGACGAACGACTTGTTCATCTTCTCGTTTTTGACGATATAGTCCTCCAACACATCGGCCTGCTTGGGCGGATGGCTTTTCACTAAGGCAAGGTAGGTCTTGCGGAAGTCGCGGTCCTTCACCTTGACAGTCATTCTTGACAGGGCCTTGCTCGTCTTGGCGAAGACGACGGCGCCGCTCACGGGGCGGTCGATGCGGTGGACGAGGCCGGCGAAGACGTTGCCCGGCTTGTCGTACTTCTCCTTGATGTATTGTTTCACGTCGTCGAGGAGGCATACGTCGCCCGTCTTGTCGCCTTGCACGATTTCGGAGGGCAGCTTGTTGACGACGATGAGGTGGTTGTCTTCGTAGAGGATACGGTCTGATATGTTATTCATAGGTGTTTGTGTTTGTGCAGGGACTGACGTTAGTGCAGGGACTGACGTTAGTGCAAGGACTTACGTCGCCTGCTTATTGGTCTTTCGTCCCTACGGGACTTGGTTTGTTAGTGCAGGGACTGACGTCGCCTGCTTATTGGTCTTTCGTCCCTATGGGACTTGGTTTGTTAGTGCAGGGACTGACGTCGCCTGCTTATTGGTTTGTCGTCCCTACGGGACTTGGTTTGTTAGTGCAGGGACTGACGTTAGTGCAGGGACTGACGTTAGTGCAAGGACTTACGTCGCCTGCTTATTGGTCTTTCGTCCCTACGGGACTTAGTTTGTTTGTGCAGGGACTGACGTCGCCTGCTTATTGGTTTGTCGTCCCTATGGGACTTGGTTTGTTAGTGCAGGGACTGACGTCGCCTGCTTATTGGTCTGTCGTCCCTACGGGACTTGGTTTGTTAGTGCAGGGACTGACGTCGTCTGCTTATTGGTCTTTCGTCCCTACGGGACTGGTTATGGTAGATAATGTTTGTCGTATTCTATTCCATTAGCTTCCAAGAATCGTGCAAATTCGTCATGCACAGACTCTATACAATGGTGTTTCTCTTGAGTTTCGATGTAACGTATGGTTTTTTTCAGCAGCGACGGACTGACGCAGAACGCTCCATAGCCTTCCTGCCAAACGAAGTTCTCATAATAGCAGTCAATGGTTTTTATCCATTTGCTACTGTTGGCCTTGATTTTTTGCACAAATTCGGACACACTCATCGTCTTGGGCATGGTGGCCAAGATATGGATATGGTTTTCGATACCACCCACAGTAATGGGATAGCCACCAACATTTTTGATGATGCCACCGATGTATTGGAAGACTTGAGGTAAGTCTTCTTTCCTTATGCAGACGCCCGTACTCTTCACGTGGAAGACGATGTGGATGTTGAGTTTTGTGTAGGTGTTTGCCATAGTTGTTTGTTTTTAGTGGAGGGACTTACGTCGCCTGCTTATTGTGAGTGCAAGGACTTACGTCGCCTGCTTATTGGTCTTTCGTCCCTACGGGACTTCGTTTCCGTTTAGTCCCGTAGGGACGGCATATCAGTATGCAGGAGGGGTGAACCCCAGCTTCTTGCGTCGTTGTCTTCGCAGGGACTG
>FLNX01000864.1_pt1 | contig 13097 bp, 11 predicted proteins | sample 1140341 | NCBI WGS metagenome assembly FLNX01 (sample SAMEA3878208, study PRJEB12797) | bioreactor metagenome | biome: Moose rumen | place: Sweden | collected 2011-10
TCCCATTCCGAACAGAGAAGTTAAGCCCGCCTGCGCCGATGGTACTGCAATACTATGCGGGAGAGTAGGAGACTGCCCACTTTCATTAAAGAAAGCCTTCTTGTCACAATGACAGGGAGGCTTCTTTTTTTGTTATAGGTCTAATATCGTGGTAAATTTGTTGTATTGATTATCTTAGGTTATCTTTGAGTATATGAAGTCTGTTGCTCCTACGACAGCGCCTAAAGACTTTGAGAAAGATGTGGAGTTGATGCTCAAATTAATTTAGGATAAGTATACATTCGTTTAGAATAGCTGCTTGAAATAAGTCACTAGTATTGGACTGTTTCCTATCTCGTGCTTTTGTATGCATTGTAGTTCCTGTAGAAGGACGACAAAGTGTTGTAGCCGGACATCATTGCGATGTCCGATTTTGTTAGTGTTGGGTTGTCTTGCATTAGTTTTTCTGCATATATTATCCTTAGGCGGTTAATGTATTCTTTGAAGGTTGTTCCTTTATCGTCTTTTAGAGCCTGCAGCAGATATGTGCGATTTGTTCCCATTTCGCGTGTTACCTGTTCAAGTCGCAGGTCGTGTTCAAGGAATATTTTTTTTTCCTGCATCAGCTGCTCAAGTTGTTTGCATAGATTATCTTTCTCAGTATGTGAATATGTTTTATTTGCTGTTTCTTCAGTTTCTTTTGGGTGATGCATAATAACATCGCTGATTGTGAAGTGTTGGTGCATTCCAAACCATCCAATGAGAAACAGCAGAATGGTAAATGATATGGATGGAATGCTAAGCCACAGGTTGTTTATGAAGTAGTATCGTCCTATGATGCTGAATATAATGGAACACAAGGATGTTGCGACTAGCAGATATAACAATGTCGATATTCCTCTAACTTCCTTATTTTCTGTGTCAGCATAAAGCTGGTTGATGACTTCATGGTATCCTTTTATCTTTTTTGTGCCGATAATGGCAACTGCTATTACCTGCAGGCAAAATATCATTCGACAGACATGATGTATTATTGCCAGTGATTTTGCTGTCCCTTCGAGGTCTGCATATTCGTCGTGATATAGATATTGGTTGATGAAACCGGCATTTTCTTGCGTTTCCATCGAATAATATAATGTTCCGCATATTATGCCTCCCAATATAGAAGGTCCTAATAGCTGTGTCAGTATGACGGGTCGTTTTGAGTATGGTATTTCTTCTGTCAGTTCGCTTATATAAATAAGGTATAAGGGATACACACATAGGTTCATAGCCACATAGATTGTGTCGCTGACGGGAATCAATACTATTTGTTTATGAAAGTATATCAGATGTCCCATATAAAGCAAGGTTGCAGCAATAGCCCATACAGTAAGCCATCTCATTGGCAGATTTGGGCGATTTAATCGCTTCTGTTCCAGAAAAAGATTAACGGTTGTGAACAGGCAAGCCATTAATGGAGCTGTTGTAAGTAACATTTGTATCATAGTAGTCACAAAGTTACATTTTTTTATTGAAATATACAAGATTTTACATCTTTTCTTGCCTATTGCATTGTTAATTTGCATTTTTGCAACAATGTTTTGTAAATATGCAATAAAATTTTGTTAACAAGTTTATATTTTTGTGCCAACAATGTTATCAGATATTACACAAAATAACCCAAAACCTATTGTTAAACCCTTTAATCTAAACAGTTATGAAGAAATTTAATTTATGGCTATTATTAAGCCTTTTTGTTTCAGCATCTATGTTTACTGCATGTTGCAGTACTGATGATGTTTCCGGTGGTGGCGGTGATGTTCCTGGTCCAGGTCCTGTTCCTGCTCCTATGTCAATGGCACAATTGTCTGGATTTGTATATGACGAGAATGGTGACCCAATTGATGGCGTTACTGTAACAAGTGGTACAAGTTCTGTCAAGACAAATGCTCATGGTGCATTTACTCTTTCTTCAGTGAATGTAGTCAATGGTCGTTCTGTTGTGAGGTTCTCTAAACCAGGATCCTGGTATGCTGATGTTGTTCGCTCAGTTGAAGCTAAGGAAGGAGACGTATGGGAAGTGGCTATGCCATCTATTAGCAATGATAATTTCGATTCAAGTACGGGAAAACTGTTAAATTTGCGTGGTATGAAGGTTGATATCCCTGCCAATTCAATAAAGGAGACGACAGAAGCGGCTTATACTGGAAATGTTGATTCAAGAATGGCTTATCTTGACCCTAACGATGAGAATTTCTCTAGTATGATGCCTGGTGGTGATTTGGCGGCTACGGGTTATGGTGAGAAAGATCCAAGCAATCCTAATCCTCAGCTGATTAGTTATGGAATGACAAGTGTAGAATTAAGTAAGAGTCAAACTGAAGCTTTGCAGTTGAACGGTGTAGCAACAGTAACATTCCCTGCTCCTGCTGGTTTAGAAGAGCATGATATTATTCCTCTTTGGGGATTCAATGAGGAAACAGGCCTTTGGGAATATGAGGGTGATGCTACCAAGCAGCCGGACGGAACATATCAAGGCACTGTAACCCATTTCTCTTGGCATAATCTGGATTATCCTGAGAAGCGTGCATCATGCAAGGTTATTGTCAAGGATAATGCCGGAAGAGCTATCCCATTCCAAAAGGTTATAGTAGGTCAGGTTCAGGCTACGACTGATACTAATGGCGAATTCTCTTGTAATGTTCCTACAAATACTCCGTTTGTTGTTACAGTCAAGTCAATAGACTATTCAAACTATACACCTGAAGTGGAGCAGAACGTTACAATAACCACAGCTGGTGAAGTTCGTGAGGTAAACATTGTTCTCCCATCTACCAGCAAGATGTCGGGTACTATTACCAATAAGGGCGCTGGAGCTCAGGTAAGTTTGAATCTCACATATGGAGACAAGGTTGTTAAATCTGTTATGAGCGATGTTAACGGTAAATATGTTATGAACCTCCCACTGGGTTATACTGGTTCTGCAACGCTTGACATTCTGGCTGCTGACGGCACGGTATTCAAGAAGAATATCACATTGACTGGGGAAGATCAGGTTGTGGACTATTCTATTGATGCTCCGGAAACTGCCAAGGGCAATGTTTCTTTCGAGGGTGAAGGTGTAAAAGCAACGTTGACAATTTCAGATTTTTCTGCATACACCTTAGGTGGTGTTGTTATAATGGGTAACCAGATAGAGATAATGTCAGGATCCCACCATCATCACAGTTCTTCATCAGGTGAACCAACGGCTTACATTTCTATAAATGGAGACTATGATCCAGGTCAAAGCAGCTATTCTGGCTACTTTAATGCTATGCGCTATTCTGAAGACTCTGAAGAGGGAATACATTCCCAAAATGCAACCATAAATATTAGCCGCAACGGTAATGTTTTCGAGTTTGCAACGAGTGGACCAGGTAATTACTTCAGCTATTCTGCAGAAGGACAAGTCAATGCTTCTGGTACTGTCAATGGTAAATTAATATACAGTCTGCTTGCTGAGATTGCTGAGACAGGTGCTTCTACGAGCCCAGCTTCATGGGTACCAACTCTGAGCGGCAAGACTCCTACGCTTGGTGCAACCATTGCTGACAATCCGAAACTCGGAACCGGTTGGTATGTAGAATATAATAATGAGGAGACGTATGATGACTATATGACATTGGTTAACAGCGCTAAAGCAACTATGGGTACTCCATATTATATGGATGATGATGCAGATGATCCTAATTATAAGCAGTATGTCTTCATCAGTGGTAATCAGTACCTCTCAATAAATTTCTATGGCTACTCATCAACTCGTGACAAGTTGTATATCAGTGAAGTCTTCGGCGATTATTCTAGTGGTCGTATAGTAATTCGTGCATTTAGCAATGTAACCGTACCATTTACGGAGTTAGTTGGTCGTTCATATAAATAATAATCATAAGAATGTAGGAGACTACTTTCTGAAATCAATCTTTAGATATTTAGATTAGTATTTGATTATCGGTGTCGTCGGGAGACGACGCCGATTTCTTTTAACTAGCATTGGATGCCCTGTGGAGTTTCTCTGAAAAAATATTGATACCGCATGGAAAAGTTCTTCTCATGTTATTCAAAATAATTTTCCTCTATGAGAATTTTCTGTTCACGGACTTGGAACATGTATTCGCAGTCCTGGAACATATGTTTGTGCCCCTAGAACATATGTTCTAGGACCTTGAACATAAAATACTTCTAGTGGAAAAATATTTTCCAAGCGGCTTGTGGATAAAAATCCTAGGTGGTGAAATAAAAAATCTATGGTATAACAATTTGGCTATTTCATAAAAATATATTATCTTTGCATAAAATTCTTGAGACTAGGTCTGAACAATAGAAATATAATTAGGCATGAAGATAGTAGAAATGGACGGCTTTGCCGCCAATCCTGGGGATATCAGCTGGGAGCCGTGGAGGAATATAGTGCTTCCTGATGGTAGCAAGTGTGAGTTTGTGATGTATGACAGAACAGCTCCAGAGTTGGTGGTGGAAAGAGCCAAAGATGCCGATATTGTATTAACAAACAAGGTGGTGTTCTCAAAGGAAGTAATGGACAGCTTGCCAAAGTTGCGCTATATTGGTGTGCTTGCTACTGGATATAATGTTGTGGACACAAAGGCTGCGAGGGACAAGGGTATAGTTGTCACTAATATTCCTGCTTACAGCACAATGTCTGTGGCCCAGTTGGCGATAGCGCATCTCTTGCATATTTCCAATAATGTCGCAGGACATGATGAGGTGGTTCACAAGGGCGATTGGCCGATGAATCCGGACTTTTCTTTTCAAATCTCTCCACAAATGGAGTTGGCAGGAAAGACTTTTGGAGTAATAGGATTAGGGAATACAGGGACTGCAACAGCTCGTATTGCAGCCTCTTTGGGTATGAAGATATTGGCATTCAGCTCAAAGACTGAGGCAGAAATGTCAGCACTTGGAATAGAAGGAATCAAGAAGGCGGAAACCCTTGAGGAACTCTTTAAGGAATCGGATGTCCTGAGCCTTCATTGCCCATTGACGGAAAATACGAAGCAAATAATAAATAAGGAGACCTTGTCATTGATGAAACCAACAGCTATCATCCTGAATACAGGCAGAGGGCCGCTTATAGACGAATCGGCCCTGGCGGATGCTTTGAAAGAAGGAAGAATTTATGCTGCAGGTATTGACGTTTTAACAGAAGAGCCCCCAAGGAATGGAAGTCCGCTGTTGGATATAGCAAATTGCCACATCACCCCACATATAGCTTGGGCTACTTTGGCAGCCAGACAACGCCTGATGCAGATAGCAATGGAGAATGTGAAGGCCTTCTTGCGTGGAGAACCCCAAAATATGGTGCAATAAAAAAGGGAAGCAAACGTTATTTTAGTATGACAGAATTAAGCGATTGCAAGATAATAGAATTGCCTAAAGAAGAAGACCCACGAGGCAGCCTGACATATATCTACGAAGAGAATCATGTTCCCTTTGCTATTCGTCGTGTATTCTATATATATGATGTTCCTGCTGGTAAAGACCGAGGAGCTCATGCCCACAAGGAATGCTGGCAGATGATAATAGCAGCATCAGGAGCATTGGAGGTGTATCTTAATGATGGGAAAGACGAAAAAGTGGTAACCCTCAACCGTCCTTATCAAGGTCTGTTGGTGCCTCCAGGCATATGGGCACATGAAAGAGCTTTCACGACAGGCGCACTGTGTCTTGTGCTGGCCAGTCATGATTATGATGAAGAAGATTATATAAGAGATTTTGATACATATCGCTCGATATACGGCAGATAAGAAGGCAGAGTGGGATGCCTTTGTGAAAGATTCCAAGAATGGAACCTTTCTCTTTTTGCGTGATTACATGGAATATCATGCAGATCGCTTCGACGATTATTCCCTGATGTACTATAAGGATGACAGCCTGTTGTCCATATTGCCAGCCAACAGGAGGGATGATGCATTGTGGTCTCATCAGGGTCTGACATATGGCGGATTTGTGCTGAACAAGAAGGTACATACTGCAGAAATTGGCGAAATATTCGATAAAACCAAACAATTTTTACACGAAGATGGTATCAAGGAGTGGTACTACAAGCAGATGCCAACCATTTATCAGAAACAACCTTCGGAAGATGACAGCTACTGGCTGTGGCGAAATGGGGCGGAAACAGTTGAGTGCAACCTGATGTCAGCAATAAACCTGCACTCAGATATTCATATATCTCCAAGTCGTCGCAACAACAGTAACAAACTGAAGAGAGAAGGGTGGAAGATAGTATGTGATACAGAGGGGCTTGTGAGACAGTTTTGGGCGATTCTATCGGATAATCTGCGCGAAACATATAACTCAAAGCCTGTACATACATTGGAAGAGATGGAAAGGTTAAAGAGTCTTTTCCCCAAAAATATTATCTGCTATGGTATTGTAAGTCCGGAAGGAAATCTGGAGGGAGGCACATTGATATACATCTCATCCCAGGTAGTCCGCACACAGTATATTTCAGCTACTCCATATGGAAAAAAGCATAAGGCGCTTGATTTATTGCTATCGCATGTTGTGGACTATTATAAGAATGAAGGCTATAGGTATTTTGACTTTGGTACCAGTATGGCTGATGATGATGTAAACCTGAACGAAAGTCTCATACAGCAGAAAGAAGGTTTTGGTGCACGAGGAATAGCGTGCAGGACGTATAAGATTTGCATAAGAAGTTGAATAACAACAATTCATATCGCAACATATTAAAAGCTACAAGTCTGTTTGCTGGGGTTCAGGGTGTTAACATCCTATTAAACCTTATACGTGCAAAGTTGGCAGCTATGTTGCTTGGTCCTGCAGGAATAGGCCTCAACTCAATATATAACGAAACCCGTGAGTTCATCCATTCCACTACTAACCTCGGAATGGATCAGAGCGGTACGAGGGAGATAGCCAAAAGCACAGACACTCCGGATTTGGCAGACTCTGTTACTCTTACCCGCTCGTGGATAATACTGTTAGCAGTCTTCGGAATGTTGGTAACGGCAGTTTTTGCATATCCTCTGTCGTGGATGCTGTTTTCTGATGGCGACCATACATGGCAGATAGTTGCATTGTCTCCTGCCGTCTCTTTCTCTACGCTAACATGCGGTGAAATGACCGTTTTGCGAGGTCTGCAACAGATGAAAATCATTGCCTGGGTATCAGTATTACACGTAATTATAGGCGTAATAACCACTATACCTTTATATTATATATGGGGTATGGATGGCATCATTGGAGCCTTGGTATTGATGACGCTGTCTCTTGCTGTTGTGACCATGATATTCTCATATAGCATTCACCCACCCAAATTCTGCTTTCGTAAGAATTTCTTATACAAAGGAAAAAGAATGATACAAATAGGAGTGTCATTCATGTTGGCTGCTATAGTTGCACATATGGCAATGCTTATTATCCAAGGAGTCCTAAATCGGGAAGGGAGTATAGAGATAGTAGGCTACTATAATTCAGCTTATAGTATCTGTTTTGTGTATGTCAGTTTGCTCTTTGCATCTTTATCTCAAGAATATTTTCCTCGCCTATCGTCGTTGTTTCGTAATAAGGATATTCGTGAAGAGTGCATTAAACGGCAAATAAACGTAGTTTTCTTATTGTCTATACCATTAACAGTATTGATGTATTTTTTTATGCCTTGGATTGTGCTCTTGTTGTTGAGTGTAGAATTCCTCCCGGTAGTTACGATTGCGCAAGCAGCAATAATAACTCTGCCATGTAGGGCAATATATCTTCCTTTAGCTTATATTCCTTTGGCGGCAGGTGATTCTAAACTCTATTTCTTTATGGAAACACTATCCTATATGATAATGGTTGTAGGGGTATTGGGGGGATTCCATTATTGGGGATTGGAAGGCATAGGATATGCTCTTGCCATTGTTAATGTTATGGATATGCTCTGTAATTTAATATGTGTGAGATTAGTGTATAAGTTGGACATAAAGAAACTCTTTTGGTTTTAATGAGAATACTGCTTTTTGGAAATCCAAGTATGTGGCATAGTAATCTCGCTAAGGGATTGCGAGAAATGGGACATGAGGTTCGGCTTGTTTCAGAGCGATATGGTTGGCGCCAGTTCCCTGTTGACGATATTCTTCTTGAACGCAGGACGGATATAAATGGAAAACTGGCATTTGTTGATTATTTGCTCAAGGCTTTACCTATATTGTGGCAATGCAGGGGATATGACATTGTTCAGTTGAACCATCCGATGTTTCTGGCACTTCGTGGTAGTCATACGAAACCTTTTTATAAATATTTGAGAAGGAATAATAAAAAGGTAGTTATGTGTTCTGTAGGTGAAGATTACCATGTTCTAGATCAGATACTGAATAAGAATATCTTGAGATATAGCGAGCAACGTGTGGGTGAAAAGATAATGGAAAATGATAATGTACAATATGTACGTGATATATATCTACACGATGATGCAGTCTGTTATTGTAAATATGTTGCAAAAGATTGTGATGCAATAGCGGCTGTCCTGTATGAATATTGGGCTTGCTATAATAAGGTGTATCCAGAAAAACTGCATTTCTTCCCGTTGCCAGTTGTAATGGAGGATATGGGAACTCAAGAATTCTCAGTAGGTGATAAGGTTCGTCTTTTTATTGGGCTGCAAAAAGATCGTATGAATATAAAGGGTACAGATATAATGCTTAAGGCAGCTCAAGATATAGTTAGAGATTATTCAGATAAAGCAACACTTCAAATAGCAGAAAATGTTCCATATGAAAGCTACGAGAGGATGTTGGCAAATGCTGATGTTCTGTTAGACCAGTTATATAGTTATACACCAGCTATGAATGCTTTGCTGGCAATGTCGAAGGGCATTGTTGTGGTATCGGGTGGTGAACCTGAAAACTATGAGATTATAGGAGAACGAGAGCTAAGGCCAATAATAAATGTGCAACCCACGTACGAAAGTGTCTATGAAGAATTGAAGAATCTAGTCCTTCATAAAGAAGATATCCCAAACCTCAAATTTCAGTCAGTAGAGTATATTCGCAAATACCATGAATATCATAAGGTGGCGCAACAATATGAAGATTTTTATAAAAAGCTTCTGACCGAGAATATTGTACATTAGTATTTTTATTCTTTCTTTGAAGGTTAGGGCAGATGAGAGGGATATGTGCCTGTAGGGTAGGGACGTGATGATACCGGTATATCGACATATGTCAATATAGGTATTAACCAAGGACAAATATAGCCTGTCAGCCTCTTTACTCATAATGTCAATGTCCAAATCGTGACATATCTGCAATTGTGCCTGTAATAATTGTGGTAAATTGGTAAAATTCAGAGTTATTCCAGTAGAATTAGAATGGTAAAGATAAAGTCCCTTGCTGGATGTAGCATAATAATTTGCTACTTTTAGTAAATGTGGCGCTATCAAGACATCTTCGAAAAGCGCTCCTTTTTTGAAGGATATATCATGGAATAATTTTGCTTTATATATTTTGTTACATGCATAAGAATGGACAAAAAGGTCATTCAACCAGATTTCCTTTTTTTGCTTCAAAGAACCAAGATCAATAATTTTATCATTGAAGGTAAGCCGATGTTCATCTTTCCTGCCAATGTGTAATTGTGCTGGATATTCAATAATGTCAATATGTGGGTTTTGAGTCAAGAAGTTGATGAGAGGCTCATATGTGTCAGGAGCTATTTCGTCATCACTGTCAACGAAAGTTACGTATTTTGTTCGGACTTGTTTTAAACCCTCATTGCGAGCATCACTTAATCCACCATTTGCTTTATGTATAACATTAATTCGTGGGTCACTCTTCATCCAATTGTCGCACATTATAGGACATTTGTCAGGAGAACCATCGTCAACAAGGATAATTTCATCTACAGCATTACGAAGTACACTCTCAATGCACCTGTTGAGAGTCTTTTCTGTTTTATATACCGGGATTATAACTGTAAGTTCGGTTTTCATTTTAGCGAATAAGAGTTGGAAAATCTGCGAATGCTAACATCTCTTTATCTCCTCTACTGTCTCCATAGGCATATAAGGTGTAAGTGCTTCTTCTTGGCTCCATTTCCAAAAGTCGGTTTACTTTTTCCTGTCCAAAACAGTTATTGGATATAAAACCACTTAAGTCGGGTTTAACCTTTGTTGCCAATACTGTTATATTACCAAAAACTTTGCAACAAGGTACTACCCATTCTTCGATGCTTGCACTTATAACATAAACCTTATGATTTTGACTGAGATGCCATTCGATACGTTCTTTCATTTCGGGACGTATTATATTTTTATAGGCAAAATGTGCAAAGTCTTCACCAAGTTTCTTGAACTCCGAATATGGCATGTTCCTAAAAAAGTATGTAAAAATCTTTTCTTTACACTTGCCATTAGGGTAGAGGCGTAGTAACATCATGAAAATAAGAGGGGAGTAGAGGAACATTCCAAGCAAAAATCTCTTCGTTCCGCATGTGTATCGAATAAATAACAACAAAGTATCTTTTGTCGTTATTGTTCCATCGAAATCAAAAACAGCTATAGTTCTGTTAGCAACTTTATTCATGGTTAGAAGTCTTATCCGTAATATTATGTTGCGTTATTCCTGATATATAAAGCATTAAAAAAGGAAGAGTGCAGTTGTAATAAGTAATATCATAATACGTATAAAATGGATCCCATACGTTTAGAATGTACATCCGGTGTAGCATGGAGACTAAAATAAAACTCACAAGCATGATGGAAATGTTGAAGTTATAAAGTTGGATACGTCCTCTCCAAGACATGGTTAGGAAAAAAAACAGTGGAATATAGACAATAAAATCCATGAGACTACCTTGTCTGGTCTGTAAATTCCAAGGATTGTACTCGAAAAAAAAGAAACTATTCCAATCCCATATGGCAAAAGGAAGGAAAGTAAGAATAAAGACAATGCAAAAGATTAGAATAGATATAATCTGTCTTCGAGTTGATATATTGAGAAAATAAGGAAACAAGAACATTGCTATAGGTATAATGGTAATAAGTCGGGTGGAGGCGAACAAAGCAAGTATAATTGAGAGAAACGGTATGTTTTTATTTATCCATTCTTGATTCAGTTGTCTTGTCATGTATATTATAAAAGCAGCACATAGGAATATGTTGCTGATGAAATCGCTTCTAACGGTTGCTTCATACCATATTGCAGGTGATATAGCAATAAGTGATATAATATGTATCATCCTACTTTTGCCATAAACCTTAAAAATGCAGAACAGAAAAATTGACAGACAAAAGAAGAAACTTATTCCCACATTCCCCATTAGATAGAATGGGATATGAAATAGTTGCCATACGGGAAACGGAGAGCCATACCCACCAAGATGGGTATGAGCCGTGTAAGGATATTTTCCCTGGAGCAGATTTTCAATAGGATAATATAATGCAGACCATCTGTCAACCTTAATGCAAAAAGGATCCACATAATATTGTAACATTACCATGAGGATGATTGATATAATTCCGAGAGCAAGTAGTGTGTTGTTATACTTATGTTCGGTAATCAGACGTGGTAGAAACCTATATGTAAAGAAAAAGATGAATGCTGTGTATGCTATTGTTATGTATAAAAAAAAGTCTGGGAAAATCCTTACCGAGTATTTCATAACAAACAACGCATTCACAATAGTGAACAGTGTAATAGCTATCTTATTATGAGATGTAGTGTGTGAAATTGCCGTGTATTTCATTGTTGATTTAATAAGGTGTTTGTAAGCACTTCTTTCCATTGGCTCATGATTGTTTCTTTATCAAAACGTTTTACAGATTTTTTGGCCGCTCTGCCCATCTTTTCCCTCTCTTCTGGATGCTCCATCAGATATGTCAGTTTTTCTATGAAAAGGGCATCATCATTATATGGTATTAGAAATCCGTTTTCTCCATTTTTTATTATCTCGCGTGGTCCGTAAGGACAATCAAAAGCAATACATGGTAACCCGCATTGCATAGCTTCGATAAGAACCAAAGGGAACCCTTCAAACCGTGATGTCATAATGAAAATACTTCCTGCAGTATATGCCTTTACTACATCTTTTGTATTGTGATGAATATGAAGTTGCCAATCAGGATACTTTTCGGATACATTCTTCCATAATCTTCTCATCCGAGAAAAATCTTTTTCCCAGCAGTCCCTTCCAATGCTGACTACATTTTTAGTGTAATAATCAGGATGCATCTGTGGATTGAGGGTGGAAAAGTTTGGTATAGTGGCAATTATTTTTGCATGATTAAAATTTGCGGCATTGGATTGTGTAAGAGTTACGACGGCATCTGCATATCGTTCTGCTATATTTATAGCAAAAGGATGTATCATTTTTTGTTTTACACCATGAGACTCATATATTGTTTTCGTGTGATGGGAATTTAGCAGGCAGGATACAGCCCCTATATGCTGAAAAGTGATATAAATGTCTGGTTTCAGCCGTAGTACAGCCTTATTAAGACGGTATAATGCCAGAGGTACTGCAATAATATTATATGTTGGCATAATATTAAGACACTCGACCCGAACTTTAGGGGATAAAGGAAAGAAAGACTTTTCACATCCTTTGTATAATACAAGGATGATAATATCCCATCCCCATTGTTCTGCCATATAGGAGGCCTTAGCTGTGAGAATCCGTTCTATGCCACCATTAGTTGATAGGCGTTCTATTTCATATACTATGCGCATCTGTTCATTAGAGGTTTTTCTATGCAAAACCAAGAGATTGTTGCCAGAAAGGATGTTATTATGAATGTTAAAATGAAACAAAGGGTGAGGCTGTAATCTGCTATGCCATAATGTATCAGCGCCTGTATTATTGGGAAGTGATACAGGAAAAGACCGTATGTGATATTGTCAACTTTTTTAAAGAAGTTGAGAGGCTTGCAATGATATGCTATACCCACTAGCATCATCGGGAAAGCCATTGTCTCACAAACCTCGAAGAGAAGTGCACATAAGGAGAAGCAGAAAAGATATTTTAAATATTTATTATACCTGTTGGATGAATTAAAATAATGCATACTTAACTTGCCCGATGGGCTTATGATTGAGAAGATTGATATACTGCAACACGGTGAAGGCAGCCACCTT
>FLNX01004450.1_pt1 | contig 13097 bp, 16 predicted proteins | sample 1140341 | NCBI WGS metagenome assembly FLNX01 (sample SAMEA3878208, study PRJEB12797) | bioreactor metagenome | biome: Moose rumen | place: Sweden | collected 2011-10
TAGAATGTCGTACAATCACACTCTTATGGCATTTCGCATACCTAACGTTTGGTATATGCCGCTTCTAACTGCTGTAATGCCTGCAGCAGGATGCTTCTGGGAGTTCCGATGTTCATACGCATAAAACCCTCACCACCTGGTCCGAACATCTCTCCGTCGTTGAGGGCAAGATGTGCTTTGTTAACAAACAGGTCGATGAGTTCATCGTGTGACAATCCCATCTCCCTGCAGTCGAGCCATACGAGGAAAGAGGCTTGCGGGCGCAAAGGCTTGATGTCAGGAAGATGTTGCTGACAGTAGTTCTCCACAAAACGGATGTTCTCCTCAATATACGCCAGCATTTGCTTGCGCCATGCCTCCCCTTGCTGATAGGCGGCGATGGTGGCAATGGGTGAGAACAAGGGAGGGTCGTTTAACTCATTTGCTGTCAGCCAAGTGTAGAAACGGCGGCGTAATGTCGGGTTAGGAACGATAGCATAACTGCTGACGATACCTGCGATATTGAAGGTCTTTGAGGGGGCGCCAAAGGTGATGCTGCACTGTGCCGCCTCCTCACTCACTGTCGCAAAAGGCACATGGCGGTTGCCGAAGAGTGCCATGTCACAGTGTATCTCGTCCGACAAGACGAGGATATGATGCTGATAGCAGAAATGTGCTAACTTCCGAAGTGTCTCCTCTTTCCAGCAGATGCCTGCCGGATTGTGGGGATTACTGAGTATTAGGATCTTACTATGTTCATCCGTCACCTGCTCCAACTGTTCAAAGTCCATGTCGTAACTACCGTCAGGCAACCGTTTCAGTGGGTTATACACCACCTTACGCCCGTTTCCCTGTGGGGTGAGTCGGAAAGGATGATAGACAGGAGGCTGGATAATGACCTTATCGCCTTCCTTAGAGAAGACGTTGACTGCCATGCCGATTCCTTTCACGATGCCTGGGATATAAGTCAGCCACTCCCGCTGCACCTCCCACTGATGGTGTTCGTATGTCCATTGAATAATGGTAGTCCATAACTCGTCAGGGGTCACCGTATAGCCAAACAACGAGTGATCGAGGCGTTGGCGAAGTGCTTCTGTGATAAACGGAGGGGTCTCAAAGTCCATGTCCGCCACCCATAAGGGCAACAGGTCACTACGTCCATATCGCTCTTGCAGTACCCCATGTTTCAGGTCACCACTTTTCCTGCGATCTACTATCTTGTCGAAACTATAAGTCATCTCCTAATGCTTGTTGGATGTCTGCTACAAGGTCTTCAACAGCCTCTAAGCCTATTGACAAACGAATGGTTGTCTGGCGCACGTCCATCTTCTCCAACTGCTGTGGAGGAAAGAGTCCGAAGATGGTAGAGGCGGGATGGATGGCAAGCGTGCGGTTGTCGAAGAGATTGGTAGCACGATGGATGAGTCTCAACCGATTGAGGAAACGGAAGCATTCATCTTTGCTTCTTAGGTCAATAGTCAGCATGGCTCCTGCCGTCTTGCCAAACTGTTGTTGGGCTATCTTATGATAGGGATTGTCTTCCAGCCCGACATAGTTGACAGCCTTCACAAGTCCTGACTCCCTCAATATTTTTGCTAATTCGAGCGCGTTGGATGCCTGTCGTTGGTAACGCACGTCAAGCGTCTCTAATCCTAAGGTCTGCAGATATGCCGTCTCTGGCGACATATAGGCGCCTAAGTTAAACAGCAACTCATATTTGATACGCTGGTTGATCTGGGGGAAAGTGCCATAGTCGATGACAAGTCCTCCTAAGGATGTTCCGCCTCCAGAAAGGTATTTAGTACTCGATACCACTTCCACGTCAACACCAAGTTCTCTCAGTTGGGTCTCCGTGAAAGGAATAACCGTAGAGTCGGCTATCAAGGGTACTCCCTTTCGATGGGCAATCTCTGCTATGCCATGAAGGTCGGCAACCTCCAATTGCGGATTCGTCACCGTCTCTAAGAAAACACAGCAAGTCTGCTCGTCAATGGCATCCTCCACCGCTTGCAGGTCTGTCAGGTCACGAAGACGAGGCTTCACGCCAAAGCGTAACATCGTATTAGTAATAAGGGCGAGCGTGTTACCAAAGAGGTGACGGGAAGTCACGATGTTCTTACCATGGGAGGATGCGGCAAGGAGCACATTACTGATAGCCGCCATGCCAGAGGTGAAGGCTGTCACATGGGCGGCACCTGTCAATTGGCGTATCCGCTGTTCCAGGTTGGTCACGGTAGGATTCTCCACACGGGCATAATCGGGAGCCTTGATACGATTACAGAAAGCATCTGCCATCTGTTGGGCATCCTTGAACTCGAACGCCACATTATGATAGATAGGTACGGACAGTGAGCCATAGGCATCTGGTCGTACATAAGGGGTATTAATAGCAATGGTCTGTTTTTTCATCACTTAACTATGAACTCTTAACTATGAACTAAATATAAAACTCTGAGGGGTCTACCAGTCCTGCACGGAATGCGTATTTCACAGCCTCATGGGCGGTATTCACCTGCAGTTTACGGAAAATATTCTTCTTATGGGTGTTGATAGTATGTACACTGGAGAAGCGCTCATAGGCAATCTCCTTGGTTGTCTTACCTTGTGCCACCCCACGTAATATCTCTATCTCTGTTTCTGTCAGGACTTTGGGACGCTGCTCCTCGTCAGTCCGCTGACAGATCAATACCTCTGTGGCACGCTGACAGAGATAACGCTCTCCACGCATGGCATAGTCAAAGGCATGATAGAACAACTTTAAGGGGGAGTCTTTAAACACGATACTCACATTACGAACAGTATATACCAATTTGCGCATCAATGAGACAGTCAGGTCGTCACTTACCATAATCCATTGGGCACGTGGGAAACGCCCTATGATCACAAACAACTGATCCTCGTCTTGTATATCAAACAAGGTGTAGTCAATGATGACCACACTATTTTCTTCCGCCTGTAACTGCTTCACCAGTTGGTCTTTGTCTGTGACAACGTGGAGTTTGGCACTCGCATTCTCACGAATAAGCGTCTCAAAGGCAAAGGCTGTCAGTTCATGATTATCCGCCAGTATGAAATTTATCATTCTTTTTCTGTCATTTATTTCCGCTGGCAAAGGTATGGTGATTTTTGAGAGTACACAATACCGCTTTTCGGCTATTCCTTCTACCAAACGTTTGGTATTTCGATTAAAAAAACTAAATTTCTTTGCCGTTCGCTATCTTATTAGTACCTTCGCAGGCGAAATGAGACTACTGGTTTTGGTTTTCATGACGCTGGCGGCTCTGAGTACTAATGCCCAGAACACGAAACGGCAGGAGGTGGACTTCGACAGTCCTACCTTCGTGCCTACTGTGAAGGTCGGTAAGGTACTGGAGAATGGCGACAGTATTCAGTACATGGAGATGAATAATGTCTATGTCTATCCTCCCATCACCTTCAGCAGCAAGAAACAGCAACAGGCTTACAACCGTCTGGTGAAGAATGTGAAGGTCGTGTTGCCTATTGCCAAGGAGGCGCGTGCCATCATGATGGAGACCGTGGAGTTCTTAGAGACCCTGCCTGACCAGAAAGCAAGGGATGCCCACATGAAACTCGTGGAGAAAAGTATCATGAAGGAATATAAGCCGAGAATGAAGAAACTGACCTACTCGCAGGGAAAACTGCTTATCAAACTTATCTACCGTGAGAGTAACTCTTCTGGCTATGAGTTGATACAGGCTTTCCTTGGTCCTGTCCGTGCAGGATTCTATCAGGCTTTCGCTTGGGCTTTCGGTGCCAGTCTGAAGAAGAAATACGACCCCGAGGGTATCGACCGTCTCACAGAGCGTGTCGTCCTGATGGTGGAGGCAGGACAAATTTAATTATTCGTTATAAAGCAATTGCACTAAGGTCTGCCCTACTGCTTGCAGCGTGTTCTTGTCGATATGCTGCATATCGTCATTGACGGTATGCCACGTTGGTCCGAAGGAACTCTGCGGACAATCGGGGTAGTGGTTGATGATATCAATACAGGGGATATTAGCGATATCGTTCACTGGCACGTGGTCGTCAGTGACATAGCCTCCTCCCTGCATGGGGAAGAAACTGCCATAGCCTGCGGCACTGGCGGCACGCCATACCTTCTCTACGATCTGACTCGCCTTCTGCATGGAATAGCCCTCTTGGTAGAACTTCGCACCCTGTCCGCCGACCATATCCAAGAGGATAGCATAGTTATAAGACTGCTTGCCATTGTTTTTTTGCTGCTGGTTATTTGCCCAGTGCTGCGCACCCAATGCCCATGAGTCGGTACCGTCACCTGTCTCATCCCATTGGGGAATACCCCAGTCTTCCGCATCGAAACAGATAAAGTCCACTGCGACATTCAGGGAGTCATGCTGTTGTATCAGCCGTGCCAACTCCAACATCACAGCGACTCCACTTGCCCCGTCGTTTGCCGCCATGACAGGCTTGCGCCAGTTGTCCGGGTCAGGGTCGTTATCCGCCCAAGGGCGACTATCCCAGTGGGCACAGATGAAAATTCTGGCTGTGGGCTGCTTGACCATTGGCTGCTTGGCAATGATATTAGTGCTTTTGAGGATGGTGCCGTCATAGCCTTTGAGGTCGGCTTTCTGGAGTTCCACCTGATAGCCATACTGCTGGAACCTCTGCGCAATCCACTGGGCACACTGCTCATGTGCCTCACTATTCATCGTGCGAGGACCAAACTGGCATTGTGCCGCACAGAACTGATAGGCGGAGTCAGCACTAAACTGGATATTGACGATTGGTTGCTGCTCCACCTGTTTCTTGGTAGTACCACAAGAGGATATCATGCCTACAAGACAAAGGAGATAGATGATTTTCTTCATGATGGTAATTACTTTTTCTTAGGCAGGAACTCGTCCACGTTCCTTCCAAAATGCTGTAACTCGCGAACCATACTGCTGCTGACACTGGCATACTGGGGCTCCGCAAAGAGCAGAACCGTCTCAATGCCACTGATCTGGCGGTTGATGTCCGCCTGTTCACGCTCATACTCGAAGTCCTTGACAGAGCGTACACCTTTTATAATATAATAGGCACCTTGCTCCTTGGCAAAGTCAACGGCAAGACCGTAATAGGGCCTCACCTCGATACGAGGCTCGTCGGCATAGAGTTCCTGGATGGCACGCATCCGCTCTGTGGCTGGTACCATGTCTGGCTTATGCACCTGATCGCCCACCACTCCGATGACGAGACGGTCGAACAACCCCAACGCTCTGGTCACAATAGAGTCATGACCTACTGTAAACGGGTCGAAACTCCCTACAAATACTCCGGTTCTCATAACTATGAACTATGAACTATGAACTATTCAAACAGGTTTGGCTCCATGATATTGCCCGTATAGGGATTGCGTCCGAAATGGCGATAGGCGAGTTCCGTCACCATACGACCACGAGGGGTGCGCTTGATGAAGCCCTCCATGATCAGGAAGGGCTCATAGACCTCCTCCACCGTTCCGGCATCCTCACCAATAGCGGTGGCGATAGTGGTGATGCCCACAGGACCACCACGGAACTTGTCGATGATGGTCAAGAGGATGCGATTGTCGATCTCGTCTAATCCATACTGGTCGATATTCAATGCCGTCAACGCTATCTTCGTAATCTCTGTGTCGATACGTCCTGTACCCTTCACCTGGGCAAAGTCACGGACACGGCGTAACAGGGCATTGGCGATACGGGGCGTACCACGTGAGCGACGGGATATCTCCGCAGCGGCATCAGTGGTGATAGGCACCCGTAGGATAGAGGCGGAGCGTGAAATAATCTTCTGGAGGGTCGCCGGCTCGTAATACTGCAAGTGCATATTGATACCGAAACGGGCACGGAGTGGAGCCGTCAACAGTCCGCTACGGGTGGTGGCACCCACCAAGGTAAACGGGTTGAGGTCGATCTGTATCGAGCGTGCCGAAGGACCCTTGTCTATCATGATATCGATGCGGTAGTCCTCCATGGCGGAATAGAGATATTCCTCCACCACAGGCGACAGGCGATGAATCTCGTCGATAAACAGCACATCATTCTTCTCTAATGAGGTCAGGATACCGGCAAGGTCGCCTGGCTTATCGAGCACAGGACCACTGGTAATCTTAAAACCCACGCCCAACTCGTTGGCAATGATATTCGAGAGTGTTGTCTTACCCAAGCCTGGAGGACCGTGCAACAAGGTATGGTCGAGAGGCTCCCCACGATATTTCGCAGCCTCCACGAAAACCTGCAGGTTCTCCACCACCTGCTGCTGTCCGCTGAAATCGCAGAAGGAGAGGGGGCGCAAAGCATTCTCAAAGTCTTTCTCGGAAGAGGAGAACTGTTCCTGTCTGATGTCAAAATCTTCGTCCATCATTCACTTTTTGCTTGCAAAGGTAATAATAAATTAGGAATTAGGAATTAGAAATTAGAAATTATTCGTATCTTTGCAGACAGAAAATCAAAACTATCTATATGAAACGTACCACACTACTAACCCTGTTTGCCGTACTGACCCTGATGGCAAGCGCCTCCACTACCCTTCCGCTGAAGGGAAAAGTTATTTATCCTACCGATAAGAACATCCAGTACATCGGACGTGTCTGCTTCGACAACCCCATGCGTCCCCGCTTCACCTTCCCCGGCACACAGATCAATGCCCACTTTACGGGAACGAGCCTGAAGATGATGGCGAAACCCAAGAGCGGTTATTTCATGGCACAGATTGACGAGGCAGCACCTTTCAAGGTGAGTCTCATGGCTGAGAAAGACTCTGTGGTGACCCTCGCCACGGCATTGCCCAAGGGAATACATACCATCCGACTGATGTATGTCATCGAGGGCTATGAACTGAAACCAGAGTTCTGGGGCTTTGTGCTTGACTGTGACGGCACCCTGTTAGAGGCTCCTGCCCTCCCCGACCGTCGTATCGAGTTCATCGGCAACTCCATCACCTGCGGCTATGGCAATGAGAGTATCGAGAAGACGGATCCTTTCGAGTACGAGACAGAGAACCATTACTATACCTATGCCCAGCAGACCTGTCGCAATCTGAATGCAATTGCCCATGTGGTGGCTCGCAGTGGCATCGGCGTGTATCGCAGTTACGGCGGTCCGAAGACAGGTACCCCCGAGAATGTGATGACGACAGAATACGAGTACACTAATCTCTACGACCGCTCTGAGCAATGGGACTTCTCCCGCTATACCCCACAGGTGGTCTGCATCAACTTAGGCACTAACGACCTGTCAACGAACAACTATGACGTGAAACTGCTCAAGCAGGCTTATAAGAAGTTCTTGAGACAGGTACGTCAGCACAACCCCAAGGCAAAGATCGTGTATCTCTGTGGCTCCATGCTCGTCGGCAAGGAATTAGAGATTGCCAAAAAGACACTGAACGAAGTGGTGGAAGAGGCAAAGAAAGAAGGCGACCAGGAAGTGTATCGCTTCGACTTCACCCCACAGAATGGGGATATCTGCTATGGTGCGTCCTGGCATCCCTCTTACTGGCAGCATCAGAAGATGGCAGGCGAACTTACCGCCTTCCTCCGTTCCTTGATGCGTTGGTTCTAAACCTTATTCTCTGGAAGTTCACTGATAAACTGGCGAATGGCATCTACCAAGGTGTCATTCTCTTCTGGTCGTTGTGTGGAGACACGGAAGAAATGGTCGGAAAGCCCCGTGAAGTTGAAACAGTCACGTATCAGGATGCCATGCTCATGGACAAGGTAGAACTTCAGTTTCGTACTCGTCACCTGCTCCACCTCGCAAAGCATGAAATTGGTCTTGGTCTCAAAGACACGGATGCCTTCTATCTTTCGCAGGTTATTACGCAGACGCTCTGTCTCCTGCAGGTAGTCGTCTATATCAGGAATCACCGGCTCATTGCGCTTGAGCAGGTATTTCCCTGCCTCGATGGCAAGGGCATTCACTGACCATGGATGGCGCATGGCACGCAGCAGTTGGATGACGTCTGGATGACCTGTGACATAACCTATACGCAGTCCCGGTACCGCAAAGCGCTTGCTCAATGAGTGGAGCACCAGCAGGTTATGGCAGTCCATCATCTCCTTTGGCTGGATGAGCCGCTCCTTCGTATAGTCCTCGTACGACTGGTCGACGACAAAGGTATAGCGTGGAGAGCGTCGCACCATATACTCGATGATACCCTTTGTCATCACGTTACCTGTCGGGTTGTTGGGATTACAGATCCAATAGACTCGGTCGTTGGGTAACTCCTTCAGGTCATCCGTATTCTCGTAGGAGATGATATGATGGTTAATGCGACAGGCGTCAGCATACTCGTTAAAGGTGGGCTGTGGGATGATGGACGCACTATGATGCAGCATCTGGGCTATCAGGTAGATAGCCTCTGTGGCGCCATTGGTCACTATCACCGCCTCCGGGGTGATGCCTAACTTCTGGGCTATCACTTTCTCAAGGGAACGGGGTTGCGGCTCCGGATAACTGTTGATGACATCAAGATGCTCGGCAAGATACGCCCGCAATGCCGTATGGTCGGCTTGCTGGTAGATATTGGTGCTGAAATTCATCTGCACCATCCCCGCATCATAGCGATATAGATCGTCACCGTGTCCCTCTATCATTCCGTCACTCGTATGGTTAGTGTCTGGGCATTAAACTGGATGCCCTTGTGCTCTATGAATCGGCTCAGCGCCCCCTGATCGGCAAGTTGGCGAGGCGTGCCCACGCTCAAGGCTCCTTTCTCCATCAGCCAGATACAGTCGGCAACCTGTAGCGACAGTTCCACATCATGCGTGGAGAGGAAGATGGTCTTCTGCTGCTCACGGGCAAGCCTGTGCAGCAGTTGCATCACCTCCACCTTACTGGGAAAGTCGAGGAATGCCGTTGGCTCATCAAGGTATATGATCGGTGTCTGCTGTGCAAGTGCCTTGGCGATCATCACTTTCTGGCGCTCACCATCACTCAGCGTATGTACATACCTTCCTCGTAACGGCTCGATGCCCACCAACTGGATTGCATCATCCACGATACGCTTGTCGTCCTTCGACAGCGTTCCCCAGAAACCCGTATAGGGAGAGCGACCCATGCCCACCAGTTCCTCGATGGTCATATTCCGCACATCGGGTTTCTCTGTCAGCACCACGCCGATAAGGCGACTGAGTTGCTTGTCTGTAAGACAATCGACTGGCTGCTGACCATTGTCTGTTGACATCAGTATCTCCCCTCCCAACGCTAGCTGAAAAGAGGAGAGCGTGCGTAACAGCGTTGACTTACCAATACCGTTCCGTCCTAACAGACACGTCAGTTCCCCACTCTTGATGGCAGCATTCAGATGGTCTGCCACCACCGTTGTATGTTGTTTCGTCTGATAGCCAATTGTCAGGTCAGTAAGTCTTACCGTTTCATTCATGCTGCAAATGTAATACAAAAAAACGAACTTACAAAAAAAATTATCAAAAAGTCCCGACACCATTGGCATCGGTGGGCATGTCAGCCTCGTCAGCATACACAAAAGATTGCTGCTCTCGCGTCAGGTCTGGTGGCAACAGGTTCTGCTGTATGGCAAAGCGTGGGTCATCGCTGTTGCGAAAACGAGCAATGTCCGTCAACGAGATGTACTCGTCATTATCATGCCAGAAGACACTGAAGAATTGGCATTATCACTTAATGGGTTCCAGCGCAAACTGCTACGTATGGACTTCATACAGGCAATGGAAAATACTGGTGTTAGTCGTCAAGTGATAGTTCGGATAATTGACGCTGAACCCTTAAGAGATCTTTTTTCCATTTCGAAGGGTCGATTTAGTTCAAAAATGATTGGGTAATACAAGAAAATGCAAGGGAAGAGTCCCTCTGTGTCCGTGTGGGTTTATTCAATCATTAGGTTTATTGGTCAATATGCTAATAGTCGCATTAAACTCTGCAAGTATTTCTTCAAGACGTGGATTGGACTTCTGCACGATGAGAGCAGCAAAGTTTTTGGTTTTACCTTCCTTCACCTCAGCGGTCTGCATCACATAAGCATCGCGACCTGCATAGTTATTGAACCAACGAATAAACAAACGGCTACGAAAAGCCTGACGTTCGTCACCTGTTTCGCAAATATAAAGTAAAATATCGGGATTTGCGGAGAAAAATGCCTCGATGATGCGGAAGATGGTGGCCTTCAGTTTCTCATCGTTGGGCGACGGCCTATGACTTTCGTTGTTGATGTAAAACTGATAGGCACCACTCTGCCAGATGGAGAAATCGTCCAAGAAACCAATCCTGAACAGCAAATCGTAACTGGTTTCAATGAGGTAGTCGCGACCATTCTCCGTCCAGACCTTATAGGGAGCGAGGCGATTGATGTATGCAAGGTCGAGCGGATTCATAGAGCCAATTGTCTGCGCTCTTCGCGGATTCTCTTAAACTCCTCGTCCGATTGCTTTATCCATTCGTTCTTCTTGCGGATGGACTCGCGGAAGGCAGCGATAATTTCTTCTCGTGTGCGGTTCTTGAATGCTACTGATACCATAATAAATTCGAATTAAAATGTTATAACGGGGGCAAAGATACAAAATGTTTGTGATATCTGCAACCTTTAGTATGATTAATTCTGATAACTGACTTTAAAATAATCCAAAAGTGCTTTATAGTTATCTTGAGCCGTTAGGCAGGTGTCTAATAGTTTACGGCTATCGGCAAGTTTTCAGGCAAAATATTAGAGAAAATACACTTCCTAAATCAAATGCGTTATTTTATTTTTAACATTGCCAAAGGGGGCATTCCCTTCATAAGGGGTGCTGAGTAGTTACTTTTTTTGTAAGTTCGTTTTTTTTTGTATTACCTTTGCATCGGACTACGAAAAAAGTCGTAACGAAAAAAGTCGTAATATGGAGAACCCTTTTAAATTCGGAACTATCGTAGAAGAAGAGTATTTCACTGACAGGGTGAATGAGGTGAACTATATTTGCCAATTCATTCAGAGTGCCATCCCTATTACTCTCAGCAGTTGGCAGCAAACGTATGGCAGACAGAAATGCTCCAACCTCAACAGAAAGACATTATAAGAACCGCCATTGATCATATAGTTACTACCCACGGATTGGACTATGAGCGTTTATGGATGAATTTCAACCGAACAAGCAGGTGGATCATGCAGCGTCTTGCGTCTAATAGTCCCTTACAGTCGGGAGAACATCGTACAAGTACCATCTATAGTGCTTTAAAACGTTTACAAAAGGATGGATATGTGATTTATACAAATAGATACGAATTAGAAGACCCCTTCTTCAAAGAATGGATTCTTCAAGGTATTTAGTCTTTTCTTTAAAAACCATTATTTGCAGAGTCGCATAAAATAATTATCAATAAGAAGTCCCGACACCATTGGCATCGGGACTTTCTTATTATTAGTGAGGGTGATTACTTACCCAATTGATTCAACAGGTTGTTGAAGTCCTCCAACTCACGAACATCTACGTTATCCGTAGGTTCACCAAAACCGAGACTCTCTGTCAACAGGGGCTGACAAGCCTTTACCTCAACTACTTCCATCTCTGGATTGATATATGTCTTCTTCATAACTATATACTTTTAGATTTGTTCATAAATTCCATTCCTCCCCTAAGCAGGGGAGGTAAGGAGGGGTCTTTCACTTAATCACGACTTTCTTACCATTCACGATATACAAGCCCTTGGTCGGATAGAGTACACGACGACCCTGCAGGTCATAGTAAACGTTATCCTCCGTACCCACCTTGATGTTCTTGATTGCCGTAGCGTCATCGTCACCAATGACGAGGGTTAACTCATGGGTGTCTGCATCGGTTATCCAACTATCCCCTTCAACATCTGACTTCAGGAGATAAGCCTTTCCTGCAGGAATCTCTGTACCTTTGAACAAGCAGAACTTGCCATCTGAAAGGACATATACGCTATTAGCACCAACTGTATTACCCGAAGCAGAACCAATCAAGAAATTATCCCCACTAGAAGAAGCAGAGGCAATAACAGGAACTTCATAAGTCTTACCTGCTGTTCCTTTCAAAATAAGTCCTTGGTTAGCAACATATTCCGAAATTTGCTTTAAAGACGCAGATTCATGAGTCTTTCCTCCAGTAACAATGTATGCCTCCAGACCATCAACACCAGAGAAGTCAAGATAGTTGTCTGAACTGTATGAAATCAAAGTCTTGCCGGATGGGAAGGTGATGGGGATGACACTATTATCTGTAGTCAAAAGTTTAACTGTAGATAAGGTAAATGTCATTCCTTGAATTCCTACATATCCTTGGTGAAACAAATCTACAAAGGTCTGATCTAAAACAAACTCTATAGAAGTTCCACTTAATGAACCATAAGCAGTAAATCCTGCAATATCTGCCCAATTATCATTGGTATTTGCAAATTTAAAATTTTGATTAGAAACAGATTCTGAGAAATTTACTTGAATAATATCACCTACCTTTGCTTGAGGTTCCGCAGGTAATGCTAAAGTAACACCCCATCCATCAAATGTTTTTGATTCATCATGTACCTCTTTTGTATTAAGAATATTCTGAGTTTTTACTGTCCTCTTAATAGATGTAATATTGATGTCATATGAGTCACTGAAATCTTCCCCATTTATCAACCACACATCTGTCAGTTCTTCATTTGTAACTGTATAACTGAATTCTGTACTTCCTGCTGCTACATTTTCATAATGTTTGATGGCACCAGTTGCTACAGTCTGTAGTTGTAGTGCACGAGCCGTTGCTGTACCAAATTCTATGGTATATGTAACTTGATCTCGTTCTGTAAAAGAACTTGGAATGGTCAATCCTATTCCGCCCCAACTTTGTGTTATTGTAATGGTGCCAGAGAGATATTCTGGATGGGAATCCCAACCATCAATACCATCTGTTAGTTCTGTTTCAGAATTATCTGTTTTAATCAGTACAACCTTGTTAACCTTGATGGTTGCAGCACCACCATTTGCCTGAAGTTGGAATGTATTTACTAAAGTTTCGCAAGTGATGGCGCACCTGCATAATTTAACATAAAATAGGAATAAAAAAGGCTCGAAGTTTGCTCAACTCACTGAAAATGAGTAACTTTACAATCGCCAAACTGTAAAGCACAAACTTGGAAGCCGTGAGCAAAGGTACAACA
>FLNX01000231.1_pt1 | contig 12949 bp, 6 predicted proteins | sample 1140341 | NCBI WGS metagenome assembly FLNX01 (sample SAMEA3878208, study PRJEB12797) | bioreactor metagenome | biome: Moose rumen | place: Sweden | collected 2011-10
CCCCCCGCCAATGGACGGAGGAAGACGTTGTGGAGGTCGTTATGCCCTTCACCAAGCACCTGGACTTCGGGCCCGACAAGATGGAGACGGCCCCGGCCTACGAGAAGGGGGGCAAGACCGAGTACACCCCAATGTGGTGCGGTGCCTTTATGTACGGCCCCCTCGTGATGGCCACCACGGGCATCACCAACTGGGACGAGGCCACCATCGACGTGGCCCCCGACCTGAGCGATGTCACAGCCAATGCAAGCGGGTTCAGCCACAACGGTCGTACCTTTATGGCCGACTACGACGGCGATAAGCACCTGACGCACTATTTCCGTATGAACATCCCCGCAGCCGTCAACCCGCAACTGTCAACCGCCAACGCAGAGATCGACAAGTCGCAACTCCGCGAACTGCTCCTGATTGCCCAGAGCCGTTGCGACGAGCAGAAGGCGTGGGACGACCTAGCGGTGAAAGTGCCCGAATATGCACCCTGGGCCATCCACGGATTCAAGCGGATGACCGAGCAGTATGCAAAAGCCCAGCCCTATATGGACGCTCCCGCCGACAAGTATACACAGGAGGAGATCGACAAGGCCGCCAGCGCCCTCAATGCCGTCATCAACACCATGCGCCCAGGCAACCTGCCGGAACTGGAGGATATGGACGAACTGATGCAGTTGCTCGACAAGGCCCAGAAACTGCCCGACGGCGAGAAGAACGACCGCGCCATCAACTACGCCAATATGGTGATCCGCTATGTCAGCGACGGTAGCGGCACGATGGATATGATCCAGCGCGCCACCAACCAACTGAAGGAAGTCTTAAAATAATAGAAGTATGATACAGCAACCCTACACGCCTTTCGCCAGGCGTTTCAGACTACTGACGCTCGCCGCCTTGCTACTGACAGGCGTCGGCACGATGTCGGCAAAAGACTATCGGGTCAGTTCGCCCGACGGCAAGAACATTGTGACGGTCAGCGATAGTTTGAAATTAATTGTCAGTCACAACGGCAAGGAAATCCTGACGGTTTTGCCTGATTTGGCCGTCCGTGAGATTGCCCGGAGCAAAGTCCTGGTTTACCCGGAGCAAAGTCGGACTTTCCCCGGAGCAAAGTTCAGGTTTGCCCGGAGCAAAGTCGTGACCGAGAAGACCGAGGCCCCCTTCTACAGACAAAAAAACATACAAATCACGGGTCGGCAGATCGAACTGGCCTTTGCCAACGGCTTCAGCCTGCAGATCCGGGCCTACGACGAGGGCGTGGCCTATCGCTGGGTGACCACCAACCGGCGGGAGACCGTCATCGTCGATGAAACCGCCGATTTCTGCTTCCCCGAGGATGCGAAGGCGTGGCTCGCCTATTCGACCAACGACAAGAATCCCTACGCAATGGCCTTCCAGAACTACTACGACGAGACGCTGCTGAGTCAGGCGCAGGACAAACTCGCCTTCCTACCCGCCACCATCCAAAGTGGCGACGTGAAGGTCACCATCCTCGAAAGCGATCTCCGCAACTATCCCGGGATGTTCCTAAAAAAGGATAAGGCACGGATTATATTATCCGCCACCTTCGCCAAATACCCGAAGAAGATGGCGTACTACAAGTGGCGCGGGATGAGTTATGTCGATGAAACCGAGGATTTCATTGCCAAATCGACCGGCGCACGTACCTATCCCTGGCGCGTGATGGCCATCACGGAGAAGGATACAGAGATGCCCGTCAACAACCTCGTCTACGCCCTCGCCTCGCCGAACCAGATTGGTGCCACCGACTGGATCAAGCCCGGCAAGGTGGCCTGGGACTGGTGGAACGACTGGAACCTGAAGGGTGTCGACTTCGAGGCCGGCATCAATACGCGTACCTATTTATATTACATCGACTTCGCCGCTAAAAACCATCTGCCCTACGTGGTGCTCGACGAGGGCTGGTACGACTCCAGCAAGGGCGACATTATGAACCCCATCGCCGACATCGACCTGCAGCAACTGATCGACTACGGCAAGGAGAAGGGCGTGGGCATCGTGCTATGGACGGTCTTCAACGTGCTCGACGAGCATCTGGAGGAAGCCTGCGAGAAATACGCTGCAATGGGTGTGAAGGGCTTCAAGGTCGACTTCCTCGACCGCAACGACCAGACGGCTGTTGAGATGGCCGAGCGCATCGCCATCATCTGCGCCCTCAACCAACTCTTCCTCGATTATCACGGCTACTTCGCCCCGACGGGTATGAGCCGCACCTATCCCAACATCCTCAACTACGAGGGCGTGTTCGGGATGGAGGAAGCCCGCTGGGCGAAGAAGGAGACCGATATGCCCCGCTATGACGTCACCTTCCCCTACATCCGGATGATGGCGGGCAGCGTCGACTTCACCCCCGGCGCGATGCGCAACGGCACCAAGCAGAACTGGGTGGAGTGCTACCAGAATCCCGTGTCGATGGGCACCCGCTGCCATCAGGCCGCCTGCTACGTCGTACAGGACTCGCCCTTTACGATGCTCTGCGACACGCCCACCAACTACGAGTCCGAGCCTGCCTACACCAGTTTCATCGCCGCCATCCCCGACGAGTGGGACGAGACCCGCATCCTGCAGGGCGAACTGGGCCAGTACATCGTGACCGCCCGCCGCAAGGGCAACATCTGGTACGTGGGCGGCCAGACCAACTGGGACCAGCGCACCATCGAACTACCGCTGAGTTTCCTCGGCGAAGGCTCCTTCACCACTACGCTGCTCACCGACGGCATCAATGCCAATCACAACGCCGAGGACTATCGCTTAGCCCGTGAAGTCCACGCTTCCGGCGACACGCTCTCCATCCGGATGGCCTCCGGCGGTGGCTTCGTCCTCCTCCTAGAGCCATCTAGATAACCTAGAACTCCTAGAAATGCTAGATCTGCTAGAACTCCTAGAAATGCTAGAATCATAATCAATAATAATAAGCAACAATGAAAAGACTCATGACCATCGCGCTGAGCGCAGCCATGCTGCTGCCCGCCTCAGCAGCCAAGAAGCAACAGCAGTCGCACGGCTACCCCATCAACCCCGTGCCCTTTACGAGTGTGAAAGTAACCCCCGGCACCTTCTGGGGACAACGCCTGGAGGCCAGCCGCAAGGTGACCATCCCCCTCGCCTTCCAGAAGTGTGAGGAGACGGGCCGCTACACCAACTTCTCGAATGCCGCCCAGCACCTGAAAGATCCCTCGAAAGTGTTCAAGGTGAACGGCGTGGGCTACTCCTTCGACGACACCGATCCCTACAAGACCATCGAGGGTGCCAGTTACATCCTGCAGACCTATCCAGACAAGAAACTGGTGCAGTACATCGACTCCGTGCTCGACGTGATTGCCTCGGCCCAGGAGCCCGACGGCTATCTCTACACCGCCCGCACCCAGAACCCCGCCGACCCACACCACTGGGCAGGCCCCACACGCTGGAGCAAGGTGGAGGACCTGAGCCACGAGTTCTATAACCTCGGCCACATGGTGGAGGGTGCCATCGCCCACTATCAGGCTACAGGCAGCCGTAAGTTCCTCGACATCGCCCGTCGCTATGCCGACTGCGTGATCCGCGAGATTGGCCCCGGCGAGAACCAGCAGAAGCGCGTACCCGGTCACCAGATAGCCGAGATGGCCCTGGCCAAACTCTATATCGTGACGGGTGAGCAGAAGTATCTCGACCAGGCCAAGTTCTTCCTCGATATGCGTGGCAAGACCGAGCGCCGCGACGAATACTCACAGGCCCACAAGCCTGTTGTCGAGCAGGATGAGGCCGTAGGCCACGCCGTCCGTGCTGCCTATATGTACGCTGGTATGGCCGATGTGGCTGCCCTGACGGGCGACCAGGCCTATATCAAGGCCATCGATGCCATCTGGGACAACATCGTCACCAAGAAACTCTATATCACCGGCGGTATCGGTGCCACCTCCAACGGCGAGGCCTTCGGCCCCAACTACTACCTGCCGAATATGTCTGCCTATTGCGAAACCTGCGCCGCCATCGGCAATGTCTACGTGAACCACCGTCTGTTCCTGCTCCACGGCGACTCAAAGTACTACGACGTGCTGGAGCGCACGCTCTACAACGGCCTTATCTCAGGTGTCTCGCTCGACGGCGGCGGTTTCTTCTATCCCAACCCTCTGGAGTCGCGCGGCCAGCACCAGCGTCAGCCTTGGTTCGGCTGTGCCTGCTGCCCCTCCAATATCTGCCGCTTCATCCCCTCGCTGCCCGGCTATGTCTATGCCGTGAAGGATCGCAACGTCTATGTCAATCTGTTCCTCTCCAACACGGGTAACGTCAGCGTTGGCGGCAAGACCGTCAGCCTCCGCCAGACCACGGAATATCCTTGGAACGGCGACATCACCGTGGCCGTCGACAAGAACGCCGCCGGACAGTTCGCCCTGAAGATCCGCGTGCCGGGCTGGGTGCGTGGCGACGTGGTGCCCAGCGACCTCTACAGTTATAGCGACAACAAGCGCCTCGGCTATCAGATAATGGTTAACGGCTCAGTGGTCGGCAGTGCTACTGCCGACGGCTATTGGACCATCGACCGCAAGTGGAAGAAAGGCGACAAGGTGCAGATTCACTTCGATATGGAGCCGCGCACCGTCCGCGCCATCAACCTCGTGAAGGACGATGAGGGCTGCATCAGCGTAGAGCGCGGACCGCTGGTCTACTGCGCCGAGCATCCCGACAACTCGTTCAACATTATGAATATGCTCATCAACCAGAATCCGACCTTCACCATTGCCGACGGCAAGGTGCTCGACTATCCCGTCAAGACCCTGACCACACAGGCCCAGACCCTCGACTTCGACAAGCAGGGCCGTCTGACCACGAAGGACGTGACGCTGAACCTCATCCCCTACTACGCCTGGTGCCATCGCGGCAGCGGACAGATGAAGGTATGGCTGCCGCAGGACCTCGTAGCCACCCGTCCCGCCGCCCAGCCCACACTGGCCAGCCGCTCCAGCGTCAGCACCTCGCACGAGACCCCGGCCCTGATGGCCATCTGCGACGGAATGGTGCCTAAGGATGGCAACGACCGCAGCGTCAGTTACTACACTTGGTGGCCGAAGCAGAACAGCACCGAGTGGTTCGTCTACGACTTCCCCGAGGAGAATGAGGTGAAGAGTTGCACCGTCTTCTGGTTCGACGACCAGCCTTGGGGCGGCTGCTCCGTACCCGCTTCGTGGAAGATCTACTTTAAGGATGCCGTCGGACAGTGGCAGCCCGTGGCCGGTGCCGACAACTACGGCACGAAGAAGGGCGTGGGCAACACCGTCCAGTTCGACCCTGTCAAGACCAAGGCCCTCAAACTCGAGGTCGTCCTGCCCGAGAAACTCTCCTCCGGCGTCTTCGAGTGGAGCGTCAGATAAATCGTTAGGCCTCTTGTAATCAGAAAGCCCTTGCCGATTGGCGAGGGCTTCTGCGTTCTTCTTATTGACTAATCCTGACAATGTTCAGGGAGTAGGCGGGAAGTTCCAGTTCTACTGAGTTGCAGTCAGGCGATAGTTCGTGATGCGTGGGATAGATATTGGTGGGGTTCGGGAGCGAGTTCTCATCCTCACCGTCGTAGGCACGCAGACGGATCAGTTTGGCCGACTTCACGGGGAAGTTCTGGATGTTCAGGCGGGCAGTCGTGCCCTCCTCCTGCGAGTTGACAACCTTCACGATGAGGTCGCCACTCTGCTCGTCGATGGTGGCCGAGGAGAAGACGCCAAGCGAGGTGTTGCGCTTCAGGACGGTGTCGAACACGAGGTCGTCGCCGAGCCAGGCCTTCACCGAGTCGCCAGCCACGGTCAGGGTGACGTCATACCACTTGCCGGCCTCCACACGGCCACGCTTCATAGCAGTCTGTATCTTGCCGCCGCCGCTGATCTGCTCGATGGCGTGCTGCGTATTGCCCCAGCCGCCGAAGTTCACCCAGCAATAGTTCTTCTCGTCCACGTAGTTGAAGACAATCATAAAGCCCTCGGCACCGTCGTCCTTACGGGCACGGCACTTGATGGTATAGTGGTCGCCGACGGATGCCTTGCACATGGCCACGCACTGCTCAAGGTCACTGATCTGCGAGACGGTGCCGTCGTCGTTCAGCCGCCATTCGCCCGTGACATATTCGGGCTGGCCGCTCTTCGGCAGCGGGTCGGGATGGGTGAACGAGGCCTGCGTGCCCCAGGTGGCGAAGCCCACGCGGCTCTGTTTGGGCGTGAGCGACTTCTGCTTCAGGGTCTTGTAGGGGTTGGTCTGGCTGACCTTCACCACCTGCGTACCGATGTTCTGCGGCATCAGCATCTGCACATAGTAAGAAGGTGTACCCATCACGCGGCTCGAGTTGAAGCGGATCATATCAGGACGCCACTTCGCATCGTTCTCGTTGACAAAGATGGGGGCATAGGAGTTCAGGGGCACGATGTCGCTGTTGTTCTCCATACCCATCATATAGACGGCCTCGCCGAGGGCGGCGTTCATATTGCCGAGGTTGCCGAAGCCGCTGGTGACGGCGTACTCGCCGACATAGATCTTCGGACCCTTGCGGTCGTAGGAGTCATACTTGTGGAAGGCATCGGCAAACCAGGCTGGGTTGCGGTAGTAGTGCTCGTCGAGCAGGTCGACGGGCAATTGGCTGTTCCACTTCGGGTTGTCATCGCCCCAGGCCACCACGTTGCCGATGAGGTTCATCTTCGGATACTTGGCGAGAATGGCCTGACGGAACTTGTCGTAGCGCTCATAGTAATGGTCGCTCTGCTGACGGGGATCGGGCTGGTTGTTCTCGTTGCCGATTTCCAGATACTCGATGTTGAAGGGAGCGGGGTGACCGTTCTTGGCACGAAGGGCACCATACTTGGTGGTCACGTCGCCGTTGGCATACTCCAGGGCAGCGAGGGTCTCGTCGATCCACGGCTGGATCTCGTCCACGGGTGTCAGGCCACCATGCCACAGACCCACGTTAACTACGTAGAGCGGCTTAGCCCCCAGGTCCTCGGCCATCTGCAGGTACTCGTGGAAGCCGATGCCGTCGGTGGTGCGATAACCCCAGTTTACGTTCCAGTGACCCGGACGCTCCTCGATGGGGCCGATGGTCCGCTCCCAGCGGAAAGCGTTCTCAGGCGAGATCTGTCCCTCTACAAAGCAGCCGCCGGGGAAGCGCATGAACTTCGGGTGCATCTCGTAGAGCATCTGGGCGAGGTCGGGGCGCAGACCGTTCTCACGGTTCTTGAATGTCGGCGGGAAGAGCGACACCACGTCGAGGTCAATCTGTCCCTTGCCGTCGAAGCCCAGCACGAAGATGGCGTGCGGGTCGTTGTCCACACATGTCAGCGTGGCGGTGTACTTCGTCCAGTTCTTGCCAATCACGCCCTCGATGGGCACGTCGGCATAGACCAGTTCGCCCTTCTCACTGCCGATGGCGGCGTGGATATTGCCCTTGTACTGGCCACGGGCAAAGAAACTGAGCCGATAGGTGCGGCCCTGTACGGCGTTGATGCCCCAGAAGCCCCGGTTGATCAGACAGGCGGGTGACTTGGGCGAGGCGTTGATGTTCAGGCGGAGGGCGTTGCCCTGGGCGCTGTTCAGTAGTTTAATCTTCTTGCCGGGCTGGATGAGTTGGGCGTCGAGCGTGGCACCGGCGGGCGCGATGGCCTCCCACCCTTCCATCGTGGCGGGCTTGCCGTAAGCCTCGCCGTCTTCAAATGAACGATTGCGGATCAACTCTGCATAGAGTCCGCCGTCGGCGGCGTGATTGATGTCCTCGAAGAAGATGCCGTAATGGGTGGGGCTGATCTTCGGCCCCCGCTGGTTGGCATCGATGTCGATCGTCACCTGTGCACCGGCACTCATGGCCGCAGCGGCGAAAGTCGTCAGTAAAATAGTTTTTGCTTTCATAATTATAATAATGTTTAGTGTGATTGTCTAATACTTGAAACTGCTGCCACCGACGAACTCACGCATGATGCTGGTAGGCGGTATCTCCTGGTCGCTGATGGGGATGAAGTAGCGGATGAACTTCAGCAGCCGGTGGGCCTCACTGTATTCGGGGCAGTTCTTCGGCACGGAGGTCAGGATGATCTCAGCATGGGTGCGCAGCACGGCGAACTCGATGTTGAGCGCCGAGTTGAACATCACGTCGGCCGTCTCCTGATAGGGAAATATCCACTGATCCTCGGCCTGCAGCACGTTCTTCCACTGGGCGATGGTCTGCTGAGCCGTGAAGGCACCCTTGTTGTAGTCGCGGATGATGCGGCGCAGCAGTCGGTTGTCGCGGGTGGGAATCCAGTTGTGGTCGTCGAGCGAGATGCTGGTCAGGGCCGAGATGTAGATCTTGTATTTCAGGGCGTCGGAAATCTTCTTCGTCAGCAGCGGATTCAGGGCGTGGATGCCCTCGATGATGAGCACCGTGTCGCCCGCCAACTTCAGTTTCTTGCCGTTGTACTCGCGCTTGCCGGTCACGAAGTTGTATTCGGGCACCTCCACCCGCTCGCCCTTCATCAGCCGCATCAGATGGTCTTCGAGCAGATGGTAGTCTACGGTCTCTATATTGTCGAAGTCGTAGTCACCATTGGGCAGTTTCGGGGTGTCGACGCGGTTCACGAAATAGTCGTCGGTCGAGAATGAGACGGGCCGGAGTCCGCAGGCCAGGAGTTGGATGGACAAACGCTTGCAGAAGGTGGTCTTGCCTGATGACGACGGCCCAGTGATCAGCACCAGCCGCACGGGATCCTGCTCCCGATGGAAGCGGCGGTCTATCTCCTCGGCTATCTGTACGATCTTCTTCTCTGCAGGGCTTCGGAGACCTGAATCAGTTCCGAGGCGTGGCCCCGCATAACGGCTTTGTTGACGTCGCCCGCATTCGAGAGGCGCATGATGATGTCCCAGTGGGTCTTCTCGGCAAACATCTCGAAGGTCTTGGGCTGCTCGGCCTTCTCTGCCAACTGGTTGGGGTTGTTCCAGTCGGGCACCCGTAGCAACAGGCCTTCCTCGTAGCGCTCCAGTCCCCACACCTTCAGGTAGCCGGCGGAGGGCACAAGCGGGCCGTAGTAGTAGTCCACGGTATCGCCCAGGGTGTAGTAGTCGCTATACACCTGACCGCTGGTCTCCAGCAGTTTCACCTTGTCGGAGAAGCCCCGGTCCGTAAACACGCGGATGGCCTCCTCGGTGGTCGACTCCGTGCGGCGGAATGGCATATCGAGGTCGATGATCTCCTGCATCCGCACCTTAATGCGCTCTACGTCCTCATCGGTCAAAGACTCGCTATTGCGTTTCTTGAAGTTACAGTAATACCCCCGGCTCAGCGAGTGCTCGATGAAGAGTTTGGAACCGGGGAAGAGATCCTGCGTAGCCTTGTAGAGCACGAAACTCAGCGAGCGGACATACACCCGATGGCCGCTGCCTCCCCGGGCATCGAGAAACTCCACGTCGCGGTTCTGGTAGAGGCGGAACTTGAGTCCCTGCGACACATTATTCACTTTGGCCGACACCACGGGATAGGGGAGTCTGATCTCGTCGGCAAACTCCTGATAGACGTCGAACAGCGAGCATCCTTCGGGGAAACTCTTTGTCACGTTATTGTTCTTGCAGCGAATCTGTAGCATTTTTATTGAGAGATTGAGAAATTAGAGGGCAATGACGCGGAGGGCGTAGGGAGGCAGGGTGACGGTAGTACCGCCGACCTCCAATGTCTTCACTTCTATCTTCTGATCCTCAGGCTGACCGTCGAAGCCTTCAGCCTTGCTGCCAGCAGGGATGGTCAGGCCATTGAGCGTCAGCGTCAGTTCGGCGGGCAGGGCATTGACCAGTTTCAGGTACTGCTTACCCGTCTTGCTGTCGCGAACGAGACTGGCCCCCACACGGTGCTTCAGTTCTGGTGCGATGTCGAGACTGCTGCTGATATAGCGGTCGCCGCCATAGACGGAGAACAGGCGCTGGGTCTCGTAGGCCGGCGTCGGTCTGACCTCGGTATTCGAGAAGTAGATCATATCGGGGTTCCAGTTGGAGTGCCCGTCCTTGCAGAGCATCGGGGCGTAACTGGTCATCTCCACGATGTCGCCATTGCGCTCGATATCCGTCAGGTAGAGGGCCTCAGCCAGGGCCGTCTCCACATTGGGGCGCTTCACCTTCGTTGAGGCAGCCCACTCGCCGAGATAGACCTTCGCAGCCTTGCGGTCATAGTTGTCATAATAGTCGCGGTGGTGCATAAACCAGCCCGTCGACTCATAATAGTGTTCATCGACCATATACTGCAGGTCGGGATGCTTCTTGGTGAAGTCCCAGCCCTCAATATAGTCGGCTGAGGGCGTATGGAACGGGCCGACGGTGCCGCAGATCTTGATCTCTGGATACTTCTCGCGGATGGCACGGGCGATCATCTCGTAGCGTTCCTCGAACACGGTGCCGATGATGTCCTCATTGCCAAGGCCGATATATTTCAGGTTGAAGGGGGCAGGATGGCCGGCGTCGGCACGCATTTTGGCCCATTTCGAGGTGGCGGGGTCGCCGTTGGCCCAGTCGATCAGGTCGAGCAGTTCCTGGATATAGGCAGGCATTTCCGCCATCAGGATGCCACCCTGCTGACCACCGATACCCTGACGGTTGTTGGCGGAGTTCTGACAGGGCACGCCTGCTGCCAGGACGGGCAACGGCTCAGCACCGATGTCCTCGCAGAACTGGAAGTACTCGTAGAAGCCCAGTCCACGGGTCTGGTGGTAGTGCCAGATGTTGAAGTCGGGCTTACGGTCCTGCAAGGGGCCGACGGTATGGTTCCAGTGGTAGATGTTCTCCAGTCCCTGACCGTGACTCATACAGCCACCCGGGAATCGGATGAACTTCGGATGCAGGGCGGCGATGGTCTCTGCCAAGTCCTTGCGCAGACCGTTCTTGCGGTGCATAAAGGTCTCCTGTGGGAAGAGGCTCACCATATCGATGCCCGCCCGGGCCTCCTTCAGTCCGATGACGGCCAGACGGGCCTTCGGACAGGTCTGCTTGGCCGTCAGCACCGTCTCGTAGTGCTGCCAGCCCTCGCCCTGTGTCTTCAGGGTGGCCTTGGCTATCACGGCATTATTCTCATCAATGAGTTGGATGAGGAAAGTCTTCTTGTCTTCCTGTCTTCCCGCCTTCTTGTCTTCCTGACTCCCGTCTTCTGTCTCCTGACTCCCCAAATTCATCACGAACATCGAGAAGTCATACTTCTCACCGGCCTTTACGGCGATGCCGTCCCAACCCTCATTATAGATGGTATCGTTGCCGAGTACGGCGTAGTGGGGATTGTTCACGCTCAGTGGGTCGACAGCCACCACGTGCAGCGGCTTCGAACTGCTCCAGGCCGTCGTGGCGTTCCAGCCTTGATGATCCCTCGGTGTGTACTCGAAGTCGCGGTTCTGAATCAGTTCGGCATAGAGTCCGCCGTCGGCTGCATAACTGATGTCCTCGAAGAAGATGCCAATCAGTTTGTCGCTGATGGCCTTCTCCTCATTACCGACTGTCAGCGTTGCCTTCAATTGAGAATTTGAGAGATTGAGAAACTGGGAATTAGCCTTGTCGTCGTGCATGCGTTCGCTGCTGAGCCGCCAGTCCTTGGCCGACTGCTCGAAGTGATTGGTGATGGTGGCCAGTTCCGTCGGCGAGATCTCAAACTGACAGCCCTCCTGCAGCGTGCCTCCGATGGTGGCCGTGTCGCGGGTCCAGGCGGCATTCTCTATCTGGCTCGGCTCATCCTGCGTGAAACGGCGGAAATCGTTGGAGGCCGAGACCCAACGCTTGTCGCCGCCCTTCGTCTTGAAATAGATGTCAAACGTACCGTTCTCATTGGCGAACACCACGGGGGCAATGCACTGGCGGGCCGACATAATGGGATAGTCCTGCGGGCGCCACGTCACGAGGTCACGGCTATAGGCAGCAGCCAGCAGCGGACTCTTGTCGTTCACCTGGAACACCAGCCGCCACGTGCCGTCACCGGCCCTCGCCACCGAGGGGTGATACATCCGCTTCTCCGCACCCCACGTGCCATAGTCCGAAGAGCACAACTGGCCGATCTCGCGCCAGCCCGCCACTTCCTGCACGGCGATGTGCAGTCCCGCCCGTTCGTTGGGCGAATAGATAAACACTTGTGGGTTTGCAGCCTCCTGGGCAGCAGCAGACATAGCGACTGCCGCGAAAACGGTTAGTAATATAGTCTTTCTCTTCATACCAATTAATGAATCATACGGTTTCGAGTGCAAAATTACAAAATAATTATGAATTATGAATTATGAATTATGAATTATTTTGTACCTTTGCGCCCGAAATGAAGATTGGAACTATAGAATTCGGACCGCAGCCAGTGTTCCTGGCTCCGATGGAGGATGTGACTGACATCGGCTTCCGACTGCTGTGCAAGCGGTACGGGGCGTCGATGGTCTACACCGAGTTTGTGAGTGCCGAAGCCCTGATACGCGATGTGAAGTCAACCATCTCGAAACTGACCATCAGCGACGAGGAGCGACCCGTCGGCATCCAGATCTACGGCCGCGACATCGACGCGATGGTGGAGGCTGCGAAGATTGTGGAACAGGCGGGGCCAGACCTTATCGACCTGAACTTCGGCTGTCCCGTGAAGAAGGTGGCGGGCAAGGGAGCCGGGGCCGGTATGCTTCAAAACATCCCGAAGATGCTGGAGATTACGCGGAAGGTGGTGGATGCCGTCCACCTGCCCGTGACGGCGAAGACCCGCCTCGGCTGGAACCACGAGCAACTGATCATCACCGACCTGGCAGAGCAACTGCAGGACTGTGGCATCCAGGCGCTGACCATCCACGGACGTACCCGAAGCCAGATGTACACGGGACAGGCCGACTGGACGCTCATCGGCGAGGTGAAGCGCAACCCGAGAATCCGCATCCCCATTATCGGCAACGGCGACATCACGTCGGCGGAAGAGGCCAAGCAGGCTTTCGAGACCTACGGCGTGGATGCCATTATGATTGGCCGTGCC
>FLNX01004608.1_pt1 | contig 12948 bp, 13 predicted proteins | sample 1140341 | NCBI WGS metagenome assembly FLNX01 (sample SAMEA3878208, study PRJEB12797) | bioreactor metagenome | biome: Moose rumen | place: Sweden | collected 2011-10
CCTTTATCATATTGACATCGTGTCATTTATTGCTTATAATAATGACACGATGTCAATATTGTTATAAATGATTGTTTACGGAGGGAAGCAACATGAGAAATCTGCCGAAAATTGCTTTAGGGGCATGGTCCTGGGGAAAAGGCACAGCTGGTGGTGATCAGGTTTTTGGCAATCATTTGGACGAAAAGGATTTGCAGCCCATTTTTGAGGCGGCCATGAGCAAAGGCTTGAATCTTTGGGATACGGCCACGGTATATGGCATGGGTGCCTCGGAAAATATTCTGGGCAGCTTTGTCCGGGGCGTAAAACGGGAAGATGTGGTCATTTCGACCAAGTTCACGCCACAGATTGCCGGCATGTACGAAGATTCCATGGAAAAGAAAATGGAGTAAGGAGTGCTGGACAATGAAGAATGTATGGAAAAAAGGTTTAATGTTTTGTCTGGGAGGAATGTTAATGGCTAGTTCAGTTGTTGGTGCACATCCCATCCGCACGCCGGAAGGCAATATGCCGATGGTGCATTGGGCGGTACTGGAATCCACGCCGGGCAATATGCAGGCCATGGGCGCAATCGGTGCCAAAACCGTCGGGCCGCAGACAGCCAGGGAAGCCGGCACTTATGCGCTTTATGGCGGCATTGATGTGAAGAATCATGATTTAATGCGCCTGCTGGAAATTTATGAAAGCTATGAAGCCTATCGCATTCACAGCACCAGCGAGGCTTTTCAGGAATATCGGGCGGCAAGGCTGCCGGTGCTGAAGAATTTGCGGATTATGGAGGCTAACGGCATTGCCTTGGAGCAGAAAGATAGCGGCACAGCAACGGTTGTCTATATGCACCGCTATGAAGTAGCGCCGGAAAAACTGGCGGAATACCAGCATCTGGCAACGGCAGAAGCTGTACGCGCGGTAAGGGAAGATGCCGGTGTCATGGGGATGTTTGTGACGGCTGAACACGATAATCCGAACATCATTCATACCATGGAACTTTATCGTGACAAGGCCGCCTATGAGCATTATCGGGAATCGGCAAAAGCTAAGGAATTCCAGAGTAAAATTGCCGCCATGTTCCGTAAGGCACATACGGTGGAAAATCTTCCCGCCAATATTACCCTGAGTCAAAAGGGGCTTAAAAAATGAAAACAAAAGGACAAATGGCACGGCTGCTGACGGCAGGTTTTTTCGGCGCATGGCTTACGGTTTCGGCTATGACGGCTGGGGCAGCTCCGGCATGGAGCCTGCCTGATACCGGCATGAAGCTGGAACCTGCGGCCAAGCAGGCTTATGTGCAGGAGAAGATGGCAAAGATATTCCGGCCGGCAGTTAGTGCGCCCGTGGCGGTAAAACCTTTTGCGGCGCCGGACGGCTGGCTGTATGAAAGCTATGCTTTGGGCAGCTGCAAAGTTGAAAAGCTGGAAAATCCGCAGGCACAGACAAGCAGAGTGGTCCTGCAGCTGCATGGCGGCGGCTATATCAACGCTTTAAGCAACGGTCATCGCATGTTAGGTGTAAAGCAGATGGTGCTGACAAATGCCCGGAGGGCATATATGGCAGATTACCGCACGGCGCCTAAAAATACCTATCCTGCCGCCTTGGAGGACGCTGTTAAGGTCTATGAAGATATTTTAGCCCAAGGCAATGCGCCGCAGGATATCGTGGTCTTTGGCGATTCTGCCGGGGGCAATCTTGCCTTAGCCTTATCCCTCTATCTGCGTGAACACAATAAGCCACAGCCGGGAGCATTGATACTTATATCCCCGTGGACAACCTTTGAAACCAATCTCCCTTCGCGGAAAAACAACGCTGACCGTGATTTGATTCTCGGGAAAATCAATCCCCGGATGTACAATGAAATCAATAAGCCTTCCTATGGCAAGGGCTTAGCTGCCAAGGACGCGCGTATATCGCCCCTGTACGCCGACCTGCAAGGCTTGCCGCCGCTGCTGATACAGGCCGGCGGTTACGAGCTGTTTCTTGACGAAAGTATTGCCTTAGCGAAAAAAGCAGCCACAGACGGCGCGGATGTGACACTGACCGTTTATCCGGGTATGTCCCACGACTTTGCCCTGCTGCTGCCGGAGCTGAAAGACAGCATTGATTCCTTTAAGGAAATCCGTGATTTTGTGAACCGTCATTTATAACGAGGCAAGAAAATGTCTAGCCTCTTGGCGTTATAAAAGCATAATAAAACAGCCAGTGATAGCGGTATAACTTTGCCGCTTGTCACTGGTTTTTTTAAAGGAATTTGCGCATAAAGAGGGAATAGAAAAGAGAGGAGGTTAAGTTATTGACAGTATTTTACAGGAGGATTTAAGGATGCACAGGAAGATGATGCTTAAAAAATGGATTTGCAGTCTGATGATTGTCTGTCTGCTCATGGGCGTCACTGCGGCAGAGGCCGCTGCGGTGACGGGATCATTTGATTCCCGCATTTACGAAAACAGGCTGGATAAGTTTAAAACCATGCATGTTTACAATGTAGAGGGGGAGAAGGATGTACCCTATGTTTCCGTACAGGAGTATTTGCTGTTCCTGTATAAGGGAAAGGTGGACTTTAAGCTGAATGCAGACGGCAGTGTGCTCACGGCTTCCAGAAATAATATGAATGTGGAGTTTGATGTCAGCAAGGGCAGTATGAGCTGCGCTGACTGGGATGCTTTTTTTGGCTCTTATGGTGAAAAAGCTCTGCCCAATGGCATTTTGTCGCCGGATGAATTCAATGCCAAGGCTGTTTCCCGAAAACATCAATCCACGGAGACAGAGGCCAAAGGCTTTAGTATAGACCTGCCTTCCTACGGATTCCAGATGGTGTCTTATGATGGCAAAGTTCTGCTGCCTTTTGGCGTGCTGCAGAATGTCTTTGCCGTGCCCCAGTGGTCAAAGTTATATTCCTTTAATGGCGACCATTTTTATGATATTCAGGAACCCATCGGCTATATCTACGGGCATAACATAAATCCCTATATCCGGCTTAATCCCTATGCCACGGCTTATTACTCAGGCAAATTCTCCAAGGAAAAGGAGATTCCCCCTGCTTATGCTCGCTACGCTTATGGCTCGACCTGCCTGCTGTTTGATTTGTATTATGGGCACAAGCAGGAAAAGGGCATAAAAAACTTCGACAGCTATCTGGCGCAAAATGGGCTGAAAGAGGGACTGCTGTCTACGGATACCGAGCGTAATTCCGAGGCATTTCTGGATTTGGTTTACAAGATGTTCAACAGCGGCCATGACAGCGTGATGCTCAGCTATAGCGTATTCGATACCGCTGGCTATATCAACGTGATGAAGGTGGTCACGGCTTACGGCGGCCTTGAACCGACAGCTAAGGCATTGCAGAAACTTTGCTATAAGCTGGCAGATATGGGGGTTAATTTCACTGCCGGAGAAACGGGAAGTTACGCGCAGTATCAGGCTGCCTGCCGTGATTTGCAGCTGAACCCTGTATTGCTGACGTATATTTACCGCGATGACAGCGGCCAGCCACATAAGAAGTGGCTGGATATGGCAAAGACTTTTATGCAGATTAGAGGCACGGAGCAGGAGAATTTCACGCTGGCAACTTTCCCGGGCCGTGATAGAAGCGAGGATACCAACAGGCTGTATAAGGCTAAATACCGCATGGAAAAGCTCAAACCTGATGATTTTGGCAGCGCGCGGGTGCAAATAATTGATGACACGGCCTTTATCTACTTTGAGGGTTTTGCGGAAAGCATGCTGGAAAGGACCTTTTATTACCGCCTGCCCGATGAGAGAATGTATACTATAAGTACTTTTGGTCTGTTCTATGATGCCTTTGCCATGATACAGAAAAATCCTCAGGTAAAAAAAGTGGTAATAGACCTCTCCAATAACGGCGGTGGTGCTATCGGCGCGCTGACTGCGGCTATGGGGTTCCTGTCGCCGGACGGGGAAGTCAATTTTACCTATTGGCATGCATTGAATAAGAACTTTTGTTCGGAATGGTATCATGTGGATACCAATCTCGATGGCAAGTTTGATGCCAACGATGGTTTTGGCGGACAGTATGACTTTTATATTATGACCAGCGGCTATTCCTATTCCTGTGCCAACGCTATGCCCTTTTTTGCACAGGCAAACGGACTGGCAAAAATCATTGGTGAGCAGCCGGGCGGTGGAGACTGCGCCGTGGGCCCCTTCCTTGATGCCTATGGTCATGTAGCGGCTATGTCCGGCTGGTATAAATTTGGCAGAATGATAAACGGCAGCTTTGTCAGCAATGAGCATTCCGTAAAGGTAGATTATCCCTTCGGTGAAAAGGCGGATAAACTCTATTACAACTATAAGGCCATAGCTGAATGGCTGAAGGATAAAAAGTAAACAGCTGACGGCATAAACGAAAAGTATATGATAAAAGCCTGTCCTTTTTCAGTGAAATGATTAAGGACAGGCTTTTTTCATTTAGCATCCCATCAGAAAGAGGCAGATTTCCAGCGCTTTTTCCATATCATTGATATCGTATTCGTATAGCGCGGTTGTCTCTGTCTGGGGGGGGGAAGTGAAGAGGGCGGCTACGGCTTGCCCGGTAAGTGGAACACCTTTGCCCCTCCACAGGGAGAGAGCTGGCAGGGAGCCGTGACTGCGGCTTTCCGTGAGAATCAGGTCAACGCCGTCCATTTTTGCGGCGATGTCCTCAAGGCTGGGGCGGCTTTCGGTGTTTTGTATCATAAACCAGCCTTGGGGTGACACCACCGCCACACTGGCGGCGCCTGCCGCCTGAAAGCGGCAGCTGTCTTTGCCCTGCATATCAAGGTTGAAGCCATGGCTGTCACTTTTGACTACTCCGGCTTTTATGCCTGTGGCGCTGAGCAGGGGCAGAAGTTTTTCTATGAAGGTGGTCTTACCTGTACCAGAAGCCGGGGCGATAACGGAGATAAGAGGAATCCGGCGGTTCAGATTGGCCAGCCTTCCTTTGGCAAGCCGAAAGTCTGCCGGGGTGTTGACGTTGAAGAAATGGGCAGGGGAGCCGGAGTATGCTTGGCGTTCACAGGGAAAGAAAGCGAGCACCTGACGAATTTTCCGCTGACCCATATCAAGGGCAGTTTGAAAAAAAGGGGCTGCTCCCTTGCGGTAGAAAGCTGCCAGAGGCTGGAGCCTGCCATGGGATTCCGGCAGGAGCGCAAGATTATTGCCGGGGCTCATCTTTGCCCAGCGGCAGAGAGCCTGCAAGTCCAAAAATGGCATATCTCCGGCTACGGCTAACGCCCAGGGCGTATTCATGGCCTGCAGCCCTTTTGTCAGGCCGGACACGGGGCCACACCCCTGTTTTTCGTCAAACAGCAGGGTGGCTTCGTATTTTTTTGCCAGTTTGGTGAGGAAGGGCGAGGGAGCCTCGGCGCAGAGGAAGATTTCGGCAAAGTTCGCTGTCCTGCCTTTGACAAGAATATGTTCCAGCAGGGATATTTCCCCCAGTAAAAGAGTGCGCTTGTCTTTGCCAAAGCGTGAACTCCTGCCTCCGGCGATGATGAGCAGGGCCAGATTTTCCGGGGTTATCATTGTTTTCTGGCACATTCGCTTGCTTCTCCCCTGAGAATTTCCAGACCGTGAGCCAGAGTCGGCAGGATGAAGCTCAGACATTCTTCTACGGCCTTGTGGCTGCCGGGAAGATTTACTATTAGGCTGGGCTTATGGAGGCCTGCGGCGGCGCGGCTTAGCATGGCGCGCGGCGTAATCTTCATGGACATGGCCCGCATGGCTTCGGTGGTTTTGATTTCTTTCATAGGCTCTCTCCTAATTCTTATCTGTCCACATGTTCATGGCCAGCACGAAAACAAGGGAAAATACAACTAGACATATTGCCCATTGCATGGCAAGGTCATAGTCATTGGCCTGAACGGCAGCGTAAATGGCGGTGGACATAGTCTGGGTTCGCCCGGGGATATTGCCTGCAAACATGATGGTGGCGCCGAATTCTCCCATGGCCCGGGTAAAGGACAGCACCAGCCCTGCCAGAATACCGTGACGGGCATTGGGAATGAGCAGGTGCCAGAAAATGCGCCATTCGCTCACACCCAGAGTACGGGCGGCGTAGATGATATTGTTGTCTAGTCCTTCAAAGGCTCCCCGGGCGGTGCGGTACATGAGCGGCAGGGATACCACGATGGCGGCTATTACCGCTGCCTGCCAGCTAAAGACCAGGCTGATGTCAAATTGCAACAGGAATCTCCCTATGGTGCTGCGCTTGCCGAAGAACAACAGCAGGAAGAAACCTGCCACCGTGGGAGGCAGCACCATGGGCAGGGTGATCAGTGCATCCAGCAGACCGCGGCCACGATTCAGGCGGATGGCGCAGTAGGCCAAAGCCAGCCCCAGAAAAAACGTAATGAAGGTGGCGGCTGCGGAGGTTTGCAAAGTGATAATCAGGGGACTTAATTCCATCAGCGTTCACCTCAGCTTTCCATCATCATGATACATTCGGGCGGGAAGTAGAGGAAGAGGTCTTTGCCGCAAAGCCTTTGCCAGTGCTCCTTTTCCAACTCCCAGCGCAGCGGTGGAACAGCACTTCCCCGGGGGCGTACCATGACGATGCAGGAAAAAGTGTCCTCTATGACCCGTACTGCTTCCATGGGAAAGACATTCTCTCCCACTTCCCGGGGGCTTGGCTCCAAAAAATGGGCGCGTATGCCTGCGTAGCTGATGGAGGAGGGGGGCTCATTTGCTGTCCGCAGGTTCAGCCCCCAATCAGAAGCATAAATATGACTTTGGTCAATTTTTTGGGCGGTGGAGATGTTTTTGCAGCCAGTCAGCAGTGTAGCCGCAAGGGTGCCGGGATGGTGGAAAAGTTCTTTCTTGTCAGCGGCTGTCTCCATCCTGCCCTGACTGATGACGGCTATTTTGTCTGCCAGCCGGTAGACCTCGCCGCGGTCGTGAGACACAAGCAGGGCTGTTCCATCATAGTCGGGAAGCAGATCCAGCAGTTCCATTTCCAGCTGCCACTTGAGATAACTGTCCAGAGCGGAGAAGGGCTCATCCAGCAGTAAAAGCTTAGCCTTTGAGGCCAGAATGCGGGCAAAGGCCGCTCGCTGCTGCTGTCCACTGGAGAGGGCGGCAGGATAGGCTCCGCCCAGCCCTGCCAGATGAAAACGCTGCAAGAGACGGTCTGCTTTCTGTGCTTTATCTTTGGTACTGCCCTCCATGACAAAGCGCAGATTTTCCGCCAGGGTCATATTGGGGAAGAGGGCGTAGTTTTGGAAGAGATAGCCCACCTGTCTTTGCTGTGGGGGCAGGTCGATGCCTTTCTCGCTGTCAAAGAGGATTTTCCCATCCAGCACAATGCGCCCTCTGTCCGGTTTTTCAATGCCTGCGATGCACTTGAGGGTCATGCTCTTGCCGCAGCCGGAGGCACCTAAAAGGGCAAAGACCTCATTGCGGACAGCAAAATCCACTGTCAGCTCAAAATCACGCAAATGCTTGCTGATGGTGACTGTCAGTTCCATTGGCTCCACCAACCCATACTGTATTCCTCCTGATTTTATTCGCTATTTGTGAACTGATTCTATTTGCATTGGAAGCCGTATTTGAGAAATACGGCTTTGGCCTTGGCCGAAGAGGTAAAGGCCCAAAATTCTCTGGCTTCTTTCAGATGTCTGGTGCCCTTGATGACGGCAGCAGGATAGATGACGGGCTTGTGGGAACCGTCGGGAGCTTTGGCGATGACCTTTACTTTAGGTTCCACGGCAGCATCGGTGGCGTAGACCACGCCGCAGTCAGCCTCTCCGGCTGCTGTCCAGGCAAGCACCTGCCTTACATCGGAGCCGTAGACGGCTTTTCCTTTTACCTTGTCCAGAATGCCAAGATGGTTGAGAATCTCCTCTGTGTACTGCCCAACGGGCACACCCTTAGGCTCACCTAAGGCGATGTGTTTCAACTCGGGGTTGGCAAGGTCGGCAAACGAATTTAGGTCAAGTCTGCTGTCTGTAGGGACAACAAGTACCACAGAGTTTTCCAGCAGATCTTTTCTGGTGCCTTGCTCCAAGTTGTCATTTTTTTCCAGAGCGTTCATCTGTTTTTGGGCGGCAGAGAAGAAAAGATCTGTTTCACCACCGTTTTCGATAGCCTGCTGTAAGGCACCGCTGCTGCCAAAGTTGAAAGTGAGGGTCACTTCCGGGTGTTCCTCATGGTAAACCTCAGCCAGCTCCTTCATGACATTCGTCAGGCTGGCAGCCGCTGCCACATGAAGCTCCACTGGTTCCTTTGCCGAAGAGGCAGGAGCTTTTTCGCCACCGCAGCCTGCCAGGAGGAAGGCTGTCAATGTCAGGCAGAGAAGGCAAAATTTTTTCATGCACATATCCCTCTTTCATGGCAAACAAAAAAGACCGTCCCTCCGCGGCCGTAAAAAGACAGTCCTCACCCACTGAACGATGGGGGCTATCTCTCCTTTTCAAAACGTAAGGCCAAGGGATTTCTCCCTAAACCCTGCGGACACAAAGTGCCCGGGCGCAGCATCATGGCAAATTCGCTGTAGATGCTTTTGCTCGGAGGGATATTTTCTGAATATTATCTTAGCATGGAGAAACTATAAATTACAACAGAAAATTAGAATAAAGAAATACTAAGAAAATGTTTTGGCTGTAAACAGAAGAAGAGGACGTTTTGCCTTCGACAAAACCGGAACAATGGTGTTATAATCGTATAGTGTGAAATTTAACCAATCCGGGAGGGATGGCCTTGCGTAATAAAATCCTGCAGCTGCTGCGCAGCAGTGGCAATAACTACATATCCGGCGAAGAGATTGCCGACAAGCTGGGGGTATCCCGGACGGCGGTCTGGAAACATATAAAAGAGATGCGCAGTCAGGGCTATGCCATAGAAAGCCAGTCGCGCAGCGGCTACATCTTACGGGAGGCTCCTGACGCGATGCTGCCCGGCGAGATTGGCAACGGGCTGGAAACTAAAACCATCGGCTGCAGGATAATTTGTCATGAGGAGATAGATTCCACCAACAACGCAGCCAAGCGCCTGGCCAGAGAAGGGGCAGCAGAAGGTACCGTAGTAGTGGCCGAGAGCCAGACAGGCGGCAAGGGACGCCTGGAACGGCAGTTCTTTTCGCCTAAGGGCAAGGGCATCTGGTTTTCCGTGATTCTGCGGCCGAAATTCCTGCCGCAGGAGGCGCCCAAGTGTACATTGCTGGCGGCGGTGGCCGTGGCGCGGGCGATGACGGAATTCGGCCTTAAACCGGGGATAAAATGGCCTAATGACCTGCTTTATGATAATAAAAAGCTCGTGGGGATTCTCACGGAAATGAGTGCTGAAATGGACGGTATAAATTATATCGTCATCGGTACCGGCATCAATGTAAATATCACCCCGGAAGAATTTCCGGAGGAATTGCGCAGCGTGGCTACGTCCCTGTCACAGATGAAGGGCGCAAACCTGCCGCGTGTGAAGTTCCTTCAGGCGGTGCTCAGGGCGCTTGATGATTTATACGCCAAGGTGCAGGTAGAAGGCTTTGCACCGGTGCTTAATGAGTGGCGGCAGTACAGTATCACCCTGGGGCAGGAGGTCAAGGTCATTGGCGTCCGGGGCGGCGAAGTATTTTATGGCAAGGCCGCAGATATTGATGACGAGGGAGCGCTGCTGGTGGATACAGCAGCAGGCCGTCAGCGCGTACTGGCCGGGGATGTATCAATAAGACCGCAAAGTGGTAAGTGGTAAAATAGCAGGAGGACAATAATTTGTTACTGGTTTTAGATATCGGCAATAGCAATATTGTCATGGGAACTTATGAAGGCAAGAAACTGATGAAGCATTGGCGTATATCCACGGACAGGCAGAAGACCGGGGATGAGTACGGTATGCTGATGAATGATTTGTTCCGCTATCAGGGCATCAGCATGAAGGATATCCATGCTATTATCATTTCCTCGGTAGTGCCGCCGCTGGTGGTGCCGATGGTGAAGATGTGCGAGCGCTACTTCCACTTGAAACCCTTGGTGGTGGGCCCCGGCATCAAGACAGGCATAAAGCTCCATTATGAAAATCCCCGGGCTATCGGCGCTGACCGTATCGTCAATGTAGTAGGCGCTTATGAGCAGTATGGAGGCCCCCTCATTGTCATTGATATCGGCACGGCAACGACCTATGACGTGGTAGGTGCTGAAGGCGACTTCATGGGCGGCGTTATTGCTCCCGGCATCGGTACCAGCGCCGACGCCTTGTTCCAGACTGCCGCCCAGCTGCCCCGTATCGAGCTGGTACCGCCCCGGCAGATTATCTGCCGCAATACCATTCAGGGTATGCAGGCCGGTATAATTTTTGGCTATGTGGGGCAGATTGATGAAATCGTCCGCCGCATCAAGGCTGAATATGGACAGGAAATGCAGGTTATCGCTACAGGCGGTTTGGCCCGGATGATTGCGAAGGAATCCGCCACTATTGATAGGGTTGACCATTTCCTGACGCTGACAGGCCTGCAGGCTCTCTATGAGCGCAATGCTGACAAACGGGACGGCGCAGAACGCAATTCATAAGGAAAAAAAGCAAGTATGAAAATTGGAAAATATTCTTTTAGTGAGCCCGTGTTTTTGGCACCGATGGCCGGCGTCACCGACACGGCTTACCGCATTATTGCCCATGATATGGGCTGTCCACTCTGTTATGCGGAAATGGTCAGCTCGCAGGGCATTCACTTCCGCAATGAGCGGACGCTGTCCATGCTGGCCTCGGAGCCGGGAGAACGACCTCTGGCCATGCAGATTTTTGCCAATTCCCCGGAAATGGCGGCCGAGGCTGCCAGCTATGTGGAAGAACTCGGGACGGCTGATATCCTGGATTTCAATATGGGCTGTCCGGCACCGAAAATCGTCAAAAACGGGGAAGGTTCGGCTTTAATGCTGGCTCCCGATAAGGTTTATGAAATATTGTCTGCTATCCGCAAGGCAGTGAAAATGCCGTTTACCGTGAAGATGCGCAAGGGCTGGGACGACCAGCATGTCAACGTACTCGAAATTGCCAAAATAGCCGAGGCGGCCGGTGTTGATGCCATAGCTGTCCACGGCCGTACCCGTGAGCAGTTTTACAGTGGACAGGCTGACTGGCAGATAATCGCCGAGGTAAAAAAAGCCGTAAAGGTGCCGGTTATTGCCAACGGTGATGTGCGCACCTGCAAGGATTTACAGCGTATTCTGGATACCACCGGCGCGGACGGGGTTATGATAGGCCGTGGCGCGCAGGGCAATCCCTGGATTTTTAAGCAGTTGACGCATTACCTGCGTACCGGTGAAGTACTGCCACCGCCAACGCTGCAGGAACGGGCGGCTGTCATTGTGCGTCATTTGGATTTGCTCCTGAAATACAAGGGGGATTATATCGGCCCTCGGGAAATGCGCAAGCATGCGACCTGGTATACCAGAGGTATCACCCACGGCGCGATTTTACGCGATAAATTCAATCGGGCGGAAAAGCGTGAGGACTTTATCGCCATTCTCAATGAATATTTCAAGCTGGATATGGAGGTATAAAAAATGAGTGAAGAGAAAAAGACTTCGCTATGGAATCAATACACAGAGGCCGAAAAAGCCGAACTGGAAAAATTAAATCAGGGCTACCGTCAGTTCCTGACCGGCTGCAAAACGGAACGGGAAAGCGTCAAAGAGGCCGTGCGGCAGGCTGAAGCAGCCGGCTATCGGAACTTGACCGAGGTCATTACAAACGGTGAAAAACTCATGGCCGGGGCCAAGGTCTATGCCGTCAATATGGAAAAGGCCATCGTCCTCTTCAATATCGGCACGGAACCGCTGGAAAGGGGCATGAATATCTTAGGCGCCCATATAGATACCTGCCGTTTGGATGTAAAGCAGAATCCGCTTTATGAAGAGGGCGGGCTGGCCTATCTTGACACCCATTACTACGGCGGCATCAAAAAATATCAATGGGTAACACTGCCCCTGGCCCTGCATGGCGTGGTGGCAAAAAAGGACGGCACGGTGGTGGAAATCTGCATTGGCGAGGATGAGGCTGACCCGGTGTTCTGCGTGACGGATTTGCTGATTCACCTGTCGCAGGAACAGATGAAGAAAAACGCTGCCAAGGTTATCGAAGGGGAAAGCCTTGATATTCTGGTGGGTAATTACCCCTTGAAAAAAGACGATAAGGAAAGCGTCAAGGACGGCGTTTTGCAGCTGATAAAGGATAAGTATGCCATTGAAGAAGAAGATTTCCAGTCGGCAGAACTGACGCTGGTACCGGCTGGCAAGGCCCGGGAACTGGGCTTTGACCGCAGCATGATAATGGCCTACGGGCAGGATGACAGGGTCTGCTCCTATACCTCCCTGCGTGCGATGCTCGATATGGAAAAGGTTCAGCGTACTTCCTGCTGCCTGCTGGTGGATAAGGAAGAAATCGGCAGTGTCGGGGCTACGGGTATGCAGTCCCGGTTCTTTGAAAACACTGTGGCTGAGGTGATGAATGCCTGTGGCGTATATAGTGAACTGTCCCTGCGACGCCTGCTGGCCAACAGTAAAATGCTCTCCTCTGACGTGTCAAGTGCTTATGACCCCCTCTATGCCAGCTCCTATGATAAGAAGAATGTGGCTTACTTAGGCAAGGGCATGGTGTTTAATAAATTCACCGGCGCGCGTGGCAAGTCCGGCTCAAATGATGCCAATGCTGAGTATCTTGGGGAACTGCGTGCTATGATGGATAAGCACAATGTCCATTATCAGCTGGCCGAACTGGGCAAGGTTGATTTAGGCGGCGGCGGTACCATTGCCTATATCATGAGCCTTTACGGCATGCAGGTCATCGACAGCGGCGTAGGGGTAATGAGCATGCATGCGCCTTGGGAAGTGACCAGCAAGATTGACGTGTATGAGGTCAAGAAAGGTTATATGGCGTTCCTTACTGAGGCGTAAAGATACATCATATACAAATTGCAGTTTGTATATGTAGCGGTCAATACGTTCTTAATCCTATCCGTTACAGCTTAGC